>ERZ888423.1214-NODE-1214-length-23194-cov-123.056614_pt1 | contig 23194 bp, 31 predicted proteins | sample MGYA00520523_ERZ888423 | MGnify/ENA primary metagenome ERZ888423 (study PRJEB32303, sample SAMEA104408611) | aquatic metagenome | biome: Brackish water; feature: Pelagic; material: water | place: Baltic Sea | collected 2014-06-08T10:24:00 | depth 30,27 m ...
TGATCGAAATTCCCGCCCTGGTCCTGGCCCTGGCCCTGCCCTCAGCGGCCAGCCTGGAGCGGCGGCGCAACTAAAACGTCAATGAATCCCCGCGGCCCTGACCTGATCGAGGTGTCCTTAGTGGCGCTGATCCTGGCGCTGATTGTTTACCGCCTCACCCTGGCCTGAAGGGCGATGTCTGCACTGCTCAAAATCCAAGACATCACCGTCAAGGGCCGCAGCCTGCCCCGCCTTGATCGGGTATCCCTGCAGGTCTGTGCTGGTGAACGGGTGGCACTGCTGGGCCCCAGCGGTGCTGGCAAAAGCACCTTGCTTGCCGTGGCCAATGGCTTGCTGACCCCGCAGCAGGGCAGGGTGTTTTGGCAGGGGGAGGCCCGGGCCCGCAGCGGACGGGCCCGGCGACGGCAGCAGGCCCGGATCGGCACCCTCTGGCAGGACCTGCGCCTGATCGAGGAGCTGACCGTGCAGCAAAACCTCAACGCCGCCCGGCTAGCGGTCTGGGGCTGGCCGCGGGCCCTGCTCAACCTGCTGATGCCCCTAGAGACCAAGGCCTGCACAACGATGTTGCAGCGGCTTGATCTCGATCCAGCCCTGCTCAACCAGCCCGTCTCCGCCCTCTCCGGCGGCCAGCGCCAGCGGGTGGCCCTAGCCCGACTACTGCGACAGGAGCCCCAACTGCTGCTAGCCGATGAACCCTTAGCCAGCCTTGATCCCCGCCTGGCCGACGAGCTTTTAACGCTGCTACTAGAACTTGCCAACCCGCCTCGGGCCTTGCTGCTGAGCCTGCACCGTCCCGATTTGCTGGCTGGTTTCGATCGGGTGCTGGGGCTGCGGGCCGGCCGCCTTGTCTTTGACCAACCCATGGCCAGCCTTGAGCCAGGCCAGCTCGAGGAGCTTTACGCCGGGACCCCAGGGGCATGAGACCAGCGGCGCCGTTGTGGGTGTTGCTGCCCGCCCTAGTTGTGCTGCCGCTGCTGGCGTTGCTGCCGGGGATCAGCCATGGCGGCGGCTGGGAGCTGGTGGGGCAATTTGCTGCCGCGGCCCTGCGGCCTTCCCTGCATCCAATAGTGCTGGGCTCGGTGCTGGGTGGCCTTGCCGTGACAGCCGGCATGGCCCTATTGGGCTGGGCCGGCAGCCTGGTGCTGGGCTTGGTGCTGGGAATCGCTAGTTCAAGGGTGGTGTGGCGCACCTGCTACGGCAGCGCCGCTCCAGCCAGCTGGATACGCCGCCTACTAGCCATACCGCGCTCGATTCACGAACTGCTCTGGGGGCTGCTGCTGCTGCAGGTGGTTGGGCTGCAACCAGTGGTGGCGGTAGTGGCAATCGCCATTCCCTTTGGAGCGCTGGTAGCCCGGGTGGTCAGCGACCTGCTGGATGCCCTGCCCACCGCCAGCCTGGAGGCCCTGCGCTGCGGCGGCAGCCCCGCCCCAACCGCCCTATTCACGGCCCTAGGGCCGCCCCTGCTGCCCCAGGTGATCAGCTACAGCGGCTACCGGCTCGAATGCGCCTTGCGCAGCGCCACCCTGCTGGGGGTTTTTGGCCTGGGCGGGCTGGGCACCGAGCTGCGCCTCACCCTGCAATCGCTGGCCTTCAACGAGCTTTGGAGCGGCCTGTGGGCGTTGCTGGCGGTGATGCTGCTGCTGGAAGCCCTGATGGGCTGGCTGCGGCGGCGCTGGGCCATGCCGGCACGGCTGGGACTGAGCCAGCGGGGGGTGGGCAGCCAGGGCCAGGAGATGGTGGCTGTGGCAATGGCCCTGCTGCCCGTGCTGGTGCTGGTGGCCTGGCGCCTCGAGGTGCAGCCCGCCACCCTGTTGCAGTGGCAAGGCCTGCCACCGCTGGGCGCCGCCGACTGGGGAGCCGTGGCCGCCCTGCCCTGGCCGAGCCTGATCGGCAACACCCTGGTGCTCACCTTGGTAGCCGCGGCCCTAGCTGTGGGGTTGGCGCCCCTGCTACTGCTGCTTGCGACGCCCTGGCCGGCGGCGGGCGCGCTGGTGCGGGGGCTGTGGGCCCTGGGCCGGCTATGGCCGCCACCGCTGACGGCCCTGTTGCTGCTGTTTGTGCTCCAGCCCGGGGTGCTCACAGGCGCCCTTGCCCTGGGCTTCCACAACCTGGGCATTCTCGGCCGCCTGCTCCTAGAAGCCGCCGAAACCAGTGGCGGCAACCAGGAGCAGGCCCTGCTGGCCGCAGGGGTGGGTCCGCGCCTGGCCCTGCTCTACGGCCGCTTCAGCGGCCTGGCCCGGCCCTACTTGGCCTATGGCGCCTACCGGGCTGATGTGATTTTGCGCGAATCGGTTGTAGTGGGGCTGGTGGGGGCCACGGGTTTGGGCAGCCAGCTGCTGGAAGCCCTGAGTTCGTTTGCCGGCGACCAACTGCTGGCCCTGGTGCTGGCCTATGCGCTGCTGACCTTGCTGGGGGAAGATCTCAGCGACCGCGCACGCCAGTGGCTGCTGGAGACCCCCCATGGTGATGGCCATCCCCAGGAAGCTGGTGGCACTTGGCGATAGCGGTGTTTTTGGCTGGGGTGATCCCCTTGAGGGGGGCTGGTGCGAGCGGCTGCGGCGCCACTGGATGGAACTGCCGGGCGGCCCGGTGCTCTACAACCTCGGCGTGCGTGGCGATGGCCTGGAGCGACTGGCAGCCCGCCTCAGCGCTGAGGTTGGCTGCCGCGGTGAGCTGCGGCGCCAGCTGCCGCAGGGGATCCTGCTCGGCATAGGCCTCAACGACACCGCCCGAGTGGGACGGCCTGATGGGCGCCCCCAGCTGGATGCCGAAGGCTTTTTGTTTGGCTTGCAGCAGCTACTGCACAAGGCCAAGGAGATCGCTGCGGTGCATGTGATCGGGCTCACCCCGGTGGAGGAGAGCGCCATGCCCTACGCCGGGGTGCTCTGGTATTCCCTGGCAGACATCCGTCGCTACGAGGCCCTGCTGGAAGAGGCCTGCCTGGAGGCGAATGTGCCGTTCCTGCCCTTGCTGGAGGGGCTGCTGGCCGATTCCGACTGGCCCCTATGGCTGAGCAACGACGGCCTGCACCTCAACAGTGAGGGCCATCGCCGGGTGTTTGAGCGGGTGCGCTCCTGGCCGGCCCTTCTGGACTGGGCCGATCTGCAGCTGCGCCAAGAGCCCACCCCCTTGGGCTACTGAACGGCGGTGTCTTATCACCCATTCGGGTGAGAGCGCTTCACCGCCCTGGGGGAGCCAGCCGCATGGGCACCGCGGCGACGGTAAAAACACCGACGCCTCCGCCCCATGGCATCTGCCCACTCGAAAACATCTGCCCGCCAGCGCCGCAGCGGCCAAGCCGATCCTGCCCAGCTGCACACCCGCAACCGCAGCTGGCTTGAGGCCATGGCCGCCAGCCCTGACGCCGCAACCAAGCTCTGGTGGCGCAACGCCCTGGTGGAGCACAACCTGGCCCTGGTGCGCATGGTGGCCCAGCGCCAGAGCCAGCGCACGGGTCAATCTTTTGATGAGCTCGTGTCTGCAGGCTGCCTGGGGCTGATCCGGGCCGTGGAGGCCTTCGACCTGCGCCAAACCTGCAATCTCAGCAGCTATGCGGTGCCCTACATCCGCGGCGCCATGCTTCACGACGTCCGCGACCACGGCCAGCCCCTGCATACCCCCCGGCGGCTGCGGGAGCTACAGCAACGGGCCCGGCGGCTGCAGGAGCAGCGCCGCGGCCAGGGCCTGGCACCGCTTGCCGCCGCAGACCTGGCCTCAGAGCTCGGTTGCAGCACCGCCCAACTTGAGGAGGCCGGCGCAGTGCAGCGGGCCCTGCAGGTGCGCAGTCTCGATGCCCCGCTCAGCGGCGAAGACGAGCAGGCGGGCACCCTGCTCGACCAGCTGGCAGCCGGTTCCGCAGCCGCAACCAGCGCCGGCGACGATCTGAGCACCGATCAGGCCGCTGGCGACAGAGTTTTAGAGGCCCACTGGTTGCAGAGCCAGCTAGGCCGGCTGGGCGGCATCGAGCAGCGGTTGCTGCTGGGTCACTGGATCGAGGGTCTGGGCTGGTGCGAGCTGGCCCTTGAGCTCAAGCTCAGCAGCCGCCAAGCCCGGCAGCTTGGCGAGGACCTACTGGCCTGGCTTCAGGCGAAGGCCATCGCCAGCAGCGCCGCAATCGCCGTTTGAAGCCCGTTCACCAGCTCGTTGCTGAGCCAGCCCCAACGCTGTTGGACGCTGGCTCCGATCAAGCTTTCGATCAAGGTGGCCGCCAGTCCCACCAGGGTCACCAGCAGCCAGGCGCCGCTGCCCGCCAGCAGCCCCAGGGCCAGCATCAGGGCTGCCATCAGCGCACTGCCCACCAGGCTGGCGGCGGTGCCCTCCAGGCTGATCGCCCCTTCAGTGCCGGGGGGCACCGGACGCAAGGTGGTGATCAGCAGCGTGTGGCGCCCCCAGCGCTTGCCGATTTCACTGCCGAATGTGTCGGCCAACTTGGCGGCGAAGCTGGCTGCAAAACCAACCAGCAGCAGCGGTGCCGCTGCCGGCGCCAGGGCGGCGGAGCCAGCCAGCAGGGCGCCAGTGGCGGCAGAGCCCCAAACGTTCTCCGGACCTCGCAACCCGCCCCGCGCCTCCGCCAATCCTCGCGCCTGCTTAGTGCGAAAGCCCAGGCGCGTCACCAGGGAGCCCAGGGCCAGATAGATAACCACCGCCAGCCAGCCCCGCAGGCCGAGGCACCCCCACAGCAGGCTGCCGAGGATGCCGGCATGCACCCAGCCGGCACGGGTTAGCAGGGGCAGGCGCTGGGCCAGGGAGATCAGCAGGAAATTGAGCACCAAGGCCACCAGCCAGTGGCTCCAGGTCTGGGGGGCGACGAGTGCGGGGGAGAGCAGGGCCGGCACTACAAGGGCCGGGGCAGATATCAGCACTGAGCGGCAGCGGGGCTAATGAAGTGTGTTTCACAGCGCGACGGCTGCGGCATCTGGGCTGGGCAGCAGCGGATAATCCCCATACGACGCTGCTGCCGTGATGGTGTTCAACCGCAAGGCTTCCTTTTTCTTAGACCTCGGCAGCGAAGGTGCCACACCAGCGCAGGTGGCGATCGCCGAGGCCAAGCCCGATCCCAGCGAACAGGAAGCCAGCCCAGCGGCAACATTCCAAGTAGGCGTTGGGCCGTCCAGTCCAACCACAGCGACTGCCGCAGCAACGCCAGCCAGCCCAGCTCCAGCAGGCTCGGCAGCCACCACGGCTGAAGCGATCGCCGCCGAATTGAGGGCCGCCCAGGAGGCCCTGCCCCCACCCAGCAACGCCACCTTCGCCCCCGACTGCCTCAACCCGGCCAACGCCCTGCCCAGCCGCCGTCGCCTAGCTGGCGCCAACCTGGCTAGCTATAAGGCGATGGCCTCCGGCATGTTCCGCAACTAACTCAGCTGGGCGCGCCAGTCTGCTGGGCACGCCAGTGGCTGAGCAGCCCTGCTGCCGTCACTGCGGCAGTGCTGCTGCGCAAAATCGTGCCGGCCAAGCTCACGGCTTGCCAGCCGTGGGCCAGCGCCAAGGCTTCCTCCCCTGGAGTCCAGCCCCCCTCCGGGCCAATCGCCACAGTGAGCGGCTCGCTGGCCCCAGGCGGGCCCCCTAAGGTCTCCAGCGCCTGGGCTAGCAGGGCCAGGCCCGGCCGTCTGGTGGTGCACAGCAGCCCACGGCCTGAGCCACCGGGCGGCCGGGACCCCAGCAGCTCGGCGGCTGGCCGCAGCGATTCCAGCTGGGGTTGCCACAGGCGCTCACACTGCTCCACCGCCTCCCGCAGGATCGCCTGTGCCCGCTGCGGCTTCAGGGAGTCGGCGGCAACGCTGCGCTCGGCCTGGAGAGGGGTGAACCGATCCACACCAAGTTCACAGGCCATGCGCAGCAACACATCGGCATCGCGCTTGGGCAGGGCCAGCGCCAGCTGCAGTGGCGGCGCCGCTGGAGGCTCAAACGCCAGAGGGGAGCTGGGGTCCTGCTCCAGCAGAGCCTGATCGGCATGACCCAAAAGAGCAGTCCAGAGACTGCCTGCCCCATCCACTACCGCAAAGCGATCGCTGGGGCGCAGGCGCAGCACCCGGGTGAGGTAGTGCAGCTCCTGGCGATCCAGCTCCAGCTCAGCACCAGCACTGGGGCCGGCGACCAAGCGACCAGGAGTAATTAGCAGACGGCGCAGGTCCCGGGTCACGCTGCTTCTTAGTCGCGGGACTGGGGGTCTTCGTAATCTTTGTCAGCTTCATCATCTTCTTCGTCCTCTTCTTCATCTTCTTCGTCTTCAAGTTCATCTAGGCCAGGGAAGAGGGCATCGGGTTGCTCCTCGATCGGCCAGTCTTCGTTGAGGCCGCCGATCAGCAACTCCTCAATTTCGAGCACGTCGTTGTTGAGCTGGCCCAGGGCATTGATCAACACGTCGAGGGCGAAGGCATCACTTGTGCCGAGATCCACCCAGCAGCGCGCCCACTCCTCCTGGTATTCCATTGGGCCCATGTTGTGCATCAGGGCTGGCAGGGCGCCGGCAGCCGCCTCGTGGCTGTAGGCCATCCAGCCCAGCTCCGCGCCCTCCTCGTGGGACTGGAGGTTTTCGGCGTTGAAGCCACCCAACTTGCCCAGATAAAACCAACTATCGAAGGCGGTTTCCAGGTAGCCGCGCTCACCCGAACCCACCGGGTGGGGGAAACGCATCCAGATCCAGCAGTTGAAGGGATTGAATTCGCGAAAGCGCACCTCCATGGCGGATTGGCTGCAGCACAGAACTGGCTCAATCAAACACGCCCGCCGGCATGCTGGGGTCATGCTTGAGCTCCGCAACGTCAGCTACCAACCGGCCACGGCGGTGGCACCGGTGCTCTGCGGCGTCAGCCTCAGCCTGGCCGTGGGCCGCCCTTCCCTGGTGGCCGGTCGCAGTGGCAGCGGCAAAACCACCCTGCTGGAAGTGATCAGCGGCCTGGCCGAGCCCTCGGGCGGCCAGGTGTTGTGGGAAGGCCAGCAGCTCAATGGCCGCCAGCTGCGCTGGCTATGCGGCCTGGTGTTTCAATTTCCGGAGCGCCATTTCCTCGGCCTCAGCGTGGGGCAGGAGCTGAAGCTCGGTCACCGCCGGCTCACGGCAGAAGAGGCCCAGGCAGCCCTGCAGCTGGTGGGTATGGAGGGGTTATCACTGCAGCAGGCGCCGGAGCAGCTGAGCGGCGGCCAGCAAAGGCGCCTGGCCCTGGCCGTGCAGCTGCTGCGCAACCCCCGGGTGCTGCTGCTGGATGAACCCACCGCAGGCCTCGACTGGGCAGTGCGGGGCGAAATCCTGGAGCTGTTGGCTGCCCTGGCCCAGGAACGAGCTGTGCTGGTGGTCACCCACGAGCCTGAGCTATTTCGCGGCGTAATCGAGGGCGGCTGGCGGCTGGAGCGGGGCCAGCTGGAACCCCTCAACGCGCTGCCTACGATGGACTCAACGATGGCAACACCCCAGGGAAACAATCCTTGAGCGACCAACTTCTCCGGGCCACAGCCGCCGCCGGCGGCATTCGCATGGTGGCGGTCAGCACCACCCAGGCCAGCCGTACCGCCAGGCAGCGTCATGGCCTCTCTTTTCTTGCCGGTGCCCTGCTAGGCCGCGCCATGACGGCTGGGTTGCTGCTAGCCAGCTCAATGAAGGTGGCCCATGGCCGCGTCAACTTGCGCATCGCCTCCGATGGCCCCTTGAAGGGCCTGATGGTGGATGCGGGCCGCAACGGCACAGTGCGCGGTTACGTGGGCTATCCAGCTCTGGAGCTCGAACTGGTGAAAGATCCAGATGGCTTGGCCCACTTTGACTTCAAAACCGCTTGCGGCACCGGCTATCTGCACGTGGTACGCGACCTGGGCGAAGGTCAGCCCTTCAGCTCCACCGTGGAACTGGTCAGCGGCGGCATCGGCGAGGACCTGGCCTCCTACCTGCTGCACTCGGAACAGACCCCCTCAGCGGTTTTCGTAGGCGAGCAGCTCGATAGCAGTGGCGTGCGCTGCAGTGGTGGTGTGCTGGTGCAGGTACTTCCCAAAGCCGCACGGGAACCGGCCCTGGTAGCTCTGCTGGAGGAGCGCTGCCGCGAGGTGCAGCACTTCAGCCAGCGACTGGCCGACTGCGAGGGCCAGCTACACAACCTGCTCGTAGATATATTCCCTGACCTCGATCCCAAGCCCCTAGGCGATGCTGAGGCTTGCACGCCAGTGCTGTTCCACTGCCCCTGCAGTAGGGAGCGCAGCGTCAGCGCCTTGAAGCTGCTAGGACGGGACGAACTTAGCTCCATGCTTGTAGAAGACGGCCAAGCCGAACTGATCTGCCACTTCTGCAATGAGATCTATACCGTGGAAGCAGCGGAACTTACGGAGCTGATCGCGGAGTTTGCGCCAGCTGGTTAAGGGGAGACTGGCGGCTAAACTGCAAGAGATGAAGCAGTTATGCGATTAGCAGAGCTCCAAGCAGCAACAGCAGAAGGGCAGGCACGCTTTGCACCTGGGGCAGGCTCAAGGGCAAGGAGCTGGAGAGGGCACCTGCCAAGATCGCTCCCAGCAGCAATCCGAGACACAAAAGACCGAAGCCCCAGCCCACTGCCGCCAGAAAGCGACGGTTGCGCCACTGGAGGTTGATCACGGCCATGGCGGTAGCCAGGGCAAGCACAAGGTCCGGGGGAAAGCCTGGAGCAAGTAGAAGCAGCAGCAGTAAGACCCCGGCAGTGGCCGTTGGAAACCAAAGCTCACGCCCTGTCGCCAAAGCCAGGCCAGGCAGCCTGAGCTGCGGTGCAGAAACCCGGGGCAACTGCAACTGGGACAGAGCCGGCACCGCCAACTTGGGCGGCGGTGGCGCCAGTTGTTCCCGCTGAGAAGCTGTCTTGGCCGCACTGCTGACACGGCCCTGTTGGCGTTCCTTGAGGCGCTCCATCAGCACCGCGTCGTAGGCAGACTCGATGCGTGAGCGCGCCATGGTGTCATCGCCAACTTCATCGAGTCGTGCCAATTTGGCGGCCTGCACTTCGTCGAAGCCAGCATCCGCAGCCACACCCAACCTTTCGTAGGGACCGGAGGGGTCGGCCGCCGGGGATGTCTGGTCGGAGCGTTGGGTCATGACAAGCCGCGGCGCGGCACGGAAGGGATCACAAATTCCCCTTGTTAAAGCGTATCGAGACCTAACTAAAATAGGGGCTCGCTGGAACGAAATCCGGCTTCAGATTTGAGCCGAAGGAGGCAACTCTCTGCCTCCGCGGCCCCCAGGCGCTTGCGGTGTTTGAGCAGGGGTAGCTGGGGTGGCATGTGACTACCCTCTCGCATTTCCACCGTGGTAGCACCAATGGGTCCCTGGGCGGGCAGGAAGCTCACGTAATCGCAGCCCCCGTCTGGGCGGGGACGCACCAGCCAAAGTGGCTTGGGCATCACTGTGATGGTTCGTTGCATATGAGTCTGGCGCGGCCAATCCCTGTCCGTGGGCTTGCTCAGCTCTAGAGCGCGATCGGTTCAACCCCGCTCACCACCGGCGCCACGGCGCTCAGCTCCAGCTCCGGGTGCTCCTCTGCCAGCTGACCCAGGTTCCAGCTGTTCTTGAACAGCAGCACCGGCCGATTCCAGGCATCTCGCACCGTCTTGCAATTAAAGATCCGCCCCACCTGCTCCAGCGCTGGCCAGCCGCCCGCCACCCAGCGAGCTACCGCAAAACCGAGCGGTTCAAGCCGCGTCTGCACGCCGTATTCGTGCTCAAGCCGGTATTGCACCACCTCCAGTTGCAGTTGTCCCACCGCCGCCAGAATTGGATCGCGCTTGCTTTCATCTGTGTCGTAGAGGATCTGCACCGCCCCCTCCTCGCGCAGCTCATTGACGCCCTTGCGAAAACTCTTAAACGCCGATGGGTTGGGGTTGCGCAACCAGGCAAAGATCTCCGGCGAGAAGCAAGGAATCCCTTCGTATTCCACCTTCTGGCCTAGATAAAGGGTGTCGCCAATGGCGAACATGCCCGGGTTATTGAGGCCGATCACATCACCGGGGTAGGCGTCCTCCACCACCTCCCGGTCTTGGCCGAAGAGCTTCTGGGGGCGCGATAGGCGAATGGCCTTGCCGGTGCGGGCGTGCTGCACCGTCATGTCCTTTTCAAACTTGCCGCTGCACACCCGCACAAAGGCCACCCGGTCGCGGTGGCGCGGATCCATGTTGGCCTGCAGCTTGAACACAAAGCCGCTGAAACCGGGGCCGATCGGATCGATCTCACCGGCATTGCTGGCGCGGGCCACCGGCTTCTGGGCCAGCTCCAAAAAGGCATCAAGAAACGGCCGCACGCCGAAGTTGGTCATCGCCGAACCAAAGAAAACAGGGGAGAGCTCACCGGCGTGCACCAGCTCCATGTCGAGGTCGGCGCCAGCCCCCTCCAGCAACTCCAGTTCCTCCAGGGCCTGAGCCAGGAGCTCCGGCTCCACGGCCCCCGTATCGCGAGCCTCCTGCACCGTGAGCAGCTTTTCCTCGCTCTGGCGGCCGCGCTCGGCGCGCTGAAACAGGATCACGTCGTGGCTGCGGCGATCGATCACGCCGCGAAAGCGGTCGCCACTGCCGATCGGCCAGTTCACCGGCCAGCAGGCCAGGCCCAGCTCCTGCTCGATCTCATCGAGCAGCTCCAGGGGCTCGCGCCCCGGCCGGTCCATCTTGTTGATGAAGGTGAAGATCGGGATGCGCCGCATGCGGCACACCTCAAACAATTTGCGCGTCTGGGGCTCCAGGCCCTTGGCCGCGTCCTCCAGCATCACCGCGTTGTCGGCGGCGGCCAGGGTGCGATAGGTGTCTTCTGAGAAGTCCTGGTGGCCGGGGGTGTCTAGCAGGTTGATCGTGCTGCCCGCATAGTCGAACTGCAGCACCGTTGAAGTGATCGAGATGCCGCGCTGCTTCTCCAGCTCCATCCAGTCGGAGGTCACCTTGCGCTGCTCCCCCTTGGCCTTCACTGCGCCGGCCTGCTGAATCGCTCCCCCGTAGAGCAAGAGTTTCTCAGTAAGAGTGGTCTTGCCAGCGTCCGGGTGGGAAATGATCGCGAAATTGCGACGGCGGGACACGGCCTCCGCCAGGGCCGCCATTTCTGGAGTGATGTTGCTGCTACTGATCATCAACTCAGCCTGCCAGGCCGCTTAGTCAAGCCGGCCCCATACCTCCAGGTAGCGCTCCTGCAGTGGCGCCACCTGGAGCTGGGCGGCGAGCCCGGCCTGCTGCAGCTGCTGCTTCACCTCCTCTGGGCTAAAGGCCGCATGCAGGGAAGCGCGGTAGTCGCGCCGCAGCACCTCCGGGGCGCTCGCCATCTCGGCGGCCACCAGGGCCTCAACCGCCTCGGCGCTGGCTGGGCGCCGCAGGTCTTGGACATAAACAAACGCCCCAGGGGCGCCGAGCTGGGCCACGGTCTGCCAGAGCACCGCCGGATCATGCAGGTGGTGCAACAGGCTGTTGCACACCACTGCCGAAAAGTGGGCTTCAAGCTCGCCTGCGGCAGCAAGGGGAAGCAGCGCCTGCTCAAACCGCAGCCGACCCGCCAGCTCCGGCGGCGCTCCGGCCAAACGCTCGCGCGCCACCGCCAGCATCCGCGGCGCTCCGTCGAACCCTAAAACCTTTGCGGCAGGCCAGCGAGCGGCCAGAAGCAAGCTGATGTTGCCCGGGCCGCAGCCCAGATCCAGCAGGGCCGTGCCGGGATCATCACCGCAGAGCTGGGCCAGCCGCTCCACCATCGCCGCATCGGAGGCGGCGAAATCGGCCTGGGCATAGGCCAGCACCTGGCCTGCCTCGTCCATCAGCTCCGGCTCCGGAATGCGCTGCATCGAAATTCAAGATTTCCAAATCCATTGTGGCGCAGCCTTGCTGGGCGGCGCACTGTCGCTGGTGTGCCCCATATGTTGCACACACCACCTGTGGCGTTATGGTTCGGCTCACCTTCGGGCCGTACTGCCTGTGACGCTCTCAGCCACGCCCCCTACAGCCGCCAGTCAGAACGCCGAAGCTGCAGCGGCTGAAAAGGCGTTTGCCGCCGCCAGCGGCAAACCGGCGGGCGAGGCTCTCGATTTCCCAGCCACCGCCCCTGCTGCCAACCCGGTGTTCTACCGGACCTACAGCCGCAAAACCGAGACCGGCAGGGAAAGCTGGCACCAGGTGGCTGAGCGAAACCTCGGCGGTCTGCGCAAGCTGGGCAACCTCAGCGATGCGGAAGTGGAGCTGATGCGCCGCATGCAGCAGCAGCAGAAAGCCCTGCCGTCAGGGCGCTGGCTATGGATCGGCGGCACCGAATGGATCGAGCAGCAGCACAACTTCTCCGGCGCCTACAACTGCACCTCCACCAACCTGGTGGACTGGGAAGCCTTCGGTCTGATGATGGACCTGGCGATGATGGGCTGCGGCACCGGCGCCATCATCGAGCCCCACCTGATCGGGCGCTTGCCGGCGGTGCGCAACCGGCTCAGCATCGCCGCTGTGACCGATATCGGTGCCACGCCAGCTGGCCAACGCCAGGAGCACACCAGCCACAGCATCGAGGCCAACCGGGTTGCCATCAAGGTGGGTGACACCCGCCGCGGCTGGGTGGACAGCTATCAGCTGCTGCTCAATCTCTGCAGCGACGAGCGCTTTGACCCCGCCAGCTCGATCGAGATCAGCGTCGATCTCTCCGACGTGCGGCCCGTGGGCGAAACCCTCAAGGGCTTCGGTGGCATGGCCAACCCGGTGAAACTCAAGGACCTCTACGGCCGCGTGGCCCAGATCCTCAATAAGGCCCAAGGCCGCCAGCTCACCTCGGTGGAGTGCTGCCTGCTGATCGATGAGGCTGCCGTCACAATCGTGGCCGGCAACATCCGCCGCAGCGCCGGCATGCGCCAGTTCTGCGCCAACGACAACTCCGCCGCCGGAGCTAAGGAGAACCTCTGGCAGCAGGACAGCGAGGGCAACTGGAGCATCGATCCGGAAAGGGATTCGCTGCGCATGGCCAACCACACCCGGGTCTTCCACAACCGGCCCGACCGGGCCACGGTGCTGGAGGCGGTTGTTAAGCAGTTCCAGAGCGGTGAAGGCGCGATCCAGTTCGCCCCCGAAGCCATCGCCCGCTCCAACGCCGACCTGCTGACCACCCCAGAACTGCGTACAGAGTTCATCGGCATCTACTGCGATCAAGGCCGCGAGCAAGCGGGCCTCTGGCTCACCACCCACCACCCCGAGATCAGCGCCGCCGAGCTGGAGCACCGCCTGGGCCGCTACGGCCTCAACCCCTGCGGCGAGATCCTCGGCGCCGACTTCCACTGCAACCTGGCTGAAATCCACCTCAACCAGATCGACCCCGCCGATCTAGTCGCCCAGGAGGAGTCCTTCCGTGCCGCCGGCCTAGCCGTGGCCTGCCTGCTCAACCATCGCTTCGAGGTGGAGCGCTACCGCCAAAGCCGCGCCTGGGATCCAATCGTGGGCGTGAGCTTCACCGGCCTATTTGACTTCTTTGTGCACGCTTTTGGCACGCCCTGGCTCACCTGGTGGGAAGCGGGCCGACCCAACACGGCCGAAGGCCTGGGCTTCAAGGCAAAGGAGGCCGAATTCCTGGGCCGCTGGAAGCAGATCGTCAATACGGCGGTTTGGGACTACTGCGATCGCCACGGCCTGCGCCGCCCCAACCGCTGCACCACCGTGCAGCCTGCAGGCACCAAGAGCCTGCTCACCGGCGCATCCCCCGGCTGGCACCCCCCCAAGGCCCAGCGCTTCATCCGCCGCATCACCTTCCGCAAGAACGATCCGGTGGCCCTTGCCTGCATGGACTACGGCTACACGATCGTGCCCTCCCAAAGCGATAAGGACGAACAGGGCCGCCTGCTGGATGATCCGTTTGATCCCCGCTGCACCGAGTGGCTGGTGGAAATTCCCACCGAAGTGAGCTGGGCCAACATCCCCGGTGCCGATGCGGTGGAGATCAACAACTTCTCCGCCCTGGCCCAGTTTGACTTCTACATGCAGGTGCAGAAGCACTACACAGCCCACAACACCTCAGCCACGGTGGAGTTCCGAGAAAATGAAATAGAACCACTAGCAGATGCCATTTACCAGGCAATCGATCAAGGCGAGGGCTACATCTCCGCCGCCCTATTGGCCCGCTTTGATGCCAACGCCACCTTCCCGCGGCTGCCATTTGAACCAATCGACCACGCCACCTACCTGCGTCTCAACGCTGAGGTGGCATCCCGTCGCAGCACCACCTGCTTCTTCGAAGCTCTACAGCGCTACGACCGCGGTGAGCTGGTGGAGGCAGGCCCAGCTGGCTGCGATTCAGACAAGTGCCTGCTGCCCCTAGCCAAACCCAGCAACAACTGACCAATTAGGATATGAATTCGGTGTGGCTTTGCCGCACCGACCCCCTGGAGAGGTGGTCGAGTGGTTGATGGCTCTGGTCTTGAAAACCAGCGAAGTGAAAGCTTCCGCGGGTTCGAATCCCGCCCTCTCCGTTTTCAAATCTTTTTCCTGACAAAGGGCCTTTCAGTCCAGTTCCACCTCAGCATGCATTGCCCAGATGGAAGCGCCCAGCCGTCTCGCCTCCTGCTCGAAGTAGCTAGCCAGCTCAGCTGAACACTCTGACGCGTTGCAGTTAAACAGTATTTCCCCGAGCAGAACCTGCAGAACCGCTACCCGTTCGGCGTAGCACTGGGTTGTGACGGCGGGGACTGTCATAGCAAAGACCAACGAGACGGAAGCGTCTTTAGAAAAACATTCCTAAGCGAGGGCCTCCTTGGTGTGATGTGCAACTGCCCAAAAATTGCAGCAGGATGTCGCACTCCTGCCGCTAAAGCAAATGACATTAATAGGCACCCATAGCTTGAGATGCACCTTTCAATCAGAATTCCAATGGCCTTGATCAAATGGGAACCTCTGCGGGATATCGAAGACATCTTTGAGCGCTACAGCCGTTTCATGGGAACGCCATACGTTCGGCAATCCGACTTGGCACGCTCATCCGAACACCTTGCCAATGGCGAATGGTTCCCTCGCGTGGACATCAGTGAAAACGACAATGGCTTCCAGATCAAGGCTGAAGTTCCAGGTGTGTGTAAAGACGATGTGAAAGTGACCCTCGAAAATGGCGTGTTAACCCTGCAAGGTCAATGACGTCAGGAACAAGAGGAGAAGGGTTTACGCTTGGATCGTGTAGAGCGCTTCTATGGAAATTTCATCCGCAGCTTCACACTGCCCACAAATGTGGATCCCAAGAAGATTAGGGCCCACTTCCATGACGGGCTGCTTGAGGTAGAGATCCCCAAAACGCCTGAGACCCAGGCCGCCAGCGTGCAAATCAAGGTTGAGTGAAGTCGTCTACCCAGCAAAGCCGCAGCGAATCGTTGGCAGCGTCGGCGCAAATCAGCGGGGGGCCCGTCCGGGCCCTGCCCAGCGTGATGGTCTGACGTTGGTTTCCTACCGCCGCATGGCCCTAACCGCCCTTACCCCTCAAGCCCAAGCCCAGACCCATCACGCTCCGGCCCGGATCCGGCGCCAGTGCGAGGCTGCTGGCATCGAGCTCAACGGTCCCCGTCCCTGGGATATGCAGGTTCAAGATCCGGCTCTTTACGGAGACCTGATCCGGCGCGGCAGCCTGGCTCTTGGTGAGGGCTACGTGCAGGGACGCTGGAACTGCGACCAGCTCGATGGCCTATTCACACGGTTGCTTTCACAGGACAACAGCCAACAAGCCGTGTTCGGACTAAGCGCCACCGCCCCGCTGCGGCTGATCTGCGAAAAACTGGAACTGGCTCCAGGCCAGCGGCTGCTCGACCTGGGTTGCGGCTGGGGAGGCCTGGCCCGTTTCGCCACCAAGCACTACGGAGCATCGGTGCTGGGGGTGACCGTATCGAAGCAGCAGGCTGATGCCTGCCAACAGCTGAACAAAGGCCTGCCGGTTGAAGTTCACCGGGCCGACTACCGCACAGCGTTAATCCGAGAGCGAAGCTCCTTCGATCGGGTGGTATCGGTAGGAATGATGGAACACGTGGGGTGCCACAACGACCGTACTTTCTTCTCGGGAATCGATGCCGTACTCCAGAAAGACGGCCTCTGCCTGTTGCAAACTATCGGCAGCACCGAAACCTGCGATTGGTTTGATCCCTGGATCAACGCTTATATCTTTCCAAATGGGCGACTGCCTTCAGCGATGCAGTTGTGCAGGGGCTGGTAGCCCTGGTTTGTGCTAAAAGACTGGGACAACTTCGGCGCCGACTACGACCGCACCTTGATGGTCTGGTGGGCCAACTTTGAGCAGGCCTGGCCCGAACTTTCGCAACATCTAAACCCTGAATTCCATCGGATGTAGCGCTTTACCTGCTGGCCTGCGCAAGACTGTTTCGATCGCGCCGGGGCCAGCTGTGGCAGATCGTGTTATCCAAGCGCAACCGCAGCCTGATCTATCGCTCGGTGCGTCCAAGAGACTGCCAACTGACGAACCAGGGGCCCAAACCAGCCAACAACTCATTGGCAACAAAGCACATTTTCAGTGATGTTTCCGGAGCGACGGATGCCATTTAGTGAAGGATGGTGCTGTGGACAATCCTATGGCGTGAGCATTTCAGCTTGCTGTCCTGGAACTCATAAATCATGACAAACATTCTGATCACCGGCGGGGCTTGCTACCTGGGCTGCCATGTACTTCTTCCCCTGATCGAGCAGGGCTACATCTGGCCTCCGCGGACATTGGCAGCTGCGAGCATCTGGGCAAGGGAAAGGCGAATGAAAGCTTGTACGCAAGCGCTATGATAAATATGCTTACGCTAATAGAGAAAATAATTAACTACAAAGCCGAGAATCCGTCACCAATTGTGCTCTGCTCAAGCTGTTCTGTTTATGGAGACTCCGACGAAAATAGGCTGCTTGAATCAACTTCGAAAGCCCCCAGCACGCCCTAAGGACTTAGCAAGCCGGCCGCCGAATGGATTCTGGAGGATATGGCGCTTAGCCACGGCATCAGCAATGTGATCTTACTCAGTTGCAATGTGGCAGGCGCCCAAGTTCAGAATGAAACAGGGGAGTGGCACAACCCTGAAACACGCCTGATTCCCCTGGCTCTACGTGCCGCCAGGGAGCACACAGTCCTTCCCGTCTATGGCATGGACTTCCCGACACCCGATGGCACGGTCGTACGAGACTTTATGCACGTCTGTGATCTTGCTGCCGCTGATACCAGTGCCTTAAATTATCTTCTAGCTGGTGGCTGCAGCACGGCATTTAACCTGGGTACCGTAACTGGCTATTCATTGCTGCAAGTTATTCACGCCGTTGAACGCATCACCCAGGCAAAGGTACGCTTGCAAGACGGTGGACGCCGCGAAAACGAGCCCGCCTGGAGAATCTGCGATGCCAGCAAAGCTCGGGAGATACTGCAGTGGGTGCCCCACTATTCAAGCCTCGACGTAATTGTGGGCGATGCTGCCGCAGCGCCGGCGTTGAGGCATGCAACAACCGCATCTGGACACACTCCAAGCCCTGGGGGCGGAAGTAAGCCACCTCGATCAAAACCGCCTGAAAGTGCAGTGGGCCCATGGTGAGGAAACCTTGCTGCAATGTGGCTCTGGCCCGGGAAAGAACGAGCCACATCCCGATGCGTTATTACGCCTGCGGCAGATACTGGTGCAGCAAGGAATCAGTCACGAGCATCCCGAATCGTTCAGTGATCCGCGTGGACCATCGCCACTGCGACATCTTTCACCTGGTGGGCATAGATGTGGAACATGCAGTGACGCGTGTAACCTCCGAATCCCAGGATAGCCCATACAAGAAACCGCAAATTGCCCCCTATGTGATGAAAAACGTCTTCAATCCTGGGGACTGAGCACAGGCACCTCAACTGATCGATCGGCACTGGCCCGGTTCAGCTCGCGCTCTAAGCAGAAGATGCGTTTCTCTCGCAGACAGTATTTGCATCCACCAGTGGTTTGCAGATGCTTCTCGGGGGTGATGGAAATCTCCTTCACCGGATGGGCAGTACAGCGGATCTTGATTGGGGTCTTGTAACTCTTGTAAACGATGGCTGAATAGTCATATTGCCCCCCGAAACGGGATCGGGCCCGCTCTAGGAATAGCTCAAAACTGATTGGGTTTCCCATCACTAGGCCCCGACCAGATCAGACAGGTGTGGGAATGATATTGAGTTTTGCCCAAGATGCCTACGCTCCACCCAAGAGCGTCACGATGCGTGACAGGCCAGGATGCTTAATGGTGCGTGATGCAGTGGAAAACCGGTGGATTCCGAGGGCGGCTGGCCTGACTTTCTAAAATCAAAGGGAGCGCCATGAGGGGAGTGGTGATCAGGCAGGGAGTAATCCCTGCTTTTTTATGGCGGTCAAAAGCCTGCGGTGCGAATCTGAATGCCTGCAAACCAAGCAAGCCCGCCATGGCCCCCGAGAGTCACCAGCGTCCGCCTTGGCTGAACTGGCTGTTCCTGCTGGCGTTCCTATGGAGCTCCTACCAGCTGGCAGGACTCTGGTTTGCGCGCTTAAATGGGTAGGGGTATTTGGTTAGGCACAAAGAACTGCTCGTTGCGGGGCGAATGAACCTCGCCCTTGAGGGGCTTGCGGGTTTGAGTGGCTCTGGCCTGCTCGATTTGCTGCCTTTATCCGTTTTCTTGTGTTTGCCCATAGTTGACAATCTCCTGAGCTAGCCGCGGCGGCTGTGCTGGGGCCACAAGGCTCTCACCAGACGGACAATCCCCGCAACCACCAAGACCAGAGCAGCAATGGCCGCAAGAACTAGCAGCACCACAGCCAGCAACTGCACCAGCCCCCAAAGGGCCTGCTGTGCCCCGCCGATCAAGTTGGCCAAGGCGGTGCTCAGCAGCAAGAAAGTATCGAAGCGCTCTGGCAACCGCAGTAAGGCAAGCAGCAGCCCAGCGCCAGCGGCGCCAAGCAGCAGGGCGACACCTGCCTGACGCCAGCGCGCAGGACGGTTGCGGCGGCGAAACACCCGTCGTGTCGATGCACCGGTGGTGGGCAGCTGCAGGACTCGGCGACGGGGAGAGGTCATACCTCGAGGTCGTAACCAGCGCCGCGCATCCAGCGCTCGAATTCCATCAGCACCAACTCGTTAGGGCAGTCGATCAAGGAGAGTTCTGCCACGGTGCAATCCCCCTGCCCCCCGTGGTGCAGAGAGAGGCGAAAGTTCTCGCCACTGAGTCCGCAAACCTCCGGATCACTGCGCACAACCAAATCAAGGGAGGCTCCCAGCCGGGCTACCCGAATCCGCAATTCCGACCAGGTCATCGTCGCCATGGCTCCAATGTCCCATCTAGTCAGACCAATCCAAGTTTGACCAGATCGCCGGTTACGTCAATAGCTGATCGGTACATAGCGCAGACCTCGCTAGCTGGGACATCAGAACGGCGAGCTCAGGGCTGCGGCGGGACCGGAGCTGCTCCCTTAGCCGGCTCGGCGGCAGCTGGACGCTGGGCTGGCTCGGTCCCGGGCTTGGGTTCTGGTATCAGCAGCCCCAGGCCTGAGGCCACGGCCACAGCCAGCACCCCTGCCACCGGTGCTGCAAGGCGCTGGGCAAGGGGGCGGCGCTCCAGCAGCTCACGGCCCTTGAGGGGCATGGGCTCAGGCAGCTCCAAGGGCAACTGCAGCCGCGAATCGAGGCGCAATTGATCCAGCACCCGCACCAGATCGGCCAGCTCGGCATCGTCGAGATTGAGCTGCAGTGGGGGCGTATCCGGCTGGCTACTGCGCAGCAGCAGACCATGGCCGCCCTCGGGCCCCGGACCTATCTCCACGGGCTCGGGCTCGGCGCCAAAGCGACGCGGCACACCACTGATCAGGTAGCGGGCATAGGGCAACACCACCTGCATCAGGGCTAGCAGGTGTTCCTTGCGACCCTCAAGCTCGGGGCGACCGGCCCAGGCCAAACTCCACCCAGTGATGATGCCGAGGCTCTGGCCGCTTTGGCCGACCGACACGTCCGGCAGACCCTCCACCTTGAGGCGGCAGCTGAGTTGGGCGAACTGAAGTATTTGCTTCATGGCAGGTTCAGGAGCTGGGTCATGGCTGGGCATCCAGCAGGCTGGCGCGCAGCCTTTCAAAACCGCCCACACCGGCGCCCAGGGCCAGGGCCTGGATCAGCAGCCGCGACTGGCGGGCACCCGCCTCGGGATCGAGCAACAGTTGCACGCCACCACGGCGGAGGTTCATGCGCTGGCGCACCAGATCGGCTAGGCGACTGCGGAATAGGTTCCAACGCTCGCTGAGCACTTCAGGCGGCTCGGCGCTGGAGAGCAGGCCGCGCAGCAGGGGGTAGAGGCGGTCTGCCAAGGCGCAAAGAATGCGGATCAGGGCGTCGGTTTCAGCTGGCTCCAGACCCTCGCGGCGAGTGTTGCGGCGCAGGGGGTTGGTGCAGCGGCGTTTCCACAGTTCCACCCGGTTGGGGAAGAGCTTGGTGAAGCCCATCTGCTCGCTCATCCACACCATTGCCTCACCGCCGTTGAGGTCGAGGGCCTCGGCGCTGAGCAACAGCAGGTCGAGGCGTTCGAGGCCGCGGCGGGGAAGCCGGGGGGCCGATTCAGGAGCGAATGAATCCAGGGGCATGGCTGCGATGATGCCAGTAAGTGCACCCAACCGTCACGTTCATGGCCCCAGACCTGCGGGAATTCGTGCGCGATGTGCCTGATTTTCCCAAGCCCGGCATCCTGTTTCGCGACCTCACGCCGCTAATGCGCGACCCGGACGGCTGGCAGGAGGTGATTCGTCAGCTGAGCGCCGTCTGCGAGCGGCTGCAGCCAGATCTGATCGTGGGCATTGAGTCGCGGGGCTTCATCGTGGGCACCGCCCTTGCCACCGCCGTGCGATTGGGTTTTGTGCCAGTGCGCAAGCCCGGCAAGCTGCCCGGGGAAGTTACGGGGGTGGACTACGCCCTCGAATACGGCAGCGACCGGCTGGAAATCCACAGCGATGCCCTGGCCGATGGCTCCAAGGTGCTGATCATTGACGATCTGCTGGCCACCGGCGGCACCGCGGCGGCCTGCGCCGAGCTGGTGGCTGCAGCTGGTGGTGAGCTGTGCGGCTTCGGCTTCGTGGCCGAACTGGCGGCCCTGGAAGGGCGCCGCAAGCTGCCTGAAGATCAGCCCGTGGAGTCGCTGATCATCTACTCCTGAGCCTGCCAACTCAGCAGGGCATCGAACTGCTCCAGGCTGATCAGCCCGAAGCGCCACAGCACCACCGGCAGGGGGGCCTGCTCCTGCTGGGCCTGGCGCAATCCCAGGGCCAGGGCGCTCTCACTGAGGCCAAATTGATGGCGCAGCAGACGCAGCAGCGCCGCTGAAGGTGGCGGCTGGGAACTGGTGCTGATCACCATGCTGGCGGCCCCGGATAGCCCATGCTTATCAGCCCTTAAGCAGCTGACAAGGTCCATCGGTCATGGCGGACAGGCTGAGTTGGCGCAGGGGAGCAAGCTTGGCCAGCAGCAGCAGGGCCAGGTGGCGCAGGGGCAGCAGCAGGGGCGAGCGATTCGAGAACAACCGCACCAGCAGATCGGTAGCCAGCAGGGTGAGCAGCAAATCCGGCCAACGGCGCCTTGCATAGGCCGCCGGTAAGCGGTGCACCGCCAGCCGCCCAGCCGCTGCCCGCCGGGCCAGGCGATGCAGGGTGGCCACATCGCGCCAGCAGAGGTTTAGCCCCTGGCCGCCCACTGGATGGCAGCGGTGACCGCTCTCCCCCACCAGCACCGTTTGGCCGCGGTGCAGGCGCCGGGCCAGCAGCAGGGCCACCGGGAAGGCGCGCGGATCGTCGAGCAGGGCATCGGGCTGCAGCTGGTCTGGCAGGGCACCGGCCAGGGCATCAAGGAAGGCTGAATCGCCGAGGCTTTCAAGCTGGCGGCAGCGCTGGGCTGGGGCACTCCAAACCAGCTGGAATAAGCCAGCGCCTAGGGGCAGCACCGCAAAGGGCCCCTCGGGCCGCAGCAGCTCCCAGGCCTGGTCGTCGGCGCTGCCGCGGAGTTGGACCAGGGCGGTAAGGCAGTTTTGGCGGTACGCAAACTGGAAAACGCCGATGCCGAGGGCCTCGCGGCTGGGGGAGTGGGGCCCGTCGGCCGCCACGATCAGGTCGTGCGGCGGCCGATCACCTGGAGTTAAAGGCGGCGGAGTGCCCAACTCCAGGGTGATGGCGGGATGGGCGCTCAGGCGCTCCAGCAGCAGGGTCATCAGCGGCCGGTGCTGGCCCACCCAGCCCACGGCCGCCCCTGGTGCCGCCGCCCGCCGCGAGCCCAGATCCGCCAAGCAGAAAGGCACCTGGCGCTGGGTGGCCAGATCAAGTAGCTGCAGGGAGCGGAAGGGCACCAGCACCGCCTGCACAGCTGGCCACAGCCCCAGCTGCTCCAGCAGGCGCTGGCTGGAATGGGTGAAGGCGTAGGCGCGGCTGCGCTCGAGCAGCACGGCAGCGGGCAGGGGATCGCTGATCTGCACCTGCCAGCCAGCGTCCGCCAGGGCAAGGGCCGTTAGGGCACCGGTGGGGCCCGCCCCATTCACCAGGGCCCTCAGAACCGGTTTGGACTCGACCATGGCGATGGCGCATCAGCCCGGGGATCGGGCACAAAAAAGCCGCAGCCATAGAGCTGCGGCAATTGGTGTAGCAAAGGCTCAGGCCGGGGCGAGAGCCGGCAGATCAGCCGATGCCAAGCAGGCCGCGGGTGAAGGACTCACCACCCAAGGCGAATTCAGTGGCAAGCAGGGCGATGAAGCCGAGCATGGCCATACGGCCATTGAGCTTCTCGGCGCGCTCGTGGAAGCCCCAGCCACTTTCGGTTGACACAACTTCCATGCGGGGCTCGGTGGCGAAGGCATTGAGGCGGCCGCCGTCTTCGGTGGTAACGGTGGCGCCGCGGATGGTGGCAGCTTCGATCGAGGGGGTGGTCTGAGTCATGGATGCCTGACGGGTGCTTGGGAGAAGTGTAACGCAATATTGCAGCTTGTAACTGCGGCTCCGGGAAAATGCTTCACCTGGCTCAGCGGAACCGCTTCAGGCAAAGCTCCTCGAAGGCCGGCCGCAGCAGGAAGGGGTATTCGCCAACCCAAAGCTTGAGCTGGGGCAACCAGGCATCACTAATGGCCCCCACCTGCGAGAAATCCTTGCGCTCACTCAGCACCAACACCCGCACCACCATGCCGGCACGAATCTGCTGGTGCTTCTTTTCAAAGGGGAAGCGCACCTTGCCGAGATAGCCCTCCTCGTCCTCCAGCTCGAGGGTGAGCCAGGTGCGGCGGTTTTCCACCAGCTCCAGG
>ERZ888423.1215-NODE-1215-length-23182-cov-7.213387_pt1 | contig 23182 bp, 21 predicted proteins | sample MGYA00520523_ERZ888423 | MGnify/ENA primary metagenome ERZ888423 (study PRJEB32303, sample SAMEA104408611) | aquatic metagenome | biome: Brackish water; feature: Pelagic; material: water | place: Baltic Sea | collected 2014-06-08T10:24:00 | depth 30,27 m ...
TGCAATGGCGTGCCGAACATGAAAAGGGTGAGCAAGCGGGTTTGTTACTCGACGATTTGCTCAAAACGATTGGTTACGAAGCCTACTTGTTTGACGCCAACGACGAACGCGCTGCCCAGGCGCGTTGGCAAAATGTGCTCGATTTGCGTGATTGGTTGAAAAAAAAGGCCACTGATGCGGACATGTCGTTGCTCGATTTGGTGCAACATATCGCCTTGGTCACGATGCTTGAACGCAACGAAGACGAAACGCCCGACGCCGTCAAACTGTCTACCTTGCATGCTGCCAAGGGCTTAGAATTTCCGCATGTATTTTTGGTAGGGGTAGAAGAAGGTCTGCTACCTCACCAAGGGCGCGAAGAAGACGAGTCGCTTGACTTAGATGTGGCGGCGCAACAAAAAATACAGCGTATTGAAGAAGAACGTCGACTGATGTATGTAGGTATTACCCGAGCGCAACGTAGCTTGCATTTAACGTGGTGCAAAAAACGTAAACGCGCACGCGAAGAGTTGGTGCGAGAGGTCTCAAGGTTTGTAAAGGAAATGGGTTTAAACGAACCGAACATTGAAGTCGATACGCACGCAACGTTAAGCCCTAAAGATCGCTTGGGCATGCTGAAAGCGTTGTTACAGCCAAAAAAATAGTGAGGGCCAGAGATGGCTGACTGATTAAGGGTGGTTTCTCACCCAACGCACGGCATCGATGACTTCAGAGGCGGTTAAACCGATTGGCCCGGTTCCCAGAGAAACACAATGGTCAGCCGCTTTACCATGCAACCAAACCCCCGCTAAAACGCTTTCTTGGGTTGTAAAGCCTTGTGCCAACAAGCTTACAATCACGCCACTAAGTACGTCGCCGCTACCGGCTGTAGCCAAACCAACATTGCCTGTCGTGTTTTGCCAGCAACTTAAGTCGGGGGCGCAAATGATAGTTTGGTGGCCCTTTAAAACCACCCACGCTTGATATATTTTGGCTAAGGCTTGCGCATGTGTCACCCGATCAGACTGAACTGTTTCAGTGTCACATTTTAATAAACGCGCCGCCTCTGTTGGGTGCGGCGTGATGACAACGGGTGCAACACCCCAAGTGGGCGCGATATGGCCAGAGGACAATGCATTGAGCGCGTCAGCGTCAACTACCATTGGAGCCGTGCCACGTTGTAGAAAAACCTGTTTTAAAGCATTCAGTGCAAAAGGTGATTCGCCTAGGCCGCAACCCACCGCCCAAGCAGAGATGTTTGAGGCCATGCTGATTAATGATTGACAAGACCGCCACATCAGTTCGGGTTGTAAGGGGTCAAGAGAACACTGAGGATCGGTTTGAGCCAGCCCCACATAAATGCGACCGGCCCCTGCTTTTAGGGCAGAGCGTGCCGCCAATACGGCGGCACCTGTCATGCCTTCAGCCCCAGCTAAGATGCCGACGGAACCGAAAGAGCCTTTATTAGATTGGGGGTCGCGTGTTGCAAAGACTGCTTGAAAAGCATGTGAAGAGAGCGGAATCAGGGGCATGGTGGATATGTTAGCCCCTGATTTGAGAAGTAAGCCTTAAAACCAAGTAAGTTTTAAAGCCATTACTTTAAATTTGTAACCATATACTGAACCGCAGCGCGTATGTCAGCATCGCTGGCGGTTGATAAACCACCGCGTGCCGGCATAATGCCAACGCCTTTAATCGCTGAAGCCGTCATGCCGTCGATACCTTTGTCAAGGTACTTGCCCCAAGCCACTTTATCACCGAATTTTGGTGAACCTGCGACGCCTGCAGCGTGACAAGCTACACAGGCCTGGTTATATATTTTTTGACCCAAAGCCAGTTCGGCTGCGCTGGGGGCATCACTTGTTGAAACTGCTGCAGGTGCAGTCACGGCAGGGGTAGTTGCTGAAGCCATTGCAACGGGAGCGGCGACTGGCGCTGCAGCGGCCATGGGTTTAGCCGGTGCTAGTGCGGCAGCTTTAGGTGCCTCAGCAGGTGCAACCGGTTCGGCAAACTGACCGCCAGCGGCATTGGTCATGTAGACCACTGCCCGTGCAATTTCTAAGTTATCAAGCGTGGGGTTGCCACCTTTAGCGGGCATGGCCCCTTTGCCATTCACAACACTGGCTACCATGACATCTAAGCCGGTACCGATGGGTACGGCCCAAGCTACTTTGTCGCCAAACTTGTGCGCACCGGCCACACCAGCGGCATGGCAGCCCACACAGGCTGAGTTGTATGCTTGTTCACCTGTTTTAAGTACTTTAGGAGCGTTACTGTCAATAATGACGAGTTGGGCGACTGGGGAAATACGGGTAGCTGTCGCTTCAGGGCCAAACGCTTGTGACCCAGGGGCTGTACGCGTACCTGACGTTACCCAACTAACCAACATTAAAATGATGATAATGGGTATAACAAAAGACAAAACAATGGTGATGATCAGTTGTTTTGGTGTTTTGATTAGCGAAGAATGATCGTGCTCGAGTTCTTGCTCAGTCGTGTCTTTGGGGTTGCTCATGAACAAACCTTAGTTTTAGTGGCTTAAAAAATCTACATCATTATACTGTTATTGAACATATCGGGGTTTTTAGGGGCTTTGTTCAAAATGGAATTAAGGATCAGTCACCCACAAGATGACGTTTCACCCTTCATGCGTATAATATTATCCTTGGCGCCCGTAGTTCAATGGATAGAATAAGAGTTTCCGAAGCTCTCGATACAGGTTCGATTCCTGTCGGGCGCACCACACAAAAAGTACATTAATCTAAAAGGCGTTCTAATAACGCCGATCTCAACTTCTAGCTTTTCAATGAAAGTGCTGCGTTAAATTGTTGCACATACTCTTCAAATGACATGCTGTTTTGTGCTTCCAGGGCATTTTGGGTGTCAATTGAAGTTTGTCGTTGCATAGCCGCTTGATTTTGTTCCGCAGGTAGAAGGCCAGCAGACTTTAACGCTGACATATGAAAGCTACTTTGATTAAAAGCAAGGTTTTGAAAGCTAGTTTTGCTGGTTTGTAACACCTCGAGCAAACGAGCTGATGGCGTTAATTGTGGCTGATCTACTTTAACTTGTTGCAATGCTAAGGCATCAAGATAGCGCGTATCACCAGTCGACTCAGCTAATGCTTTGGCGCAGGGCTGCATTTGCGTCAGTAAATCGTGTGCCCAATCGGTTAAGGTAATAGACTGACCGGCACGCGAGAGCGTCAGGCCTGGCTTGCGGCCTTCATGAACGCTTCGCTTAAAGTTGTCAGCGCTTTCAGCGCAATGGCCATGATCATCAAAAAGAGGGCTGTCGTTAAGCGCACAATACAGTAGGAAAATATCAACAAAACGTGCTGTGTCATGGCTGATGCCGCAGGCTTCAAAAGGATCGATGTCTAGGCATCGCACCTCAACATATTGCACCCCTTGTTTAGCCAAAGCAGTAATTGGGCGTTCACCGCGTGCGGTTGTTCGTTTAGGGCGAATCGTTGAGTAAAACTCGTTTTCAATTTGCAATACGTTGCAATTAAGCTGGCCCCATTCACCATGCTGATGCGTACCCATTGCTTGATAAGCAGGCCATGGGGTGGTGACTGCATCGTATAGTCTGGCTAAAAAGGTATCGAGATGGTTGTAACAAAGCTTAAGAGCTGATTGTGCTTTGTTTTGATAACCCAAATCACTCATTCGTAGGCTGGTAGCAAAGGGTAAATATAAAGTGTTGGCATTGAGTTCGGGTAAGCCAACATCTCGCCCTCGCGTAAAGTTTGTTGATACAGCAGGCGAAGCCCCAAATAAATACATGAGCAACCAGTTGTAACGCATAAAATTACGAATCAGGGCTACATAACCCGCAGACTGTTGCGTTTTGGTATCAACAGGCGCTTGTGACTGATCTGCTAGGGCAACCCACAACGCATCATCAAAAGAAAAGTTGTAATGCACGCCTGCAATGCACTGCATCGTGCGGCCATAACGCAGAGCTAAACCACGGCGGTAAACGTGTTTGAGCATGCCGCTATTTGATTCACCGTACCAAGCAATCGGTATTTGATCGTCTTCAGGCAAGACGCAGGGCATCGATTGATTCCAGATGGTTTCGCTACCTAAACCGCCTGCTACCACACGGTGAATTTGATTCAGCTCGTTCATTAAGTCATCAACTTGGTGGTGCACGCCTGTGATGAGCTCTAGCAATGATTCAGAATAATCAGTCGTAATACGTGGGTGCGTAAGCGCGCGACCCAGTGAGTCTGGGTGCGGTGTTTGCGCCATCAAGCCACGCGAATCAACACGTAGCCCCTCTTTTTCAATGCCGCGACGACTGCACGCTAACAGTGAAGGCCGTGAGGCCAAAATAGCAAGTTTTTTTGAAACTAGATCTGACACCGTGTTTTCCTTAACAGTGGGCTTATACCCAGCAAGCCCGTAGATTGTACGGCAAGCAAAAGGTGTCCCAAATTCTCCGTATTTAAGGTTATAACTCTAGTTGACAACTTTTTTAGATTCATTTTTAGGCACGGTCATATATGTTTGCAACTCAAGTGTTATTTTCCCGTAAATGGCTGCTTGTCGCGTTAATAGGCACCACCTTTTTACTATTAGGTTGCTCACCTGAATATAATTGGCGCGAATTTACAGTAGCAGATGGCCGCGCGCGGGTGGCTTTTCCTGATCGGGTGCAAACTGAGACTCGTTCCCTTAAATTAGACGCTCAACCATTAGAGTTTTCATTAACGACTGCAGCGGTCAAGCAAAATTTGTTTGCTGTGGGGTATGCGCCTTTGCCTGCCACACTGACTCCGACTCAACAAACAGCTGTCGTAGAGGCTTTGTTGAAAAGTTTAGCGGCCAACTTAGGCGTTGCGCTGCCTGAAAAAGCCAGCCAAGGTGAGCCTTTCGTTTTAGAGTCACAAACTGTAAAACCCATGCGCATGGTGGCGCGCGTGGTGATTCATCGAGGTTACTTGTTGCAGTTCATTGCGACTGGCCCCCCTAATGAACTGTTAACGACGATAAGCGATGAGTTCATGCAGTCAGTCTCTCTAAGGTAAGCTCACCTAGAAACCCTAGCCGTATAGCTTGAGCAACAGCCGCTTGTCGACCATAAACATTCAATTTTCGGCAGGCGTTGAGTATATGGAAATTTACAGTTCGTTCGCTTAAGCTCAAGATAACACCAATTTCCCAACTGGTTTTACCTCTTGATACCCATTCTAAGCATTGCAATTCACGCCCAGATAGTGGGGTTGATGACATACGCACTTGTCCTCTTCATATAAATACTATTCGGAAAAGCAACAGTGTGCAGTAAATAGCCAGTTTTGGTTATACGCAGAATCCCTGTAATGAATGCCTAATGATCAGGGTGAACGCTTTATCGCTATGACTGGCAAGGACTTAGGTGCGTATCTGATAAAATATTTAAATATATTTTGGCGCTGATTTGCTTGATCGGCTTGCGGGCGCTACATAAAAACTGCTAAAGAGGTCAGTATGAAGAAAATTTCACCTACATCTGTTGGGGTCGTTCACACCCAGTTTATGCATTTTGATGAACCGCTCTTGCTTGAAAGTGGTCAGGTTTTGTCACAGTACGACTTGGCCGTTCAAACCTATGGCTCGCTCAATGCAGATCACAGCAATGCCGTTTTAATTTGCCATGCACTCAATGCATCGCATCATGTTGCGGGTGTGTCAGCTGATCATCCTGATGAAATGGGTTGGTGGGACAACATGGTTGGCCCAGGTAAGCCTGTCGATACGCGTATTTTTTTTGTGATTGGCGTGAACAATCTGGGTTCATGTTTTGGATCAACAGGGCCAGCTTCCATTAGTCCTGAAACAGGTCAGCCTTGGGGGGCTGCATTCCCTGTCGTGACGGTTGAAGACTGGGTGCATGCACAAGCTCGCTTGGCTGATCGATTGGGCATTGAACGCTTCGCGGCGGTTATGGGTGGTTCACTGGGTGGCATGCAAGCCATCAGTTGGGCCACTACTTGTCCAGATCGCGTGGCACACTGTGTTGCGGTTGCCAGCACCCCAAAATTATCAGCTCAAAATATTGGCTTTAATGAAGTCGCGCGGCGCGCTATCATCACTGACCCGGCTTTTCATGGCGGCGACTATTATGCGCACAATACTGTGCCAGAACATGGCTTGTCGGTGGCTCGCATGATTGGTCACATCACGTATTTGTCTGACGACGACATGGCTGAAAAGTTTGGGCGAACTCGACGTCAATCAAGCGCGAGTGACGCCTACCAATACGGGTACGGGGTTGAGTTTGAAGTTGAGTCGTATCTTCGCTACCAAGGTGAAAAGTTTTCTAAATATTTTGATGCCAACACTTACTTGTTGATCACTCGCGCACTCGATTATTTCGACCCAGCTCGTCATACCGGTGGTGATTTGGCGGTGGCCTTATCGTCTGCGAGTGCGTCGTTTCTGTTGGTGTCGTTTGCAACCGATTGGCGGTTCCCTCCAAGTCGGTCGCGTGAAATTGTTGAAGCACTGGTTAAAAATGAAACGCCAGTAACGTATGCAGAAATAGATGCGCCGCACGGTCATGATGCTTTTTTGCTCGATGATTCACGTTATCACGCTGTGATGAAGCACTATTTTGAAAACATTGCCAAGTCTTTGAACCTTGAGGTGTCTGTTCATGCTTATGCTGACCAGCAATTTTCTGCTCAAGGTACATCAAATCTAAACATGATAAATGAGGTGATACAAAGCGATGGCATTAAACAGGAAATAAGTGACTCACTGGTTCGCCAAGATTTATTAAAAATTGCAGAATGGATACCCCCAACCACTCGTGTGCTTGACTTGGGTTGCGGTGACGGTGCGTTGCTTGATTATTTGACCCGTCATCAAAACGTTCGAGGTGTCGGAGTCGAACTCAGCGACGAACGCGTGCAGTTATGTGTCGCCAAGAACGTACAGGTGGTGCAACAAAATTTAGAAAAAGGTTTGGAGTTGTTTGATGACCAACGTTTTGACACGGCGGTATTGTCGCAAACCTTGCAGTCTATGCACCACACTGAACATATTTTGCGCGAAATGGTGCGAGTTGCCAAAGTGGGCGTGGTGTCGTTCCCAAACTTTGGTTACTGGCCACATGGTTGGTCTTTGCTGAATGGGCGTATGCCTGTTACAGGACAGATGCCATACGCTTGGTATGACACGCCCAACATTCATTTGTGCACCTTAAAAGACTTTGAAGATTTGTGTCGCAAACTGCATTTGCGAATCATTGATCGTGTTACGTACAATCCTAGCAATGAAGTGAAATGGTTGGCGGGTTGGCGCTCAACATTGGCGCTTTACCGATTCACACTTGACCATTAGTAGGCTATTAAATGGGTGCTTGGAATTTATATTTTAATCGCCGTGTTGGCCCTTTATTGTTGTTGGGTTTTGCTAGTGGCTTGCCGCTAGCCCTTACGGGGGGAACCCTGCAGGCCTGGGCCACAGTTGAAAATATTTCATTGCAAGAAATTGGTTTTTTGACTTTGGTCGGCACGGCGTACACCTTAAAATTTTTATGGGCACCCTTGGTTGACCGCTATGTTCCGCCACTCTTCGGTAGGCGTCGGGGTTGGATGGCGCTCACTCAAGGCCTGTTGGGCTTAAGCTTGTTTCTGATGGGGTATCTGTCGCCGGCTAATAATTTGGCGTGGTTGGCCGCTGTGGCGGTATGTGTGGCGTTTTTTTCGGCGACACAAGATATTGCTTTTGATGCGTATCGTACAGATGTTTTACGCCCCAGCGAACGGGGTGCCGGTGCAGCATTTTCAGTGCTTGGGTATCGCTTAGCCATGTTGGTTTCAGGCGGTTTAGCGCTGGTTTTGGCAGATCAATGGTTAGGTTGGGGCAACATGTATCGCCTGATGGGTGGGTTAATGTTGTTGCTATTGTTAGCCACTTGGTTTGCCCCCGAGCCTGAACACCCCGGGCATGTGCCCAATTCGCTTCGAGAAGCCGTGGTTAAGCCTTTTAAAGAGTTTTTTCTGCGCCCCGAAGCGATCACGGTCTTGTTATTGATTGTTTTATACAAGCTCGGTGATGCGTTTGCCGGTGCCTTATCAACTACCTTTTTAATTCGAGGGGCTGGATTTAGCCCAACTGAGGTAGGTAGCGTGAATAAAATCATGGGGCTTATTGCAACCATCATCGGTGCTTTAATTGGTGGCAGTTTGCTTGAGCGTTTAGGTTTGTACCGCTCGCTGATGGTGTTCGGTGTTTTGCAAGGGGTTTCCAACTTAGGCTTTTGGTTGATTGCCATCGTGCCTCAGCAAATTAGTCTTATGGCGTTAGCAGTTGGTTTAGAAAATTTATGTGGGGGAATGGGTACCGCCGCGTTTGTTGCACTCTTGATGGCGCTTTGCCACAAAGACTTTTCGGCCACGCAGTTTGCTTTGTTATCGGCTATTTCAGCTGTCGGGCGAACTTATTTGGCCGGCCCCTTAACCCCCTTGGTGGTTGATGAACTGGGCTGGGCCAATTTTTTTCTGATTACGGTTTTGATTGCCGTACCCGGATTGCTATTATTGTTTTGGCGCAGAGCCGATATACAAAGGTTAGACAAATATTAAATTTCAAACTGATGGGATGGGTGTCATACGAGTTACGAAGGGCGCGATACAAGTTTTTTTAAAAAAGGTAGGCGCCCGGCGAGCCACTTTTCAATTTCAAGCACGACCAATAACACGATGCCTTGACTCAAAATGAATACCCAGTCTGCGACGGTAGCAGGTTTGAGTTCAAAAATTCATCATTACGCAAACGATGAGACTGAATAACTTTGGCATCGGCTGCAATACGATCACCAGCCTCAATCATCACCACATCACAAGGCACCAGCGCACGACTTGATAAGTCTTGCCAAATGCCGTCACGTTTGACTTTGACACGTGGGGTGATCAGTTCACTGAGCGCATTCATCGCCTTTTGAGCGCGTTGTTCTTGTACAAACCCGGTTATGGCGTTGACCAAAACAGCGGCCATAATCACGATTGTATCGACCATATGATTTAGCCAAAACGCCACCCCTGCTGCAACTAAAAGCAGATAAATAAGTGGGTTGTGGAATTGCTTAACCAACCGCATGAATGGGTGCGGCGGACTGGCTTTGGGTAAAAAATTCATACCGACTTCAGTCTGCTGATGTTGTGCTTCAGCAGTTGTTAACCCAAATTGCGAAGACTGTAACGAATCGTATAGTTCGTCAATGTCATATTGATGCCAGTTAACCGATTCAGAGGCTTTAGGTGAGGTCATAATCTACCGTGAGCGGTGCATGATCGCTAAACCGCTCATCTTTATAAATGTGGCTTTGGGTGGCACGTTTGGCTATACCGGGTGTGGCGATTTGATAGTCAATGCGCCAACCCACATTCTTGGCCCAAGCTTGGCCTCGATTGCTCCACCAAGTGAATTGATCCGGCCTAGGGTCAAGCTGACGAAATACATCAACCCAACCTATATCGTTAAAAATGTGGGTTAACCATGCACGTTCTTCGGGTAAAAAACCTGAATTTTTGAGGTTGCCTTTCCAATTTTTTATATCAATTTCGTGGTGAGCAATGTTGAAATCACCACAAATGATGAACTCACGCCCAGTATTTCGGTGTTCTACCATGCAACCTGCTAGAACGGTTTCAAATGAATCGAGGCACCGCATTTTGACATCTTGTCGAATGTCGCCGCTTGAACCCGACGGCAGGTAAACACTGATAACACTCAAATCTGGCCAGTTGGCTCGGATGACGCGACCCTCTCGGTCAAATTCGTCGGCCCCCATGCCAGCCAAAATGTCTTGCGGCGCTTGGCGCGTGTAGAGACCCACGCCACTGTAGCCTTTTTTTTCTGCACAATGAAAGTGCCCTTGATAGCCGTTAGGCTTGATGAGTTCAGGCGCCAAATCGGCTTCATGGGCTTTGAGTTCTTGCAGACAAACCACATCGGGCCTGTTTTGCTCGAGCCAAAAATCAAAGCCTTTACGAAAGGCACTACGTAAGCCATTTACATTGACAGATGTAACTCGAAACACTGAACACCTCAAGGCGGTAAAATAATAGATTCTATGTATACACCCTAATTGTCCGAGATTATGACCAACTCTGCACAAAACACTTCGCCGCACACTGAATCTGACTCTTTCGATTGTTCATCCTTTGTTAAGTTTGCTTTGAAAGAGGGGGTGCTGCGATTTGGCAAGTTTGTGACCAAGTCTAGGCGTACCAGCCCTTATTTTTTTAATGCTGGCTTATTTAATGACGGGACGAGCGTTGGGCGGCTGGGGCGCTTTTATGCGCAAGCTTTGGTGCAGTCTGGTCTGTCATTCGATATGTTGTTTGGGCCGGCTTACAAGGGCATACCGCTTGCGACATCAACGGCTATTGCCTTGTCTGCGCACCCTGCTATGACTGGGCATAATGTGCCTTTTGCGTTTAATCGCAAAGAAGCTAAAGATCATGGTGAAGGCGGTCAACTCGTCGGTGCCCCCTTAAAGGGGCGGGTGGTGATTATTGATGACGTCATCACGGCGGGTACGTCTGTGCGTGAATCCGTCGATATGATTTTGGCGGCAGGCGCTCAGCCAGCGGCTGTGTTGATTGCACTGGACCGAGCTGAGCGTTCGGGGCCAGATCACGACCTGACTGAACGATCAGCCCTACAAGAGGTGTCGCACCAGTTCAACATACCCGTTATTACGATTGCATCGTTAAGTGATGTGTTGGAAGTCGTGCAAACCCAAGTTGAGTTTGCTGATTATCGCGATGCGGTACTGGCTTATCGGGCTCAGTACGGGGTCACGGCTTAGGTTTGTCTAGGGAATTGTCAATTGAACGGCTTACTAGAACGGCTCACTAGAACGACCAACCCTTATGCATCACTTCATCGCAGATCAATTTAACAATCAAGCCTGCGCTTTAAGGCTTCATTAACCTGCTGTGGGTTGGCTTTACCCTGGGCTACTTTCATCACTTGGCCCACTAATGAATTAAATGCCTTCTGTTTGCCTGCACGATACTCTTCCACAATGGCTGGGTGCGCGGCTAAAACACCATCAACCATGGTGTCGATTGCACCGCTATCGTTAATTTGTTTGAGGCCTTTAGCCTCGATGATTGAGTCGGGTTCGCCGCCTGACTCACCCACCCACATGGCAGCAAACACTTCACGCGCGATTTTATTTGAAAGCGTGTTGTCAACAATGCGGTTCAATAGTGCGGCCAATTGTTCCGCTTTAACGGGGCATACATCGATGTCAAGATTATCGCGATTGAGGGCTGCTAGCACCTCACCATTTAGCCAGTTAGCCGCTAGTTTGCCTTGATTTGTTGGCAGCTTGCTGACTACCACTTCAAAGTAGGCTGCGGTTTCTCGATTGTGACAAATTTGTAAGGTGTCAACTTCAGTTAGGCCATACGTCTGAGCAAAACGCTCGCTGAGTTGTTGTGGCAACTCGGGCATGTTGGCTTGAACTTCAGCGACCCACTCTGGGCTGATAATAAGTGGGGGTAAATCGGGGTCAGGAAAATAGCGGTAATCGTGAGCATCTTCTTTGCTACGCATGCTGCGCGTTTCGTCACGATCTGAATCGTAGAGGCGGGTTTCCTGAATAACTTTGCCACCGTCTTCAATGACTTCGATTTGACGTTGAACTTCAAACAAAATGGCTCGTTCTAAAAACCGAAAAGAGTTGACGTTTTTGGTTTCAGTACGCGTGCCGAACTCTTTTTGACCCAAGGGCCGAACGGAAACGTTGGCGTCAATACGAAATGAGCCTTCTTGCATGTTGCCGTCGCAAATGCCTAACCACACCACTAAGTTGTGTAGGGCGCGGGCATAAGCCACAGCTTGTGCTGCAGAACGCATTTCGGGCTCAGACACGATTTCCAGCAATGGGGTGCCAGAGCGATTTAAGTCTATGCCCGTTGAGGCTTCACCATGTGGACCGGGGAAGTTGTCGTGTAACGATTTTCCGGCATCTTCTTCGAGGTGGGCGCGGGTTAGGTTAATGGTGGTGGGTTGGCCGTCAACTGAAAAGCTGAGTGAGCCACCCAGCACAACAGGTATCTCAAACTGACTAATTTGGTAATTTTTAGGCAAATCAGGGTAAAAATAGTTTTTACGCGCAAAAATTGAGCGTGGCGATACGTCAGCCCCAATTGCTAAGCCAAACTGAATAGCTCGTTCGACAGCACCTCGGTTTAATACAGGCAGTGAGCCAGGTAGTGCCATATCGACTGCGTTGGCTTGTGTGTTGGGTGCCGAGCCAAAAAGGGTTGGGCTACCCGAAAAGATTTTAGAGGCCGTTGACAATTGAACGTGCGCTTCTAAACCAATGACGACTTCCCAGTTCATACGGCCCCCTTTTCAGAATGCTTAGGCCGTTGCGCATGCCAATCGGTTGTGTTTTGAAAATGATGTGCAAGCGCCAAGAGTTGCCCTTCCTCAAAATAATTACCAATCAGTTGCAAGCCTACCGGAAGCGAACTGCCATCAAATCCGGGGGCAAAACCGCAGGGTATAGACATGCCGGGTAGGCCCGCTAAATTTAAGCTGAGTGTGTAAATGTCGGCTAACCACTCGGCTGTTGGGCTTTGATCTGTTTTGCCCATAGGGGGGGCAACGGTTGGGTTGACTGGGCCTAAAATCACATCGCATTGAGGCCCTAAAACAGCTTGGTAGTCTTCGGCAATTAAACGCCGAATTCTCTGCGCTTGCAGGTAGTAGGCGTCGTAATAGCCGTGAGATAAAACATAGGTGCCCACCATAATGCGGCGCTGCACTTCAGCCCCAAAGCCTTCACTTCGCGAACGTGCTGTCATGTCTGTAAGGTCGGTGTATTGCTCGGTGCGATGGCCGTAGCGAATGGCGTCGTACCGTGCCAAATTGCTTGAGGCTTCAGCAGGTGCAATAACGTAATATGCAGGAATTGATAGGCGCGTATGGGGTAAAGATATGCTGACCCTTTGTGCACCCAGTGCTTCAAATTGTGCAATAGCGGCTTCAACTGCTTTGGCCACGCCGTTATCGAGCCCAGGCCCAAAATATTCTTCGGGTACGCCAATGCGTAATCCAGCGAATGGTTTCGCTCCTAAATTTTGAAAGCGTTGGTCGTGTTCAGTGAAATCTTGTTTGACACGACCGTGCTGATTGGCAACGCCTCGGCAAGTCTGAATGCTGGTGGCATCACGTGAGTCAAAGTTGCTCATACTGTCGAGCATGAGCATAAGATCGTGCGCGCTTCGAGCAATAGGCCCCGCTTGGTCTAAGCTTGAAGCGTAAGCAATCATGCCAAAGCGCGATACCGTGCCATAGGTGGGTTTGATGCCGCTTACGCCACAAAGTGAAGCCGGCTGCCTAACTGAACCGCCGGTATCGGTTCCGGTTGCGGCCATCACTAAGCCAGCTGCCACCGCTGCAGCTGAACCTCCAGAAGACCCGCCCGGCACCACTTTAGGGTGCCAAGGGTTATGTGCTGGGCCAAAAGCCGAGTGCTCGTTACCCGAACCCATCGCAAATTCGTCGCAGTTGAGTTTGCCCAGTGATACCGTACCGACTTGCAAAAGTTGCTCAACAACATGTGCGTCAAATGGGCTTTTGTAACCTTTAAGAATATTGCTGCCAGCGGTGGTGTGCCACCCTTGGGTGACAAAAATGTCTTTGTGCGCGATGGGTATGCCTGTGAGCGCTGTCGCTGAACCGGACGCTATCATTTCATCTGCCGACTTGGCTTGCGCCAGTGAAAGCTCGGTGTTGATGTCTACAAAGGCATTCAGTTTGGTTTGCGCTGCAATTTCATTTAATAGCGTTTGAGTAAGCTCAACTGAACTTATTTTGCGGCTATCTAAGGCGCTACGTAAGCTGGCAATGTTGGGGAAGTCGTTCAGAATTTGTGTCATGCTATTCGAGCACCTTTGGCACAAGAAAAAGGCCCTCGTGTTGGCCAGGGGCGTTTTGCATCAGCCGCTTGCGCTCTGCGGCGCTGCCTGGAGCGGTGACCGCGTCGTCGCGTAAGCGTAAAGCAACCTCTTCAATCATTGAGAGAGGGTGGGCTAAAGGCACAATCCCAGTCGTATCGACGGCTTGCAATTCGGCAATTAGATCGAAAATCTGGTTGAGTTCTGCTTGAGCCAGTTGCTGCGCCTCTGGTGAAAGGTGAAGCCGAGCGAGCTTGGCGATGCGGGCGGTGTTTGATGCGTTAATGGCCATAAAGATAATTTAATAGTGTAAGGGGTAGTTTATTAAGGTGGCAACAAGCGTGTCACGAGTAATGAAGAGTGTAAATAGCTTAATTGAGTAAGTGTTAGTACTGATTATAAGTTATGATACTCAAGCAAACAAAAGCTTAAGTAGGCATTTGTTTTTGTAACTAAATTTAACTTTTTTTTTGGCAGACCCCGTATGTTCGGATTCTTGCGTAGTTTTTTTTCTAGCGACATGGCTATTGACTTAGGTACCGCCAACACGCTCATTTATGTTCGGGGTAAAGGCATTGTTCTTGATGAGCCGTCAGTTGTCGCGATTCGCCACGAGGGTGGGCCGCACGGTAAAAAAATTATTCAAGCGGTGGGTCGTGAAGCCAAGCAAATGTTGGGGCGAGTGCCAGGCAATATCTCGGCGATTCGCCCAATGAAAGACGGCGTGATCGCCGACTTCACTGTTACTGAGCAAATGCTCAAACAATTTATCTTGATGGTGCACCCGCGCAATATGTTCGCGCCGAGCCCAAGAATTATTGTTTGTGTGCCATGTGGGTCAACCCAAGTCGAGCGTCGCGCCATCCGTGAATCAGCTTTAGGTGCGGGTGCTAGTCAGGTTTATTTGATTGAAGAGCCGATGGCTGCAGCAATTGGTGCCGGTCTTGATGTATCTGATGCAACGGGTTCAATGGTGGTTGATATTGGTGGAGGCACAACTGAGGTTGCGGTTATTTCTTTAGGTGGAATGGTTTACAAGGGTTCGGTTCGGGTTGGTGGTGATAAATTTGATGAAGCAATTGTTAATTACATTCGACGCAACTACGGCATGCTAATCGGTGAACCTACCGCTGAGTACATCAAAAAAGAAATTGGTTCAGCTTTTCCTGGCGGTGAAGTTCGTGAAATTGAGGTTAAAGGTCGTAACTTAGCTGAAGGTGTGCCCCGTAGTTTTGTGGTCTCATCCAACGAAATTTTAGAGTCACTCACTGACCCTTTAAATCAAATTGTGTCTGCTGTTCGCATGGCACTTGAACAGACGCCACCTGAATTGGGCGCTGACATTACGGACAAGGGTATTGCTTTAACGGGTGGTGGGGCATTGTTGCGTGACTTAGATCGTCTACTTCAAGAAGAAACCGGTTTGCCTGTCGTCGTCGCGGAAGACCCCCTCACATGCGTGGTACGAGGTTGCGGTGAAGCACTAGAGCATTTAGAACAATTAGGTGCCATTTTTATTGACGATTGATGGGTTGGTCGGCGTGATGTTTGGTGACGCGACCAGGTCAATTTTGTTTGCCCGCAAGTGATCATGTCAAAAAACTCAAACTTAGAATTATTCAGACGTGGTATTCCACAAGAGTTGATATTCATCTTTTTGACAGTTTTTTCTGTCTTTTTGTTAGTTATCGACACGAAAACCACTTGGCTTGATACGGTTCGTCAAACCCTTTCGCTTAGTCTTTATCCCGCCCAAAAGGCCGTCATGTCCCCTAGAGATGTTGTGCTTTGGGGGCAAGGTGTCATGAATGCAGCTGAGCTGATTCAAAATGAAAATGAAGCGTTACAGCGTCGTCGAATAGAGCTGGCTCAAGTGGCTTCAACAGCCGCGCAGTTGTCCACTGAAAATGCCCAACTTAGACGTTTGCTTGGCATGCAAAACGACAAAAATGAACGGCCTGCCTTGGTGGCTGAAATTCTTTACGAGGCGCCCACCCCCTTTAATCGTCGTCTTATCTTTGATCGAGGCGCACTTGATGGTGTGGCGCCTGGCATGCCTGTTATTGATGAGGGAGGGTTAGTCGGGCAAATTGTGCGTGTCACACCGATGTCTTCAGAGGCCGCATTGTTAACCGACGAAGTGGTTTCTATACCCGTACAACTGGGGCGTACAGGGCTTAGGTTGATCGCGTTTGGTTCAAATTACGCAGGCAAAATAGAAGTTAGATACTTTGAATCAGATGCCGATATCAAACCAGGCGATTTATTATTTACGAGTGGTATTGGAGGGGCATACCCCCCAGGTTTGACGGTTGGTAGAATAGATACAGTTGATCGTGATGCAACCTCTGGCTTTGCACGTGCCATCGTAACCCCCGCTTCACATCCTGACCGATATCGACACTTCTTGATTTTACGAAACGTACCAAGTGCTGTACAAAATACTACCCCTACCGCTGCAAATCCAGTCAAAGTACCTTCTTCAGTTAAAACGACAAATGTACCGTTAACGAACCCCACAGGAGACGCCCGTGCGCGACGTTCGAACAATTAAACGCTTAGGTTCTCGCTCATACGACACCACTATTTCGCCCTCTTTAGCGGCAACAGCTCGTCGTACCAATGACCCCTTAACCATTGGAATTAATGGGCGTTGGGTTTGGGGTTCGATTGCGATTGCATTTTTAGTGTCACTTTTACCTTGGCGTACTTTACCTTTTTCGCCTGACTTGTTGCTATTAGTCATCGCTTTTTGGTGCGTGCATGACTCTCAACGTATTGGGTTACTCACCGCGTTCTGTTTGGGTTTGCTAATTGATGTTCAAAGCGTTGCCCCGCTTGGACAACATGCTTTAATGTACGTGTTGGTATGTTTTGGTGGTGTATTAATTAGTAGGCGCTTACAGCGTTTTGATTTGCTCAGGCAAGCACTGCACATGATGCCAATTTTTATTCTTGGGTTTTCAATCACCTTCATTGTTGTAGCAGCGCTCAAAGGTTTTTGGCCCGGGTGGGCTTGGGTAGGCGCTTCGTTCTTTACAGCTTTGCTTTGGGTGCCTTTTGGATGGTTGCTGCAAATGCCAGTTAATCGTCTTGCCAGCCAGTCTTTAGGTCAAGGGTAGGTCAGCTCTGATGAGAAGACCCCTAGGCGCTGATAAAGCCAATAACTCAAAATTTCGTATTAGAGTTTTGGTGGCCGGTTTATTTGTGATGATCTGCTTTAGTATCATTGTTGCCCGTCTTTGGGTGTTGCAGGTTGATCGGCATGATGGTTTAGTTCAACGTGCAGACAGTAATCGAACCGCTTTTGTACCCATTCCACCTCGTCGCGGTGATATCGTCGACCGTCACGGTGAAGTGCTTGCGCGTAATCAGCTAAATTACACCCTTGAGATCATGCCCGCACAAGTCAAGTCTATCGATCAAATGTTGACTGACCTATCTGAAGTGGTGAACTTATCTGAATATGAGCTTCGACGATTCAAGCGAAAGTTACAAGAATCTAGCCGCTACGCCCATGTTGTCCTTCGTAATAATTTAAATGATATAGAGGCTGCATGGTTTGCCTCTCAAGCGTTTAGGTTTCCTGGGGTCAACTTAAGGGGGCGTTGGGTGCGTGACTACCCGCAAGGGCAATCTGCTGCGCATATTGTTGGGTACATAGGCCGAATCTCTGAAAATGATCTCGTTAAACTAGAAAGCATGGGTCAAACCGGTAACTATCGTGGCACAGACGTGCTCGGAAAAAAAGGTGTTGAAAAAACTTATGAACAAACTTTGCATGGTCTGACAGGTTCGGAATCGATAGAGGTGACAGCCAAAGGCCGTGTGGTGCGCACATTAGAGCGCGACGACCCTAGTGCAGGTAAAGATTTGGTATTAACGATTGACATGCGTTTACAACGTATAGCTGAAGAAGCTTTTGAAGGTCAGCGTGGCGCATTGGTGGCGATTGACCCATCGAACGGTGAGATACTTGCCTCTGTGTCTCGACCTGCATTTGATCCCAACCTATTTGTTGACGGTATTGATGTGGAAAGTTGGCGCGAATTAAATGAGTCTAAAGATTTTCCGTTGATTAATCGACCGTTATATGGCACATACCCCATCGGGTCTACTTACAAGCCATTTGTAGCCTTGGCCGCACTTGAACTCAAAAAGCGCGGCGCAAAAGAAATCGTTTATGACCCAGGCTATTTCGAGCTTGGGCCTCAGCGTTACCGCAATTCGGGCTCAACGGCCTATGGTGCGGTAAATATGCATCGTGCCTTGGTCGTTTCGTCAGACACATATTTTTATTCTTTGGCTCCCCTGATACCGATTGATACATTACATGATTTTATGGCTCAGTTTGGTTTTGGGCAGTTAACCGATATCGATCTTGATGGGGAAAAATCGGGTGTATTGCCTTCAACTGAATGGAAGCGCAAGTCGTTCAGAAAGCGTGAAGATCAGTCGTGGTATCAAGGTGAAACAGTTTCAACTTTGGTTGGTCAAGGTTATAACTCGTTTACGTTATTGCAACTTGCCCAAGCCACGTCTGTACTCGCCAATTTAGGCGTGTTGCGTCAACCCCATATCGTACGTGCGATTAAAAATACGCGCACGGGTGAGGCCATACCGGTCAATGTTAAACCACCCAATATGCTGCCGCTTAAACCTGAAAATATAAAAGTGGTGCGCGATGCCATGATAGATGTGACCAAGATTGGTACAGCTCGGCGTGCATTTGAAGGCGTGACATATGACGTTGCAGGTAAAACAGGCACGGCTCAACTGTTTAGTTTGAAAGGTTCAAAATATAACGCTGATCAAGTTGACGAACGGTTGAGAGATCACTCGTTATTTATGGGTTATGCGCCCGCTCAAACCCCCAAGATTGCACTAGCTGTTTTGGTTGAAAATGCAGGGTGGGGTGGGGCGGTTGCTGCACCCATTGCTCGAAAGGTTTTTGATGCATGGTTATTGCCCAGTAAACCGACTCAAGCGGTAGAGATCGAGCCAGTCGTTCAAAAAAAGCAATGAACAATTTAATACAACTTATTAAATATGCTTTTAAGTCGATTGATTGGCAACTTATGGTGCTATTGGTGGCTTTGTCAGTAATGGGGCTGGTGGTTATGCATTCAGCCGTAGGGAGCACTTCATGGCGGTACGCCGATCAAGAAAAACATTTTTTATTGGCTTTAGTGGTGATGACACTCGTGGCTATGATGCCACCCCATATTATAGCTAAATGTGCACTTCCTTTTTATTTGATTGTGTTGGTGCTGTTGTTGGGCGTTGAGTTTTTTGGTGAAACCAGCAAGGGTGCGACGCGCTGGTTGCAGTTGGGTTTTATACGCATACAGCCGTCTGAAATGATGAAAATTGGCGTGCCTATGATGCTAGCTTGGTACTTTCAATTTAGAGATCGCCAAATCTTTTTTATCGACTATGTGGTTGCAACGATTGTCTTGCTGGTGCCCTTTGCGTTGATTGTTAAGCAACCTGATTTAGGCACCGCCTTGTTGGTCATGGCATCAGGTTTGTTCGTGATGTTTTTTGTAGGTTTATCATTTAAATTAATTGTGCCTGTCGTGGCTGTGGTTGTTGTTGGGCTCTTAAGTATTCTGTACTTTGAAGATATCTTGTGTTTACCTGAAACCGATTGGGTTGTGCTGCAAGACTATCAAAAAGGTCGCATCTGTACGTTGTTAGACCCGAGCAAAGATCCGCTTGGCAAAGGTTTTCACATCATTCAGTCTATGATTGCTGTCGGCGCTGGCGGCTTTTCTGGGCGGGGTTACATGAGTGGTACACAAGCGCAACTCGACTTCATTCCAGAACGCACCACTGACTTTATTTTTGCTGTGTTTGCTGAAGAGTTTGGTCTCTTCGGTGCTGTTACCCTATTGATTTTGTACACAGCAGTTATTTGGCGCGGTTTGGTTATTGCGTTACGAGCCGATTCGTTGTTTGGTCGGCTGCTTGTTGGTGCGCTCACAATGGAAGTTTTCGTCTATGTTTTTGTCAACATGGGCATGGTGCTAGGGTTACTTCCCGTCGTTGGTGTGCCATTACCTTTCTTCAGTTATGGCGGAACAGCACTTATTACGATGAGCGTGTCGTTTGGTATGTTGATGAGTATCTCAAAGCACCGAAAAGCTGAGCACCCCTACTTAAGCACCCGTACATAAACACCCGTACATAAACACCCGTACATAAGTAGCCTTAATTAAGCACACTTACTTAATCACAAATCGTTTGCCAATAAATTTTGTACCGGCGCAGGCATGCCAAACAAATGAAGCTGATCAGCCCTTACCCATCGCATGGTGTCGTTCGAGGCGCTCAAATCGAAACCATTTATATCGTTAATTTCAACTGACCAAGGTTGAATGTGCAAATGAAAATGCGTAAACGTATGACGAAAGGCAGCCATACTCAAAATAGTTGGGTTTAAAATGCCGTGTTTTGCGCACCATTGAATCACCATTAAGTCAGCTGATTGAGCGCTAACCTTTGACTCAACAGCAGAGTCAACACCAGAATCACTATCTGCAGCCATACCATCATTAACTTGACATTCAGGCAAGCTCCATAAACCACCCCATATCCCGTTACTGGGGCGTTTGTATAACAAGATGGCTTTTGCAGTGCTTGTTTTGTTTGTCTTATTGTCTGCCGCTTGGTTGGGTATTGAAGTGCTCACTATCAGCATCATGGTGCTGCGTTCAGGTTTGAGGCGAATGGCGCGAGGGCTAGGTAATTCTTGCGTTCGTTGCGTGAGGTGGGCGACGCAATCAGCCCTCAACGGACAACGATCGCAATTTGGATTGCGACGGGTGCAACATGTCGCACCAAGGTCCATCAAGCCTTGCGTAAAGCGAGCCATGGCATCAGGCTCGTTAATGGTGAGCGCTATGCTTGGTGTGGCTTCGTGCGCATGGCGCCAAAGCTGTTGTGTAACCAAACGTGAAGAGGGGTCACCTTCCACACTAAAAAAACGACAATAAACACGTTTAACGTTGCCGTCAAGAATGGGCGTACGTTGACCAAAACAAAATGCAGCAATGGCGGCAGCCGTTGAAGGCCCAATGCCCGGTAGGGTCTGCAACGCTTCGGCTTGAGTTGGAAATTCCCCGTTCCACAGAACGACTACCTGTTTAGCGCAGGCATGTAAGTTTCTAGCGCGAGCGTAATAACCCAGACCAGCCCAGTGCAAAAGAACCTCTTCAATTGAAGCATTTGCCAATGAATCAACATCTGGAAACGAGTTTGTAAAACGGTTGAAATACCAAATGACTGTTGCTACCTGAGTTTGCTGCAACATGATTTCAGATAACCAAACCCGATAGGGATCTTGTGTGTTTTGCCATGGTAAATCATGGCGCCCGTACTGGCGTTGCCAAGAGATGATACGTTGTGCAAGGCTAGTTAAGGGTGCGTTCACAATAGGTATTTAACTTAACTTGACTTAAAACCGGGTGTTTCGGGTGACAGACCAACGTGCTGAAATGGCCCCTAAGGTTATGGCTGCAAATAAACACAATAATAAAACACCTGCACTGGGTAAGTTTAAAGAAAACTCGGTGCCGTATGATTTTGCAAGGCCGAGCAGTGCTTGGTTCAATGGGTTAAGTGCCCAAAGGCATAAACCCATTGACAGGCATGCGGCGATTCCACATGTCAACCCACCTTGATATAAAAATGGTCGACGCACAAACCCTTCAGTTGCACCTACTAAGCGCGCCACCGCAATTTCTTCACGTTGAGATAAAGCTTGCATGCGAACAGTATTAAAAATAGCTGCTAAAACCACTAGCCCTACAACAAGGGTGATCAAGCCTAAGCCTATGCGACCAAAGCTCATCAATGCCTCGAGTCTTTGCACCCAAGCGCTGTCGAGTTGAACAAAGTCGACACCTGGCCAGTTTTGCCAGGTTTGCGAGAAACTTTCGGCTTGCGCAACAATTTGGTCGTTTGAAACTAAGCCCACAACAACAACATCAGGTAAGGGGTTGCCCTCTAATACGTTAAGCGCTTGCGCCCAGGCTGGATTTTGAGAAAGCTCTGATAAAGCTAAATCTTTACTGATGACTTTAACGGATGACACATTTGCATGATTTGCTTTCTGAATGCGTTGTGCAATGTCAGCAGCCATGTTTGGATTGGCGTTGGGCTTCATAAAAAGGGTCATTTCGGGTGTAATGGACACCTCACGCACCAAAGGCTGTACAGAAGTCAAAATAGATGCACCAATTAATGGCAAAGATAGTGCCAAGGCGATGACCAGAGTGTTAGCCAACCAAGAGAAAGGTTGTAAAACTAAGCGTCGCAATGTTACGTTCAATGCGTAGCGGTGTTGTCTGAGCCACTGTTTCATGCGGACCTCTGAACGGGAAAGTCACGAAACCGACCCGGCTCTATGACAAAAACACGCTGTGCATATTCAGCCATAAGCTCTTCATCGTGGGTGGCAACTAAGGTGGTGACGCCAACCTGGTTAAAGTCTTTAAAAACGTTCATTACTTTACGCGCGGTATCTCGGTCAAGGTTCGCTGTAGGTTCGTCAGCAATTAAAATAGCGGGGCGGTTAACAATCGCACGAGCAATGGCTAAGCGTTGCTGCTCGCCACCAGAGAGCTCGATGGGGTTAGCATTTTCTTTATGGCTTAAACCCACTTTATCGAGTGCTGCACGCGCTCTAGTTCGGGCAGTCTCAGGCGCTTGCCCCACCACTGCCAAGGGTAGCAGCACGTTTTCAATTGCATTGCGATCGTAAAGCAGGTGCGTATTTTGCAAAATAACCCCGACAGAGCGACGCAAATAGGGTCTGGCGCGCGCACTTAAGTGTTTTAACAGTTGTCCGTTAACGGTAATTTGCCCTGCGTCGGGTGCTTCAAGCCCGGCTATGAGTTTTAAAAGCGTAGATTTACCTGCCCCGGATGGACCCGCAATAAAAACAAACTCACCTGTGGTAACAGTAAAAGACGCATTCGCTAGAATTGCGTGGTCAGTACTGAAAGATTTGGAGACGTTTTGAAAGTCAATCATGTGGGAAATTTATTAAAAGTTGTAACAGAATATTAACCTGACACGGTTGGCGTGAAAATTGCTAATTTAATAGAGGGATAACCCCCATACTTAACCACCCTCTGTAAGGCTACCATTCACACCTGTGCTTAAAAGCCCATTCGCATAGCGTTATTACGTCTAGCATGTTGTTCAACATTTGGAGAATTTCTTATGAAATCATTAAAGATAGCTGCCGTCGGTGCCGCTCTCTTCGCCGCA
>ERZ888423.1216-NODE-1216-length-23175-cov-10.280017_pt1 | contig 23175 bp, 24 predicted proteins | sample MGYA00520523_ERZ888423 | MGnify/ENA primary metagenome ERZ888423 (study PRJEB32303, sample SAMEA104408611) | aquatic metagenome | biome: Brackish water; feature: Pelagic; material: water | place: Baltic Sea | collected 2014-06-08T10:24:00 | depth 30,27 m ...
CGGGGCGGCGATGCTCGTTAATCTGCTGGCTGACCGTTATCTTGTGCGACAGCTTGAGACAAAGTTTGAGGCAACCCAGCGTGCAACGGCTTGGCTTAACGAAAAAGTGGCGGTCCTTGAAGTGGACCTTGAAGCATCAGAGAGTGCGACCAACCAATTTGCTGCACAAATGGAACTGATCAGCGCCGAAACGCTTGAAGTTCTGTCTCAAGACCTCAAGGGGGTGCGCGATAGAATTTCAGCCCGCCAAGCGACAATCGACCGCGGTGAGGGCACATCAGACGCAGTGGACCGGATTGGCCAGCTTCGCATTCTTGAGGCTGAACTATCCGATAAGATCGCCCGACAATCCCAGGATCTTGTCTCGCTGGAACAGCTTGAACGCGAGGCGGCAGCCAACGGTCAGATCTACGAATACTTCCTCAGTCGCCTCAAAGAGACAACGGTCCAAGAGGGTATTCAGCAAGCCGATGCGCGGCTGTTGTCTGCGGCGATGATCCCCGAGGTTCCTTCGACTCCTCGTCCAACGCTTGCAACGATTCTCTGCGCGGCGGTCGGGGCTTTTGTCGGGGCTATATCTGTTATTGCCATCGAAGCGCGTTCAGCAACGTTTCGCACCGCCGAAGCGCTCGAGTCAGCAACGAGGTTACCTGTACTCGGGCAGATCCCGCTCATTCCAGTGCGCCATCGACAAAGCATTCTCGACTATATCCGGCAAAAGCCGAACTCTGCTCCGGTCGAGGCAATACGCAACCTGCGCACCTCGCTTACGATGACAGGCACCGGTCCCGCCCCGCGCGTTATCCTGTCTACGTCTTCGCTGCCCGGTGAGGGCAAGACGACCCATACTCTTGCGCTTGCACAAAACCTAACAGGTGTCAGCAACAAGGTTTTGGTGATTGAAGGGGATATTCGTCGACGGGTTTTCCATGAGTATTTTGGCGCCCAGGGCACCCCCACGATGATGCAGGTTTTGTCGGGCAAATCCAAACTCGAAGACGCGGTCTGGCACAGTCCAGATCTGGGTTTTGACATCCTGTTTGGTGATGATGCCCCGGAAAATCCCGCTGATATCTTTTCGTCGCGCGCGTTTCGCCAACTGATACGGACCGCGCGCAAATCCTACGATGTTGTCCTTATTGATACGCCACCTGTTCTGCTGGTCCCGGACGCGCGCGTTATCGGGGCGCTTGCAGACGCCATCCTTTATACAGTCCGATGGGACAAGACCCGCGAAAAACAAGTGCTTCAGGGTATCCGCGCGTTTGAAACAGTCGGCCTGCAAATCACTGGAACTGTCCTTAGCCAGATCAACATGCGTGGTATGAAAAAGTATGGGTACGGACAGGACCACGGCACCTATGGAGCGTCTGGCTATTTTCAAAGTTAGGCAAAAGCCGCCGCAGCGCGCCCCGCATGCCGCCCCGTAGCAAGACAAGCCGTGATGAGAAAGCCGCCGGTTGGTGCCTCCCAGTCCAGCATCTCACCAGCGCAAAAGAGACCGGGCCGATCGCGCACCATCAATCCCTGATCCAGCGCATCAAACCGAAGACCACCGGCCGTCGAAATTGCCTCATTTAGTGGACGTGGGCCAAGATGATGGATTGGCAGCGCCTTAAGAAGCCCCGCCAAATCGTCGGGAAAGGGGCGGCCAAATTCATTCACAAGGGCTGCGCGAACGCCTTCAAGGCCAAGCACCTTGCGCAGAGAAGTCGCCATACTCGCCTTGCCTTGTGGGCGTGAAAGGCGTTGCGCGATCGCTTCTTTTGTCAAATCAGGGAACATATCCACCGTTAGCGGCGCATCATCCCGCATTGCCTGTGAGACGGCATAAATGCCCCCGCCCTCTAACCCGCGCTTGGATACGATAAATTCACCGCGCCCGATTTGCTGACCCGCTGACAACGCGCACCCTTTTACTGCAGCGCCAAAGTGGCGGATCATGTGATCGGACCAGTCGACCACAAATCCCATGTTGGATGGCTTAAACGGTGACGTTTGGCCATCAAACTGCGCGACCCACGCCCCGTCTGACCCCAGCCGCGACCAGCTTGCGCCACCCATTGCCAAAACAACGACGTTCGTTGTGATCCGTTCTGGCCCATTCGGTGTTTGAAAAACTGCTGCGGTTCCGTCCCACCCTGTCCAGCGCCAGCGTTGATGCAGGGTCACGCCCAACCCCGCCAGCCGCGACAACCATGCGCGCAAAAGCGGAGAGGCCTTCATCGCCGTTGGAAAAACGCGCCCCGATGATCCTGTAAAAACATCCTGACCAAGCCCTTGCGCCCATGCCTTGACTTGCGTCGGGCCAAAGTCATTCAAGGCCACACGCAAAGCATCCGGCAACACGGGGTAGGCCGCATGAAACGCGACGTTGTCCAAATCCATCGTCAGATTCAGGCCCGACTTTCCCGCCATAAGGAACTTGCGCCCGGGGGACGGCATTGCATCGGCAACAACCACTTGCAATCCGGCAAGCGCCAGCACTTCAGCCGCCATCAGGCCAGCAGGACCAGACCCGACAACAAGTGCGGTTTTCGTCACAATGATTGCCCCGGGAAACCGCCCTTAATTTCGACTACGCGCTGTGGGAACGGTATCTCGATGCCCTCGGCCTTAAGTGCATTCCAAATCAGGAACAGCACATCCGAGGTGTATTTGTTGCGCCCGTCATCCAACCCGTTCACCCAGAATTCAACAGCGAAATCAACACCGTTGTCGCCAAACCCGCGCAATTCACAATCGGGCGGAAACGGTTCGCTCAGCACGTCTGTGTGCGCGGCAACGGCTGCCTCGACAATTGCGGGCACAAGGTTGATGTCGGTGTCGTAACTAACTGAAAATGGCGCTTCGTACCGATTAGCCGATCCCGAATCCGAATAGTTGACGACCCGCGTGGTGATGAAATCTTCGTTTGGAACAACGATCCAGCGCCCATCAAAGGTTTCAAGGATCGCCGCGCGCGCCGTCATTTTGACAATCGTGCCCGCTTCGCCACCATCAAGTTCTACGAAATCGCCGACCGTCGCCTGCCCTTCAAGCAGCAGGATCACGCCAGAAATAAAGTTCGACGCGATCTTTTGCAGACCGAAACCAAGTCCAACACCAACTGCGCCGCCCAACACCGCAAGTGAGGTGAGCGAGATGCCCATGATGTTCATCAAGACCAGAAACGCGACGCCGAAAATCGCGATTTCCGCCGTCTTCGCCGCAAGTTGCCGCGTAGCAGGCCGCATTTCTTCTTGTCCGGATAGAAATTGAGTAGACTGATCATTGGACCAGCGGCCGAACCAAAAGATGACTCCCGCGACGACAATAAACTGCAACAACCACAATAGGTTGAACGACAAGTTGCCCAGCGGTACGACTGTCGCTTCAAGCCGCGCTGCCACGGGGCCAAGCAGGCCAAGTGCGTAGAATGCCGCCATCGGAACCAGCACATATTTGCCCAGCAAGCGTAGAAACGGATCCTTCAAAATGTCGCGCGTCAAGGCGCGGACCGCCAAGAAAAAGAACACGCGTTTGCCAAAGGCAATCACCGCCCCCGAGCCAAACAACGACCGCGTGACCTGTTCACCCATTGCGGTGAATCCGTAGGCAAGAAGCGGCAGCAGCAATGGCAAGAAAATCAGCGCGAAACGCCGCGCTTTGGCCAAGACATTCTGATTTTCGCTTGCCGGTTTAAGAAGTTGCGAAAGGCGTGGCCCTACCTTGCGGGCAAGAACGAGGGCCAGAACGTAGGCCACCACAAGAATTGCAAACTGTGACCAAGCTGCGGGGCTCAGCAACCAATCCTTGGCGAACGTTAAGCCTTGATCAAGGTAGCCCCAAAGCATTTCGCTCATATCGTTACCCTGTTCCAATCGTCCCTCCGAGGTCGCGTGCTGGCGTCATGCACTGCTTTGACGCACCACACAACGTTAGATCATCGCCTTTATGCTAGCCACCAGACCACTTTTCGCGGTTCCGGCCATGGTTGTCAGCAGCGCAATTTCAGCTTCAAGTGTGGCTTGATCCGCGACGATATTGTCGATCAGACCAAAGGCAAACGCATCATCAGTCGTAATTTTCGCGCCGCCCAAAAGCATCATTTTCGCCCGCGCTGGCCCGACCAATTCCCGCAGCCTCGCCGGATCTGATGGTTGCGGCAAGACCCCCATTTTCAACACTGGGTAAAAGAACTTGGCCCCCACCACTGCAATCCGCACATCACAAGCCAACACCATTCCAAGCGCGCCCCCTGCGACCGTGCCGTTCAAGGCGGCAATCGTCAAACCTTCGAACGCCGCGATGGCACCCGAAAGGCGCTCCCATGCGGGGCTTGTGGCAAGACCGCTCGCCACTGCCTCAAGGTCAGCTCCTGCACTGAACACTTTGCCTTGACCCGTTAGAACGATTGCTTGGGCGTCGGCACCGCGCACGGCATCTGCCAGTTGGTTTAGCATGTCTTCGGTAAGCGCATTTGCCTTGTCAGGCCGCGCGAGTGTGAGGGTTAAGACGCCCTCGCTCATCACTGCGTTTATCATACAAGCCCCGCAGCGCTGCGAACATCGGGATCGCGCAAGGACACGTCATCACCCAGATAGCGGTCAGCGGCTGGCGTGCACATCCACACCAATGCCTTGGCGGGCCACTCGGGCGGGATATGGTCGGACCAGTCTAGCCGGCTCACCGGATTGATGCCCGACGCCTTAATCTCGCGCTGCATCTGGGTTGCGACCGTGCCGGGCGACAAACCCAAAACACGAACGCCGTGCGCGCGGTATTCTGTGTCGGCGACGCGGGTCAGCATAAAGGCGCCTGCCTTGGACGCGCAGTAGGCGGACCAGCCTTCGACCGGGCCATGTGCGGCACCTGATGACACAGTGATGATTGTTCCGCCGCCTTGCTTGACCATAACAGGCAGCGCCGCATGCATCCCATGAAACACGCCCTTAAGATTGGTATCGATCAGCGCACCCCACGCGTCTGGATCAGTATCCGATAGCTGCCCGATCGGATCAATTGCACCTGCATTCCCAATAAGGACATCCAGCCGACCGAACGTTTTCACCGCGCGTTCAACTGCGCCCCGCACGGCGGAAGAATCACTTACATCGCAAGGAATCGCGAGCGCGCGGTCGCCGATTTCTGCCGCGAGAGCCGCGATCGCCTCGCCGTTTCGTGCGACCAAGACGACTTTGGCCCCGTGGCGCGCAAATTCCCGTGCTGTCGCAGCTCCTATTCCGCGACTTGCACCCGTGATCAAAACGACTTGATCCAACATTTCCATGCTTCTTCCTTTTCCATCTTATCAACGCGCTAATCGCGCACTACATCATGTTCCAGTCTCCCCGCCCTTGACCTTCTTTGCCGAGAGTCTGACATTTGTGACAGAATTTAATCGAAAGGTATTCAAATGATCGATTTCAAGGGCGCAAGAAGTGCCGTCTGCATCGCTGCCATTTTTGCGGGATCGACCGCATTCGCGGATGTTTCAGCACAACAGGTCTGGGACAACTGGAAAGACCAGATGGCGATGTATGGCGAAGGTGGCGTCACAATCGGCAGCGAAACGATGTCGGGCGACACGCTAACCGTGACAGACCTATCCATTCAGATGAGTGATCCCGAATCCAGCATCACCGCAACGCTGAGCGAAATTCAACTGACAGAACTTGGCAATGGAACTGTTTCCATCACGATGTCCGAGGCTTATCCGATGGCTGTCGCGATTGATGACGGTGCTTTGGCGGTAAATATCACAGCGCGCCACGATGGAATGGCAATCATCGTCAGCGGTACACAAGAAGTTATGGAATACGCGCTCAGCGCACAATCCTATGCCATTTCTGTCGACAGCGTCGAAGGCGAAGACGCCGGCGAGATCAAATTGAACGCCGCAGCGGTTACGCTTACGAACCTGTCGGGCAATTATGTAACGCGCACGGATAACCTGCGCCGGATCGACTATGAAATAAGCGCCGAATCACTTGGTCTGGCAGTTGATGTGAGCGAACCAGGCGGCAGCGGAATGGTCATTGTAAACGGCACAATTGCTGATCTGACCGCGCAATCCAAAACAGCGATCCCGCTTGATATGGATATGGATGCGCCCGAAAATGCTTTTTTGAACGGGCTTTCGTTCGAGGGTGGTTATACCTTTGGTGCCGCCAACTATGATTTTGATTTCAGCGCGGATGGCGAAGAAGCATCCGGCGCGGCAACCATCCAAGGTGGTTCGCTAAGCGCTGCTATGGACATCGACGGGATGCTTTACGACGGCGAAACCCGCGGCGTGAGTGTCTTGCTGAATATCCCGACCGAACTGCCATTTCCAATTGAGGCCCAGTTGAGCGCATACGGCTTTGCCCTTGATATTCCGCTAAGCCGTGCAGAAGAACCCCGTGATTTCGCAATGGCCATCAACTTTGCCGACCTTGTCGTCAGCAATGGCATTTGGAACATGCTCGACCCGGGAGAGATTTTACCGCGCGATCCGGCGACGGTTTCTATCGAGCTATCCGGCACCGCGACGCCATTCTTTGACCTACTCGATCCCGAACAGGCTGAAGCTGCAGCAATGTCCGAAAGGCCTGGCGAGCTGAACACGCTGTCTCTTGACGGGCTCAAGCTGGCGGTTGCGGGTGCCCTGGTGACAGGCAATGGCCGTTTTGTCTTTGACAACGATGACCTGCAAACCTTTGATGGCTTTCCCCGCCCCAAGGGCGCGGTGACGCTCAACATAAATGGTGTGAACGGTCTGATCGACAAGCTTATCCAAATGGGCCTTCTTCCTGCAGAAGAGGCCATGGGTGGGCGCATGATGCTTGGCATGTTCGCGACTCCGGTCGGCGATGACATGCTCACATCAACGATCGAAGTAAACGACGAAGGCCATGTTCTGGCAAACGGCCAACGCTTGCGCTGATGCGATGTCGGGGGCTGCGCTGGCAGCCCTCGACCATCTATCGCCCCTTGCAGGGCGTGACATTGCGAACTACCTCAAATCCAACACTTAGGAGTCCGCATGTCAGAGCAACTTGCCACCCTCGCCGAACAACTTCTTAGCGCTGCGCGCAAAGCAGGCGCTGAAACCGCTGATGTGATTGTTGTCGATGGCACGTCTGTTTCGATTGACGTGCGCAACGGCACGCTGGAACAGGCCGAGCGCAGCGAAGGCGTGGTCATTGGATTGCGTGTGCTAGTCGGGCAACGGCAGGCAAATGTGTCGGCTTCCGATACGCGTCCCGAAACGATGCAGCAGATGGCAGAACGCGCCGTTCTCATGGCGCGCGAGGCCCCCGAGGACCCGAATCTTGGCCTCGCTGACCCCACCCAGTTTGCCGTTGATACGGATACGACACGGCTTGATCTGTTTGACCCAAGCGCCGAACCTGATCCCGCTGAATTGCAAGATGCCGCTGCCCGCGCAGAAGCTGCCGCGCTGGCAAACTCGGGCATTAACCAAGTGCAATCGGCAAGCGCATCCTATGGCCGCCACCGCGTGCATCTTGCCACTAGCAACGGATTTTCCGCTGGATACGCACGCACAGGCCACAGTCTGTCTTGCGTCGCAATCAGCGGCACGGGCGCGAATATGGAGCGTGACTACGACTATGACAGCCGTGTCTACGGGAGCGACATGCGCGAGCCCGACGACATCGGCGCTGAAGCTGCACTGCGTGCCGTAGCCCGTAACGGCGCGCGCAAACCCAAAACAGGTACCTATCCGGTATTGTTTGACGAACGCATCGCCAGTTCTTTGATCGGGCATCTTTTGTCGGCGGTGAACGGCGCGATGATCGCGCGCGGGTCAAGCTGGCTGCGCGACGCAATGGGCGAACTGGTTTTGCCCAAAGGCCTGAGTGTGATCGAAGATCCGCATCGCCCCCGAATCGCTGTATCACGACTGTTCGATGGTGAAGGCCTTGCTACTGCCAAGCGTGCCATCGTGGATGACGGCGTTCTTATGGGGTGGACCCTTGATCTGGCGACCGCCCGGCAATTGGGCATGTCCAGCACCGCCAATGCATCGCGTGGGACATCATCCGCCCCGTCACCAAGCCTGACAAACATCGCCATGACACAGGGCGAAAAATCACCTGCGGAATTGGTGGCCGATATGGGAACCGGCTTGTTGGTCACATCGATGATCGGATCGACGATCAACCCGAACACGGGCGACTATTCACGCGGGGCAAGCGGCTTTTGGATTGAAAACGGCGAAATCACATACGCCGTCAATGAATGCACGATTGCCGGAAATCTGCGCGATATGCTGGGCCGTCTAATTCCGTCCAACGATGCGCAGCCACACCTGACGCGGGTCGTGCCATCATTGCTCATCGAAGGTATGACCCTTGCAGGCGACTGACCTTGAACTGCTGATCGATGCCGCGCGTGCCGCGGGCGAAATTGCTACCGTTCATTTCAACGCGTCGCCCGACGTTTGGGACAAGCCAGACGGCGCTGGCCCCGTGACCGAAGCCGACCTTGCTGTCGATGCGATGCTGCGCGTGACGCTTTGTGCGCAACGCCCCGACTATGGTTGGCTGTCCGAAGAAACCGAAGACAACCCCGCCCGCCTGAGCACCGACCACCAGTTTATTGTTGACCCGATTGATGGCACGCGTGCTTTCATCGAGAAGAGTAAAGATTGGTCGCATTCCTTGGCCGTGACACATCACGGCGAGGTGACAGCTGCAGTAATCTACCTGCCGATGCGTGACATGCTTTTTGCCGCGCAATTGGGCGGGGTGCAACGCTGAATGGCGCGCCGATCGCGACAAGCAAGGTAGCCGCGCTGGACGGCGGAACAGTGTTGGCCGCACGATCAAATATGGACAGTCAAAACTGGCGCGCCGGTGTGCCGCCCGTAAAACGCCACTTTCGCTCCTCGCTTGCGTATCGCATGGCACTTGTGGCCAACGGACAATTCGACGCCATGCTGACCCTGCGGCCCACCTGGGAGTGGGATATCGCGGCAGGCACCCTCATTGTAACCGAAGCCGGCGGTGCTGCAACGACCCGCAGAGGTGCGCCGCTGCGGTTCAATAATCCACACCCGCAACTGGACGGCGTCGTCGCTGGTGGTGGGCTTCATGCGCCATTGCTGACAGCCCTTGCCTGATTGCTTTACCGCATCACCGCAAAGCCCTAGGTTGCCCCCGAACAGATAATGAACAAGAGGTTCCGATGACCCAACGCCTGCACCTTGTCTTTGGTGGTGAACTGGTCGATCCGACCAAGAATGCGTTCAAAGACGTCGATAACATTCATGTTGTCGGGATGTTCCCCGACTATGCGACGGCTTTTGACGCATGGAAGGACAACGCCCAGCGCACCGTAGACAACGCCCATATGCGCTATTTCATTGCGCATATTCATCGCCTGCGCGACGAAGGCATCGAGGCGTCCCCGACCGAAGAACTGGGCAGCTAGGCCCTATCCAAGCGATGGCACGCGCTCTCACGTTTAGAACCCTGCTTGGACAACGCCCCGCAACAGGCGTTCATGAACACGATCGCGCGTCGCGGCCCATAAGGCCACGTGGGCCGCTCGTCTGGTTTAATATCGGCAACGGCGGAAATCATCGTGCGATCACCGCACTCGCCGAGCGTTTCGCAAGCGATGGAGATCAGGCTGTGTTCTTGGTCACCGGATCGCTCCTTGATCCCGGCGTTCAATCCACGTCTCCACATGTGATTTTCCAGCACGAGCCACCTAATATCCAAAGCGGCGCGCGTGATTTTCTGGACCATTGGCAGCCGGAGATGGTGTTTTGGATGCAGGATGCCCTGATGCCGCTACTTCTCGCAGAATCTGTGGCAAGGGGGTGTGTCCTGATCGGCTTGAACGCACGACAAACGAGCGCATCAGGCTGGTCCGGTCCTTGGAAACGGTCCGCCCCGCGCGCACTGGTTCCAAAATTCAAAACGATCATGGCTGTCGATGATGGCGCCGCCGCCCAGTTGCAACGCGTCGGATATGGGTCTGACCAAATCCAAGTAACCGGCGCACTTGAAGAAGAAAGCGTCGCCCTTCGTTGCAATGAAGCAGAGCAAAGCGCGATGGCCGCACGGCTTTGCGCGCGGCCTGTCTGGTTTGCTTCGGACCTGGCTACTGCCGAGGTGGCAGAAATCGCCCAAGCTTATCAACGAGCGAGCAAGCGGGGATATCGCTTGTTGATGGTGATCACACCGACTGACATTACCGATGTGCCCGCGATCGCAGATGACGTACGCGCGCTTGGGCTGACGGTTGGCATCCGTAGCGATGGTGACGATCCCGATGATGATATGCAGGTCTACATTGCAGACATCGAAGGCGAGCATGGCCTTTGGTACCGGCTTGCCCCTATTACCTTTATGGGCGGCACGTTGTCTGGCACTGTCAGCCGTTCGCCATTCGAGGCGGCCGCTCTTGGCTCGGTAGTCGTGCATGGCCCGATGATCGGCAAACACGGCATGGCGTATGAACGGCTGACCGCAGCGGGTGCTTGCCGTGCGGCAAACACGACCGAGCGGCTATCTGACGCCGTTGGTTTGATGAATTCGCCCGACCGGATGGCGAAAATGGCTCAAGCCGGATGGACTGTCGTCACCGAGGGTGCCGAAGTTGCGAATCTGGTACTTGCGACGATCCGAACGCATCTTGACGAAAAGGGGGCCTGATCCATGCCAGCACCCCGTTTCTGGTTCACTGATCCCGCGACACCAACACTGCGCACACGCGCACTTGCCCCCCTTGCTGCGTTCTATGGCGCGATGACTGCGCGTCGGTTGGCAAAAGGCGACCCGTTTCGCGCGGCTGTTCCCGTGATCTGCATCGGCAACATCAATGTTGGCGGCACCGGCAAGACGCCAGCGACAATTGCTTTGGTTCAACGCCTTATTGCATGGGGCTGGCACCCGCATGTCGTTAGTCGGGGATATGGCGGAGCATTGGCAGGACCGATCAGCGTAGATGCCACAACCCACAATTCCAATCAGGTTGGTGACGAGCCACTTTTGCTTGCAGCGTTTGCACCCACTTGGGTGGCCAAGGATCGCGCTGCGGGGGTGAATATGGCCGAAGATTCGGGCGCGGATGTGATCCTTATGGACGACGGGTTTCAGAACCCGTCGGTGCACAAAGACCTCTCAATTGTGGTTGTCGATGCCAAGCGGGGGTTTGGAAATGGCCGCGTTCTGCCAGCCGGGCCGCTGCGTGAACCTGTGCCGATCGGACTGGCCCGCGCTGATGTGCTGCTATCAATCGGGTCGCCCGCAGATCAGAACCGTCTCGCGACGCTTTGGCATGGCGACCTAGGCACGACCCCGCATGCGACCGGCCACCTTGCCCCGCTGCAAACCGGCATGACGTGGGCAGGTCTTCGTGTCTTGGCTTTTGCAGGCATCGGTCATCCCGAAAAGTTCTTTCAAACCCTGCGCGACCTTGGGGTGGAATTGCTGCATGGCGAACCGCTAGAGGACCATCAAGTACTGACAGACGCCCTCATGAAGCGGCTAGAGATCGAAGCAAAGGCACGCACCGCCCAACTTGTCACAACCGAAAAGGACGCCGTGCGCCTGCCCGCATCGTTTCGCAGCAAAGTGCTTACACTGCCAGTTCGGCTTGAGGTGGCCGATTGGTCGCCGATTGATGCCGCATTGGGGCGGCTCGGGATTAATCCTCGATAATATCTTGTCCCTCGCCAAGTTTCGGCGATGCGCGATTCAGCGACAGTTCGGCGTCGGAAAACTTGATCGGCGTGCGCACACCGGGGACACCATCCAGATCAACCTTCATGCCGCGATGAATGATCTGGGGGTCAGCAAAAACATCGTCCATATCGTTGATAGGTCCGGCTGGAACGCCTTTGGTTTCACAGCTTGCCAGCAGTTCCGTTTTGGTCATGTTGGCGGTTTGTTCAGCCAATAGCGCCGTAAGTGCGTCGCGATTTTGCAGACGGGCGGGGTTTGTCGCGAAATCGGGATCATCGGCCAAGGCATCAACGCCCAAAACAGCGCAAAGCTTGCGAAATTGTCCGTCATTTCCGACCGCAATGATGATATACCCGTCGCTGCAATCAAACACCTGATACGGAACGATATTCGGGTGTGCATTGCCAAGCCGCTGTGGCACCTTTCCGGAACTAAGATAGTTCATCGCCTGATTGGCCATGACAGAGGTCGCCACATCGAGCAGGGCCATGTCGATGTGTTGCCCTTTGCCCGTGGTCGCGCGCTGATGGATGGCCGCGAGAATCGCTGTGCTTGCATAGACGCCTGTGAAGATATCGGTGATCGCAACGCCGACTTTTTGCGGCTGCCCATCGGGATCACCCGTCACCGACATCAAGCCTGACATGCCTTGGATGATGTAATCGTAGCCTGCACGTTCCGCATAAGGGCCGTCCTGACCAAAACCTGTGATCGAGCAATAGATCAGGCGCGGATGGGTTTTGCGCAGACTGTCATAGTCCAACCCGTATTTCGCCAACCCGCCAACTTTGAAATTCTCGATCAGAATGTCGGCATCCGCGATCAGCCCAAGCAACTCCGCACGCCCTTTGGGGGTGCGGAAATCAATCATGACTGAACGCTTGCCCCGATTGCAGCAGTGGAAATACGCCGCAGATTGATCCCCGTTGGGCGTTGGATAGGGCACGCCCCACGTGCGTGTATCATCACCGTCAGGGGATTCGACTTTTATCACCTCGGCACCAAGGTCGGCGAGCGTCTGACCGGCCCACGGGCCAGCCAGAATTCGCGCCAATTCGACGACTTTTAGTCCTGCAAGTGGCGCCGCCATTACTCGGCCAGTTTTTCGTCCAGCACGGCTGCGAATTCGGCATAGCTCATGTTGGAATACGGCTCGCCGTTGATGATAAAGCTTGGGGTGCCGCTGATATCGTCGGCTTCGCGGTTGGTTTCAGACCAAGTGTAAAGCGCCTGAGCAGATTCCGAGTCGGCCATGCACACATCAAGGGCTTCGTCCGTCAAGCCGGCAACCTTGCCGATGTTGCGCAAATTATCGGCAATTATCGACGGATCACCCGACCCAGCCCATTCACGCTGCTGTTCGTAGATCAGTTCGACAATCCCGTGATACCGCAACGGCCCACCGCAGCGCGCAACCATCGACGCCCACAGTCCGGGGCGATCAAAATAGACCTCGCGATAGACAAACCGGATTTTGCCGGTGTCAATATAGTTGGCCTTGATCTGCGGATACTGGTCGCCGTGAAAATTGGCGCAGTGCGGGCAAGTGAACGATGCGTATTCAATCACCTCGACGGTCGCATCCGCGCTACCTTGGACCATTTCGATAACACCGCTGGTGTCCACGTCGGCGTCTTGGGCGATGGCCGCACCGAACATCGTATCAGTCGGTGCAACGGGACGGGTCAGAAACCACGTGCCGCCCGCGATGATCGCAACGGCAAGTGCCGCAATGGAAAGCGTCTTATTCATATCAATCTGCCTTTTCCTGACGTTTTCGTTTGTTCAATACGTTGGCCGCAAGTGTGCGGAGCGCAAGGCGTAAGTCGTCGCTGGCCACGTCGGACGAAAGCACCTCGGCCTTGGCCAGATCAGCCGGATCGGGGCCCGCCTTTTCCTTTGGCTTGTGGTCGAATTCTACACGCCCTTCGGCAAAGCCTGTGGGCGCAGTCTGCGTGATCCGAACGCGCGATATAGCGCGATAGCCGTAGCAGGCATTCACCTTGTCGCGGATCTGATCTTTTTGCATTTCAAGCATCGGCGCCTGCGCGCCTTTCGTCAGAATCGACAACGTCGCTCCCATACCGCCCTGCCCATAACCAATCTTGACGGGATGGGCGATGCGGGCTGTGTCTTCGCCAACAATCTCGGCCCAGTGGGTCAAAAGACGGGTCACGGCAAAACCACGCGCCTCGCTTGCACCCCGAATTCTGGGCTGCATAAGGGTCGCTGCACGGGAAAATCCGCGAGTGGTGCTATGTTTGCGTTGCTCTGTCATCTTAGCGACCTATTCTAATGCAGAAGTCCGCGCATACCAGCGAAACCCCGCATCAAAGGACATAAACATTGCGTGACGACGACCTGAGCGTGACTCTGCTCGATTGGTATGACGCTAACGCCCGTGTGATGCCGTGGCGCGTGGCCCCATCCGATCGCAAGGCCGGTCAGTGGCCCGATCCCTACCGCATTTGGCTGTCCGAAGTGATGTTGCAACAAACCACGGTTGCAGCCGTGCGCGACTATTTCCACAGCTTCACCGCGCGCTGGCCCACTGTGCAGGAATTGGCCGACGCCGCCGATGCCGATGTGATGGGGGAATGGGCCGGCCTTGGCTACTACGCCCGCGCCCGCAACCTGCTGAAATGCGCGCGTGCGGTTGTGGCGGATCATGGCGGTGTCTTTCCAGATACGCGCGATGCGCTGATCACCCTACCCGGCATTGGCCCTTATACAGCCGCCGCGATTGCCGCGATTGCTTTTGACGAACAGGCTACTGTTGTGGACGGCAACGTCGAACGTGTGATGGCACGGCTACATGATATCCACACGCCTTTGCCCGCCGCCAAGGGCGAACTCACAACGCTGGCAACTGCCCTCACGCCTGCCGAACGCACTGGCGATTATGCGCAGGCTGTGATGGACCTTGGCGCGACTGTCTGCACCCCTAAATCGCCCACTTGTGGTATTTGCCCGTGGCGTGATCCCTGCGCTGCGCGGGTTGCGGGCACCGCTGCGGACCTGCCAAAGAAAACGCCCAAGAAGAAAATACCGACCCGCTACGGAGTTGCCTATGTGGTGCGGCGTAACGATGGCGCATGGCTGCTGGAAACGCGACCCGACAAGGGATTGTTGGGAGGTATGCTTGGCTGGCCCGGCTCAGACTGGAACGAGGCGCCCCAACCAGCCCCACCACTAGATGCAGACTGGCACGATCTTGGTGTCGAGGCGCGCCATACCTTCACGCACTTCCACTTGCGCTTGCAGATCATGACGGCCTCCGTTTCGGATAGCACCCAAGCCCGCGGCCATTTCATGCCAGCAACCGATTTTCGCCCCAGTGACTTGCCAACGGTCATGCGCAAAGTATTTGATTTGGCCCACGCGACGATTGAGTGTGGTGCGGGACCACGGTACTCTAAGCGCAGCATTGACCGGAGTCCCAGATGATCCCACATGACAACATGTCCAAACTCTCGCGCGCGCTGCCATTCTGGCTTTCTCTTGCGCTTGTTCCTTTGGCATGGATCGCGGCGTTTTATGGCGGTTGGACCGTAATATTATTGCCGATCTCGACTTGGTATCTGTTTTCGATCATCGACGGGATCGCTGGAGTTTACGAAGAAAACGCCGACCTTGAGACATCCGAAGGCGAGCTGTTCTGGTACAAGCTGGTTACGATCATCTGGTTCCCGGTCCAGTTCGTGACGGTGTTCGGCATTCTTTGGTATGTGACACACACAGGCCACCTGTCTGTGCTGGAACAGATCGTGCTGTTCTTTGGCATAGGTGTGATTTCCGGTGCTGTCGGGATCGTTTATGCGCATGAGCTTTGCCACCAAAAGCCAAAACTGGAACGGAACTTTGGCGATCTTTTGCTGGCGATGGTGCTTTATTCGCATTTCCGCAGCGAACATTTGCTAGTTCATCACCGCTATGTCGGCACCCCGCGCGACCCTGTGACTGCGCGCTATAACGAGGGGTTCCACCGCTTCTTTTTCCGCGTGTTGCGTGAACAACCTGTTTCAGCGTTCCGCGCTGAAAAGGCGATGCTAGCGCGCAAGAATCTGCTTTGGCATGATCGCAGCAACCCGCTCTGGAAATACTTGGCGCTGCAGATCATGTTTATCGCATTGGCGGCGATCATTGGCGGATGGGCAGGCCTTGGGCTGTTCTTGACCCAAGCTATTGTGGCGATCTGGCAGTTGGAGTTAACAAATTACGTCGAACACTACGGGCTGACACGCAAGCACCTTGGGGATGGCAAATACGAACATGTTCTGCCGCGTCATTCGTGGAATGCGTCACAGCTGGCGTCGAACTGGCTGCTGATCAATCTACAACGCCATTCCGACCACCACTACAAGCCCGACCGCCGCTTTCCACTGCTGCAAACCTATGACGAGGCGGAGGCGCCGCAACTGCCCTATGGCTATCCTATTATGACGATGGCGGCGATGGTCCCACCGATCTGGCGGCGCGTGATGAACCCGCGTGTGCGCAAATGGCGGGCGATGTATTATCCCGAAATCACCGACTGGTTGCCTTACAAGAACGGCACTACACCGATGCCCCGCTAGGGTTTTGGGTCGTTGCGCAACTGCCCGTTAACCCAAGCCCAGCTTGAACGGCACATATCGTCTAGATTTCGTTTAGCCGCAAAGCCCAACACCTCGCGCGCCAGATCGGGGCGCGCAATCAACACCGCAACATCCCCGTCACGGCGCGGGACAATCTCGAACGGCAGATCCTTGCCGCAAGCGTCCGAATAGGCGCGCAGGACCTCAAGCACGGTATTTCCTTCACCCGTGCCAAGGTTCACCGTATGCGACTGCCCGCTTTCGATTAGCGCGTTGACCGACAGCACATGGCCATCTGCCAAATCTTCGACGTGGATATAGTCACGAATGCCGGTGCCGTCAGGCGTGTCATAGTCATTACCAAAGACCTGCAGGCGAGGCAATTCACCCATCGCGACTTTGGCGATGTGGGGCATCAGATTGTTGGGCTTGTCTTGGGGATCTTCGCCAATCAGAGCGGACAGATGCGCGCCGACAGGGTTAAAATACCGCAGGGTGCCAACGGCCCAGCGCGGATCAGCAACGCATAGCTGCTCTAGTATCTGCTCACCTGAAATCTTGGTATAGGCGTAGGGGCTGGTGAATGTGCGTGGATGGTCTTCGGGGATCGGCTGCACAAGTGTGTCACCATAAACCGTTGCGCTGGATGAAAACACGATGCGCCGCACATTAGCATTGTCCATCGCTCGCAGCAGATTCACGAAACCACCGACGTTATTCTGAATATAGTCCAGCGGCTTGACCACAGATTCCCCAACAGCTTTTTTAGCGGCAAAATGAATAACCGCGTCAAAATCATGCGCCGCAAAAACACCGGCTAGGAACACCGGATCAAGCACATCACCGCGATGCAATTTCACCGACGAGCCAGTGATCCGCGCAAGCCGCAGCGGCACGTCTTCTTGGGCATTGGAAAAGTTATCGAGGATAACAACTTCATAACCAGCGGCGACCAGCCCGAGATAGGTATGTGACCCGATATAGCCTGCACCACCTGTCAAAAGAACTGTCTTGGTCATGGGTCGCCTCTAACTTGCTCGCCATTTTCCTAAGGCGAGACTGCCCAAGGAACAAGCAAAACAAAAGAAAAAGCCCCGCCGTGCTTGGGAAGACGGCGGGGTAAAAGTTGTGCCGTGGATTTTGCCACAGGCACTGGCGGTAATTTCGTTAAGTTAGTTCGCGCGCATTTCCGACCGGATTTGTTGGCGCAGCAGATCAATTGGAACCTTCTTGCCCTCGCGCTTGAACTGCCAATATGTCCATCCATTGCAGCTTGGCGCGCCTTCACATGCGGCGCCTACCTGATGGATTGATCCTTTGGCATCGGCACCGATCAGCGTTCCGTCGGCGCGCACCTTGGCTTTGTGACGTCCATTCATGCTCCAGAGGTCTTCTCCGGGTCTCAGCATGCCGCGCTCGACGAGAACTCCAAATGCAACGCGCGGTTCAGAGCGCTTGGACTGAGTAACTTCGAGCGCTTCTTTGTCGAACTTACGGATATTGCTGATGCGCTTTTCGGCAACGGCGCGGTATTCGGCCTCGCGCTCGATCCCGATGAAATCACGACCCAGCATCTTGGCGACTGCACCTGTGGTGCCCGTGCCAAAGAACGGATCAAGGATCACGTCGCCAGGGTTCGTCGTCCCTAGCAAAACGCGATGCAGCAGGCTTTCCGGTTTTTGCGTCGGGTGGGCTTTGTTGCCATCGGCGTTCTTGATGCGCTCGTGGCCGGTGCAAATCGGAAGCACCCAGTCGCTGCGCATCTGGATCCCCTCGTTCAGGGCTTTAAGCGCTTCGTAATTGAATGTGTATTTACTGGCTTCTTCCTTTGAAGCCCAAATCAGCGTCTCATGCGCATTGGTCAAACGTTTGCCACGGAAATTTGGCATCGGGTTAGATTTTCGCCAAACTACATCGTTCAGGATCCAGAACCCTTGGTTCTGCAATTCGGCACCCATACGGAAAACGTTATGATAGCTACCGATCACCCAAATCGCACCATTGGGTTTCAGTAGACGGCGCGCAGCCGCCAGCCATTCTTTGGTGAACTTGTCATAGATTGCAAAGCTGTCGAACTGATCCCAGTGATCATCGACCGCATCCACCTTGGAGTTGTCGGGGCGGTGTAGGTCACCACGCAACTGCAGGTTATAGGGCGGGTCTGCAAAAATCAGATCAACGCTGCCTTCGGGCAGGCTGTTCATGACGTCAATGCAATCGCCTGACAAAATTGTATTCAGCGGGAGCGCTTGCACACCCGTAACCTTGGTTTTCGTCGTCATATTCTGCCTCTGGTCCCGGCGGTTAATCCGCTCGTTTGTTGGACCCAATGTGAGTCAGAGGCGATTCGCTGTCAAAAGCTTTTTTGAATCAATCACTTACGATTTATTCTTGATACAAGATATTGTAGACCGGCTTGAACGAACGTCTATGGTGTGGGGTCACCCCAAGATTTCGGAGCGCTTCCATGTGCCTTTTTGATCCATAACCGGCGTTTGTCTCCCAGCCATAGCCCGGATGCTGTTGCGCCAAATCCACCATTAGCCGATCGCGGCACACTTTTGCCATAATTGAGGCAGCTGAAATTGACACAGATCGCCCGTCGCCCTTCACAATTGCCTCGGCCGATACGGCCAAATCGCGCGGCAACATGTTACCATCGACCAGTAGGTGATCAACGTCGCCCAAACCCGCAATCGCGCGCATCATCGCCAAATGGCTTGCCCGCAGAATGTTGATCTCGTCAATCTCCGCAACGCTGGCATGCGCAATACTCACCTCGGCCACTTCCATGATCTGATCATAGAGAGCTTCGCGGCGCTTTGCGGTCAGCGCCTTACTGTCGTTCAGACCTTCGGGAAAATTCGCAGGATCCAATATGACCGCCGCTGCAGTAACCGGCCCCGCCAAAGGGCCACGCCCAACTTCATCAACACCTGCGACGCGCCGCAAGCCGCGACTAAACGCGGCCCGCTCAAAACTGAAATCTGGGGACGGTTTGTTCATGGTTGCAATCAACACCATCACTACAAAAAAGAACAGGGGCAGGCGACCATGTCCAAGCACCCACCCCTATCCTCATGTCGCGCGCCCATAAGCTGGGGCGCGCGGCTGCTCGACCAAATTAGCGACGGTTCCAGCGATATCCTGCCTGACGCAGACAACGCGGCACAAACCTGCTGCGGCGGCCGTTGTCCGTGCGCACAGTCCGCTCGCAGTGATCGGGCAGACGGTTAAACCCACGATAATTATTCCGCATGCAGCGACGACCAAACATCCGCACGGTTTCACCACGGCGCGTTTCGATCCGGCGCAGGCATTGCTCGGGGAGCATATTGCGGTTCGGGCGTTGGGTCACGTTCGGGCGCTCGGTAACAACGGGGGCTGGCTCCGGCCGGCTGTCGCGGTTTTCATGAATAGCCGCGCCAACGATCAAGAGACCCAGCAAGGCACCCCACGCTTGTTCGTTCGACATGTTGGCCTGCGCTGGTGTGGGGGCAAGGCTGGTCATACCTAGTGTCAGGGCAAGGGCACCTGCGATCAATGACTTATACATAGCGTTTCCTTTCGATGTGGCGCCATGAAAGGAGATTGCCCTCGCGGCAAGTTGCCATTCAATAACGCCTGAATGTCATCAGCTAACAGGTGGGCGGCGCGTACCAGTTATTGAATATCACCGGCACTTCGACGCATCTTGCGTGCATGAAACACCTTATCTTATCCACTCTCGCCCTTGGGCTGATGGCAGGGGCCGCACAGGCGGCCTGCTATGCCGATTACAAAGCCAAACAGGACAACCCCTTGCGCCTTCACTATGGAGTGGCGCAAATTGATGGTGACTGTAGTGTCGCGAATGCGGCCCAACAGCTTTCGGGGGCGCTCGCTGCGGATGGCTGGCAGCTTTTGAATGTGCTGGGCGTCTTTGACGATTCTGGTCTGGACGAGAGGATTGAGAGTGCAGGACAATACTACCTCCGCTATTGAGGCACGCCAGACGGGCAACCGCGTAGTTACCATGGGCATTGCCGCGATCGTGCTTATCCTTCTCGTGGCTGCCATATTGTTGTTCATCAACCTGCCCGACGCTAATGCGTTCAACGCCCGCGTTGAACAGCTGTTCGTCGAAAACGACACGCTGACCGACAATGCAGAAATCAAGCTTCTGGAAATCCTTGCACAATCAGGCACCGCGTTCAGCGACACGCTGTCCAGCTATCGTTTTGTGATATTCGTGCTGTTGATCTTTGCCACAGCGATGCTGATCGCCGCTGTGGCTTTCCTTGTGATGTTGGTCGCGCTCAACCGCCGCATGGGCAAAATAGAACGGCAAGGGATCGAGGTGAATTCGCTGTTGATCAGCCGTGATCAAAACACCGTTTACCTCAACAACTTTGAATTCAAACTGACCGAGGCCGCCATCGAAACCCTTAGCGTGCTCGCCGAGGCGCGGATGGACGACGAGGTTCTGTCAGGTGCAGAAATCGAAGGCGTTATTTCTGGGCGCAATGCCGTGGACTGTGACGAGGCAGCAGGGGCAACCCGCATCAAGCGGCTGCGCGATACGCTAGGCAATCAGATGATAAGCGAACTGTTGGTAAAGAACATTGCACGACGCGGGTATATGCTGGCCATAGACAAAAACGTAATCCGCATGGTGTGACGCGCAGTGGTGACCCCGGCGTGATTCGAACACGCGGCCTACGGTTTAGGAAACCGTTGCTCTATCCGGCTGAGCTACGGGGCCGATCTTCCGGATGAATGCCTGCGTTTATGGGCAAGGTCAACGCAACGTATCTGGCTTGGACAAGTGGCGCCTACCGGAGTAACAATATCTAGGACATTATTTGAAGGCAGCGAAAGCGTGACAACACGAACCAAACGACCACTTACTTTGCGGGATGTTTCAGAAGCATCCGGTGTTAGCGAAATGACGGTCAGTCGCGTGTTGCGCAATAAGGGCGATGTCAGCGAGGCGACCCGCAAAAAAGTGCAAGATGCTGCAAAGCGCCTTGGATATGTGCCCAACAAAATCGCCGGCGCACTTGCCAGCCAGCGGGTCAACCTTATTGCGGTTATCATCCCCAGTCTTAGCAATATGGTCTTTCCCGAAGTCCTTTCGGGGATATCAGAAATCCTTGAAGTAACAGACCTTCAGCCCGTGGTTGGCGTGACCAATTATCTGCCTGAAAAAGAAGAAAAAGTCTTGTTCGAGATGCTGTCGTGGCGTCCGTCAGGCGTGATCATTGCCGGGCTTGAACATACCGAAGCATCGCGCGCCATGCTGGCACAGGTCGATATTCCGGTGGTCGAAATCATGGATGTCGACGGCGAAGCTGTCGACGCCTCGGTCGGGATTTCGCACCGCCGTGCGGGCCGCATTATGGCTGAAGAAATCATCAAAGCCGGGTACAGTCGTATCGGGTTTCTTGGCACCAAGATGCCGCTTGACCACCGTGCCCGCAAACGGTTCGAAGGTTTCACACAAACCCTCGCTAAATCAGGAATCGAAATCGCGGATCAGGAATTCTATTCCGGTGGCTCCGCCCTCGCGAAGGGTCGCGAAATGACGCACGCCATGCTGGAACGCACGCCCGACATAGATTTCCTTTACTATTCAAACGACATGATCGGGGCAGGTGGACTTCTTTACCTACTTGAAAAAGGCGTCGATATCCCGAGCCAAATCGGTCTTGCCGGCTTTAACGGCGTCGAGCTTTTGGATGGGCTACCCCGCCAGTTGGCGACGATGGATGCTTGCCGTCGTGAAATTGGCCAGAAGGCAGCCGGGATTATCGCCCGTCGCAACGCCAACCCGTCCGAGCCCGAAGGCGAACGCATTGAATTGAGGCCGACAGTCAGCGCCGGCGATACGTTGCGGCGCAATTAATCGGCTCAAAGTAGTTGCGTGCTAAAGTTTCTTAGCATCGGCCAATCCCTTTTGAGGGTACGCAGGTCACCCTTGACGGATACGCAGGATTGCAGCCTGATATCGTTGCTTGACGCGCCAATCATCAAATCAAATTCACCTGGTTCAACAACGTGTTGCCCCGCTGCGTCCGTGAAATTAAGCATGTCGACCGGCAAGGTGAATGTCACCCGCACTGTGGTGCCCGGCGCAAGATGGACACGGCCAAAGCCCTTAAGTTTCTTCACGGGCCGCACAAACGACGCAAGCCGATCGCGCGCATAAAGCTGCGGCACTTCTATGCCTGTACGCACGCCTGTGTTGGACGGCGTAAAGGACAACGCAACTGCGCCGGTTTCGATGTCCACCGGATCTTGGTCTTATCACGCTTACGTTCCGGTCCCTCAACTCATTCATGCGGCCTTTCGCTCAAAAGCCAAGGGGCTTTTGCCGCCTAGTGATGAGTGGCGGCGGCGCGGATCATAGAACTGGAATATCGCGCCCTCGGCCTGACGGCGTGTGTCCCAGCGGTTACGCCAGATAAGCTCAGCCTTAATGGATTTGAAGAACGTCTCGACCATGGAATTGTCGTAATAATGAGAGTGTCCGACATTCAAGTTCAATTCTTGTAGCTCTTCGGTCATACGGGGGCCGGCCATAGCTTTGCAGGCTGAGACGGTGTTGCTCGCGGATTTGGGCCAAAAGCACCATATCATCCCGCTGACGTTGGCTCATCGGGCGCCCCCGCCAAGCACGGAACCCGCGCGATGTGACCTTCATGATCCGGCAGAGAAATTCCACAGACCATTCTTCTTTCCAGGCGTCGATGAAAGCAAATCTCATCGGCTTTGGCCTGCAAAGAAGATTGCCGCGTTATCGGCTACAATTGATCCACTGGATCAATCGCTAGACGCCTCAACTTGAACACTTCCCTCTCCTCGCGCAGAAGCCGGACTTCTTTGCGAAGGCGGGTGTTCTCCTTTTCCACGTCGTCATGCGGTCCTGA
>ERZ888423.1218-NODE-1218-length-23148-cov-33.010133_pt1 | contig 23148 bp, 27 predicted proteins | sample MGYA00520523_ERZ888423 | MGnify/ENA primary metagenome ERZ888423 (study PRJEB32303, sample SAMEA104408611) | aquatic metagenome | biome: Brackish water; feature: Pelagic; material: water | place: Baltic Sea | collected 2014-06-08T10:24:00 | depth 30,27 m ...
AGCTTCCCAAGCTGAACGTCGCCGGTTCGAGTCCGGTCACCCGCTTGTCGATCGGTTTTGATGGTCTGTTGGGCGTTTGATTGCTTAGGCAATTACACCTTCAGCCTTTTGAATAGAAGAAGAGGTGTTTAGATTCAATCGTGGTAAGCGAACACGCCCCACCCCTTGCCGACTAGGGGACTAGGGGACAAGGCAAACCCTTCTTCAATACTGACGTTTTGAAATCAATCGCTTGGAATGGGCATTTCGATGATGAATGCAAGTCCAGCGTCCAAGCCCGATGATGAATGGGAGTTCTTTTCTGGGCGCAACGGATGTTCTGAACCAGCGGGCATGGGGACGTCTCAGGCCAAGCCGGCATCTTGGGAGGTGAAAAAGCTGAGGATCGCCAGCCTTGGCGTGTTCTGCATCCTCCGGCAGCCTGCCCTGCAACAAAAAATCCCAGCGATCCTTAATGGTTGACTCAGGCGCGCGGTTTGATCAATTGGAGCACCTGTGGCCCCAACCCGCCCACGCGACGCTCGCAATCGAGCATCTGCAGGATGAACCGGGCAGATTCGGCAAGATCGCCATCATGGGCCGCAGCCTGAGCCGCAGACTCATGCTGGGTGATCTCCTTCAAAAGGGCTGAACGTTGCTCGTGAGCAACTGCTTTCTCAAGCATACGTTTATCGACGACCGTCAAAATCGGGCTACAGGCTTGGTGCAAGTGTATGGGTATCGACGCGAAGCTGCCTGACTTTCAGACACATCAAAAAATTTCAGCTTCTCAGACGATCTCGGGGTAGACCCTGTGGCCGAGGCTCATGTTCCGGGCTCTTCCCCGTCGTCGGCAAGATCAGCAATCTGAGCTCTTAGTGTTTCCACTCGGGATTGATCACCCCGGCTGACCGCCACGGCCAAGGCGAATTCAAGCTTTTCGCGTTGGTGGCCCCGCTCCACGTAAGCGGAGGGGGGGCAGCAGGAAGGAAACGTGCGGGAGGCGGAGGCTCCGCTGGCGTTCGACCCCGCCGATCCAAGGGACTTGGGCAGGGGGCAAGCGGGATAGGTGAAAGCCATGTTCGCTTTCTTTTCATTCTGCCACCCCTGACCAGTAAGGCGAGAGAATGTGCGCTAAGCAGCTTCGCGGTAGGCCGGAGGCTCCTGCAGCAGTTGCGGTTCGGAAGCGAGCAAACTCTCGGGAACCAGGAAACCCTCAGGAACCAGCGCCGGGGAGGGAGCGGGCTCCTCGAGCAGTTGGCGGCAATCCTGAAGCAGCGCTTCTACGTGGTCGAGGGCATCAAGCTGAGCCTGATCCGGCGACTCAGGCCGCTGGATCGCCGTTTCGAGAACACCAAGCCGTTGTTCCAGCTTCACCAGCCGATGGGAAAGGGCGACCACCGTCTGGGCCAGATCTTCGGCAGTTCGAGTGATCCGGAAGGACACCGATTCGGTTGTCATCGCAGGCAAAGGCGGTAACGCCGATGACAACACACATCTCGGTCTCGCTCAAGTCGTCTTTCAGACTGACGGACTCTCAAGCGGATTGCTCCCATGGCTGCACCAGTGACATTGGTGCTCTACCTGCTCTGCGGAACAGCCGGGGGGTTGCTGGCTCTGCGCACCGGAATTCCTGCCGCACCCCTGGCCGGCGCGCTGCTGGGGGCGGCCATTGTGAGCATGAGCGGGCGCCTTGAGGTGGCCCAATGGCCCACCGGAACCCGCACCCTGCTGGAAATCGGCATCGGCACCGTGATCGGCACCGGGCTCACCGCCGCCGCTCTGTCGGAGCTGCGACTGCTGTGGCGGCCGGCAATCCTGATCACCGTGGCCCTTGTGGCCACCGGCCTGGTGGTGGGGTTGTGGTCAAGCCGGCTGCTGGGCGTGGATCCGATCATCACCCTGCTGGGAGCAGCACCAGGGGGCATCAGCGGCATGAGCCTGGTGGGAGCGCAGTTCGGCGTGGGGGCCGCCGTGGCCGCCCTGCATGCTGTGAGGTTGATCACCGTGCTGCTGGTGCTGCCGTTGATCGTGCGGCTGGTGCTCGGTGGTGCGGGTGGTTCGTCATCGGGCTGAACCTGGCCATGGTGGCCCTGGCCGCAAAGGCCACAGAGGCCCCTCGACAGCCGAAGCATGGCCGATACGTTGGGCCCAGCAGCCCCAGGGCCCTATCTACCCCTCCATGCAGCACCACATCGTTCGCACCACCTCCCTTCTCCCTGCCTTCCTTCGGACCGCCTCTGTTGCCGCGGGTTTGTTCACACTGGCCGCAACGCTGCTAACGGCCGGAACCCTCCCGCAACCTGCCCTGGGCCAGGCAGCCGTGGCGCTGCCCGAGGATCAAGGCAGCAAAGGCGCCCAGGTGTATTGCTTCATGCGCAAGGCGGGCAACAACCACGAGGTCAGCTGGACGGCGGCCTACGCCCTGCTCCGGCGCCAATCCGCGAGCCTGTTCAAGACCTCGCCCGAACATGGCGCCGTGATGATCACCGAAGCGGTGGTCAACAATCCAGGCGCGTTCCCCGACTGCGGGCAGTACCTCGGGGCCCTGTTCGGCAGTGAGAAACCGCCTGCTCCCGCAGTGACCTCCAGCGGTCCGGTGCCGATCCAGCGGGGCATGACCCGTGAGGAGCGCTACAACAATTGAAGCCGCTGCGCTGCTTTTGAGTGGAAGCCGGGTGCAGGGGGTCCGCCTGCTCTCCACCCTCGCCCTGGCCGGTTGGGTGTTGCTCGCCTGTGGTGTCCCGCCTGTCGAGGTGGGCAACGCACCGGCCAACAACGACTGCCTGCGGGAAGTGACGTTGGAGGAACTTCCGGCGGCACTACGGCGCTGTGATGCGTCGGTGCAGGCCTTTCCCACCGATCCCCGCCCCTTGAGCGAGCGTTCGGTGCTGCACAGCCTGGGTGGCGATCAGGCGGCCGCCTGCCGGGACATCAAACAGGCCGCCCAATTACTGCGGCAACAGGGCAACCGAGCTGATGACGCCCAGCTGGCCATCGACATCCGCATCCGGCTGGAGGGCTGCCAGGAGAAGGCGCCACTGCCCGGCTCCTGATCAGGGCGCTACTGCCTCGCCCTGGACTCACCAGCGCTCGATCAGCTGCCTCACCATCGCCGGCAGCGCCTGGCGCCGCAAGGCCGTCTGACGGCCTTCCAGTAGCAGCATGATGCGCTCGGCTTTGCTGGCGATGATCCCATCCACCAGCTGGTCGGCCACGCCCAGCTGCAACCAATGGCTGGTGAGCGGTCCGGCCATGCCGATGCGGTGGCAGCGGTCTTCTGCCTGCTCCGCGTCCCCTGGCGTCCAGGGGCGCTCCACCAACACCACATGGGAGGCCCTGTGCAACGTGAAGCCCAGGCCACCAGCCCCGAAGGTGGCCACCAGGCAAGCGGTCGCCCCGGCCTGGAAGCGATCCACCTGCGCCTGGCGCTCGGCCGCCTTCAGCCGGCCGGTGAGCAAAGCCCCGCCCAGGCGCGCCTGCAGCTGTTCGGCGCTGGCCACGAAGGCGGTGAACAGCACCACCGCCTTCCCCTCGCGCAGCAGGGCCTCCACCAGCTGAATGGCCGCAGGCAGCTTGTGCTGGGCACCGATCCGGCGCAGGGCGGTGAGCATGGCCAGGTGCTCAGCGTCGCGGCGCACCTCACCCCTGGCGGCGCGTTGGCGGTAGTCGTCCAGCTTGTGCGTCAGTTCCCGCTCAAACGCCAGCGCCTGGAGCTCACTGAGCTCCACCGGCAGCATGCGGCGGTGCTTGGGAGGTAGATCCAGGCAATCCTGCTTGCGCCGATGGAGCACGAGCGGACGGGTCAGCCGCTGGAGTTCATCGAGCCGCTCGGCTCCGGTCGCCTGCCACTGGCGCCGTCCGCCCTGCTCGCTCCAATGGCCCTGACAGAACCGCTCCTCGTAGAAGCGCCGGTCGTGGGCGAGGGGATGGCCGATCGCCGCCAGCAGCGGAAACAGCTGGACCGGGCGCCCGTTCTTCATCGGGGTGCCGGTGAGCAACCAGATCGCCCGCAGCCGCGGATGCCTGGACAGCCGCAACAGGGCCTGGGTACGGGCCGCCTGGATGTTCTGGGCGAAATGGGCCTCATCCACGATCAGCACCGTGGCGGCCGGCGGCAACGATCCCGGCAGGGCCGCCCAGCTGATCAGCTCCAGATCAAGCGCGAGGGCAAGGCCCTCCTGCCGCCAGTGGGGATGGAGGGCCGCTGGCGCCACCACGGCGATACGGCAATCCGCGGCGCGGACCATGGCCCGGGCCGCCATCAACGCGGTGAGGGTCTTGCCCAGGCCCATGGCATGGGCCAGCAGAGCACCGCGGCGAGCCAGAAGCCAACGCGCCGCCAGCCGCTGATGGGCGAAGAGGCGGCGCCCATCGGCCAGGGGCTGCTCAAGGGCGGCCTGGGCCACGAGCGTGCGGTGGGGCGGCAGCGGCGGCAATGGCTGCTCCAGCCACGCCATCCACTGCGCCAGCTCCGGATCGATCCGAAAGCGCTGGCCGAGCAGGTGACGCAAGACCAGCGACGCCTCAAGCGGAAACGCCCAACATCCACGCCGTGCCTGCCACTGGCCGCGGGGCCGTATGGCGCGCAACTGGGCCTGGGTGACGGGATCAAAGGGGGAGACCACCTCGATCTGCCCGCACGGACCGAGGCGCAGCAGACAAGTGGCGGCGGCAACCTTGCTGGTTCCGGCGGAGCGGCTGGCGACGGGAGAGCGGCTGACGGCTGGGGCGCTGCAAGCGGGCCGAGGACAATTTTAGTCGAATCTGCGCGGAGGGCAACCGTTGGCGATGAAGGCTGAAAAAAGCAATCCTCGACACATTGACATCCCTTGAGGTGGGGGCAAACTCTCCGCAACTGAGCCATCAGGATGCACGCGAGAGATGCGGTGTTCCTTGAAGATCTCTGCCCTAAACTTCGTGTCAGACGTTGGCGCCAATCTCTCCACAAACACACTGACAATCGTTGTATTTACTGCGGCAATCGCTCCGAATCCATTGATCATTTGATGCCCCGCTGCCGTGGTGGCCTGAGCGTGACCGCCAACTGTGTGCCGGCCTGCCTGGCCTGCAACGGCCACAAAAGCGATGCCGATGCCTTCGATTGGTACCGGCGGCAACGCTTCTACGACCCAAGGCGGGCCATGGCGATCCGTGCCTGGATGGATGGAGATCTACGCCTGGCGGTGCGGCTGCTCGAGTGGGCCAACCCGGAACCAGCCGCCACCGCGCCCCACAAAGCCGGGGCGGCTCCAGCGGGGGCGGACTGGGCCTTCCAAGCGGCCTGAGCCCCCCTGGCCGGCTCACCCGACCTGAGCCCCCTGGGCGGATTACCAGACCCGGCAGGCGGCCGGGCCGTTGTGGCGGACGCAGATCCCCTCTTCCCGCTCAGGGGCTTCCGGAGCGATCACAGCGACGGCCAGCACGAGACCGAGGGCGAGCACGGCCGGCGCCCACGCCTTGGCGGTGTTCCAGGCGGCCGCCAGACCAGGGGGGAGCACAGCGCGGCGATCACTCCGGGCGACGAAGCGGCCGGATGCAACCCCGCGGGAGCTAGAGAGAGAAGAGGTGACCATCACCGAAAGCCATGAATGTGATACAGGTGTACTCATGATGCCAGGAGATGTCAATGCCCGGCCAGCCAATGTGCTGGTGCTAGGCGGGGGCTACAGCGGGCTGCGGTTCGCCAACGCCCTCACCGAGCGTGGGTTGCCGGTGGCGGTCACATCCCGCCGCCGACCGGCCCAGCCGGAGGCGCTCACCCCCTGGGGCTCTTCTGGCAGCGAACTGCCAGTGCGCTGGCTGAGCTTTGACCCGGATAACAGCGTGTTGCCCGATGCGGAGGCACTGGACGGCACCACCCATGTGCTGGTGACGATTCCTCCCGACGGGCAGGGAAACGATCCGGTGCTCGAACATCTGGCTCCGGTGCTGGCCCAGCTGCCTCTGCAGTGGATCGGCTACCTCTCCACCACCGGCGTCTACGGCGACCATGGTGGTGAATGGGTGGATGAAACCACAGCTCCGGCGCCACGGGCGTCACGTAGCCGTGCCCGGTTGGCCTGTGAACAAGCGTGGGATTGCAGCGGCCTGCCGGTGCAGATCTTCCGACTGCCGGCGATCTATGGGCCGGGTCGCTCCCCCTTCCAAAACCTGCTGCAGGGCACCAGCCGGCTCGTGCACAAGCCAGGCCAGGTGTTCAGCCGCGTCCATGTGGACGACATCGTGGGGGGGTTGATGCACTGCATCGGCCTGCCACCCCAGCGCCGCCCGCGGATCGTCAACCTCGCCGACGACCGCCCCTGCCCGTCGACCGAAAGCCTGGGCTACGCCGCCCATCTGCTGGACTGCAAACTTCCGGCCGTGGAGCGCTTCCAGGACATCTCCGATGGCATGAGCCCGATGGCCCTCAGCTTCTGGGTCGAAAACCGCCGCACCAGCAATCAGCGGCTCTGCCACGAGCTGGGCTACACCCTGCGCTACCCCAGTTACCGGGAGGGATTTCGCGAGGCCCTCGCTGAAGAGCGAAGGGCTGAAGAGCTCCAAAACAGCTAGCCCATCGCTTGCCCCCATCGCCGCCGCCTGGCAGTGCCACCACTGCCTCTGGCAAGCTCCGCCAGCACCGCCAGCACCGCTCAGCGGCGGGGGAACACCCGATCGATGCCGCTGCCATCGGTAGCGGTCTTGCTGGCACCGGGCTCTGGGCACACCCCAGCCGCATCAGGCTGAAGGTTCTGGAGGGTGGGCAGCTTCGTGTCCTGCATGAAGCGGCAACCATCCACGGTGATCCAGCCCCGCTCCAAACCGGTGGCTGCACCCACCACTGTCAGCCCGATCAGAAACCAACGAAACATGACGCCGCCTTCCTACCCACATAACCCTAGATCTGCCGCCATCGCCGTCTCCCTCGGTGACCCGGCCGGCATCGGCGCAGAGGTGACCCTCAAGGCCTTAGCGCTGCTGGGCGATCGGCAGGGGGATGTGGTGCTGGTGGGCTGCCGCCGCTGGTTGGAACACACGCACCGGCGCCTGAGGCCGCTGAGCGCCGTTCCGCTCGCCGACCCCTGCAACCTGGAGATTCTCGACCTGCCGCTTGAGGCCACGCCAGAAACCGGCCAGGGCTCGGCAGCCAGTGGTGCCGCCAGCTTCGCCTGGCTCACCGCTGCCACCGAGCTGGTGATCAGCGGCCGCTGCCGCGCGCTCACCACCGCGCCGATCGCGAAGCATGCCTGGCATGCGGCGGGCCATGCCTACCCCGGTCAGACCGAACGGCTGGCGGAACTGGCCGGCGGCGTGGAGGCCTCAATGCTGTTCACAGCCCGCTCCCCCCTGGCCGCCTGGCGCCTGAACACCCTGCTGGCCACCACGCACATCCCCCTGGCGGCCGTACCACGCTGCCTCGATGGGGCGCTGGTGGAACGCAAGCTCGACGCTCTGCTGGCCTTCTGCCAGCGGTTCAAGCCCGATCCGCGGCTGGCGGTGGCAGGCCTGAATCCCCATGCCGGCGAAGCGGGCCAGCTCGGGAGTGAGGAGATTGAGTGGCTGGTGCCGGCACTGGATCGCTGGCGGCAGCGCCATCCGGAGGTGCCGTTGGTGGGGCCGGTGCCGCCCGACACCTGCTGGCTGGGCGCCGCCGCCGCCTGGCGCGGCGAAGGCGCGGGAGCAGACGGCTATCTGGCTCTGTATCACGATCAGGGCCTGATTCCGGTGAAGCTGCTCGCCTTCGATGCGGCGGTGAATGTGAGCCTGGGGCTGCCGTTCCTGCGTACCTCCCCCGATCACGGCACCGCCTTTGACATCGCCGGCCAGGGCGTCGCCCGTGCCGACAGCATGGCGGCGGCGCTCAATGCCGCCTGGGAACTGGGTTGATGGACAGCCGCGCTGATGTTGAGCAAGGCTGATGGGCGCCGCCCTGATTCAGCCGGGCTTGACGCGCATCAGCACCTGGCCGAATTCCACCGGGGTGCCATTCTCCACCAGGATTTCCACCACCTGGCCACTCAGTTCCGCCTCCAGTTCGTTCATCAGCTTCATCGCTTCGAGAATGCAGACCGGCTGGCCAACCGAAATCGCGCTGCCGAGCTCCACAAACGGCGGATCGCCCGGCGACGCCGCCCGGTAAAAGGTACCCACCATCGGCGCGGTGACATCCACCAGATCGGCGCGCACAGCGGCAGCGGCCGGCGGCGCAGTGGGGGGCTGGGGTGCGGCAGGTGCGGGCGCGGCCTGCACAGGGGCTGCAATCGCCACCGGGGCGTGGGGGGCAGGCGCAGCAGCGAGAGCGGGAGCCGGCAGATTGCGCCGCACCTCAAGACGAAAATCCTCTCCCTCCAGCTTCAGCTCCTGGATGTCGCTGCCCTCAAGGAAGGTGAGCAAGGCATGGAGCTGGTTGTTGTCGAGTTGCATGGCGCCTCAGGACTCCCGACCCAGGTAGCTGTCGGTGCGGGTATCGATCTTGATCTTTTCACCAATCGAGATGAACAGCGGCACCATCACCTGGGCGCCGGTTTCCACAATCGCCGGCTTGGTGCCGCCGGTGGCGGTGTCGCCCTTGACGCCGGGGTCGGCCTGGGTGACTTCGAGCACCACTGAGTTGGGCAGCTCTACTTCGAGCGGCGCCCCATTCCAAGACACCACGTTGACCTCCATGCCCTCCTTGAGGTATTTGCGCCCATCACCGATCTGATTGGCGGTGAGGCGGGTTTCCTCGTAACTGCCCATGTCCATGAAGACGTAGTCGTCGCCTTCCATGTAGGTGTGCTGAAGGGTGGACTTCTCCAGCAGGGCCTGGGGAACGGTTTCGCCGGCGCGGAAGGTTTTCTCCACCACGCTGCCGCTCTGCACACCCTTGAGCTTGGTGCGAACGAAGGCGGAACCCTTGCCGGGCTTTACATGGAGAAACTCGACGACCCTCCAGACCTGACCATCCAGCTCGATCGTGGTGCCTGTACGAAAGTCGTTGCTGGAGATCATTCCAAGGGAACGGGTCAGCGGGATTGTACGGCTGCCCTTCTGCCCCACCCCGCCGCATGGAACAGGGCCGTCCGGCTGTGCCAAAGTCCGGAAAACGGCAGACGGACAGATGCGGAGGACCCGGATCGGTGGTTTGTGGGCCCTGCTCCTGGCCGTGGTGCTCAGCGCAGCAACAGGGCTGACGGCGGCGCGGCCCGCCGCTGCGGCCCTGCCTCCGGGAAATGCCGTCACCGATCCGGCCGCCCTGCTGCGGGATGCGCTGCCGATTGAAGCCACCGATCTGCAGGATCTTCAGCACCGGCTCGAGAGCACCAGCGTCGACCTGCGCGCCAAGCGCTGGAACGCCCTTAACAATGTGGTGCGCCGCTGCCAGTCGCTGCTGGGCACCCGCCGGGTGGGACTGCTCAACAGCTTCGCTCCGGCAGACCGCGACAAGGCGGAAGCCCTGCTCGAGCAGCTGCAGGGATCCCTCCAGAGCATGGCGACAGCGGCCGAGCGCCAGGACCGGGACGCCTTCCTCAGCGCTCGCCGCGAGGCGCTCAGCCGGATCGGCGCCGCCGAGGCCGAGCTGGTGGGTCCGTTCCCGTTCACGATCCCGGCCGCCTTCGACGACCTGCCGCGGCTGCTGGGCCGGGCCACCGTCAGGCTCACCACCACCAAGGGCGAGCTCACCGCCGTGGTGGATGGCTACAACGCACCGCTCACCGCAGGGGCGTTCGTGGATCTGGTGCAGCGCGGTTTCTATGACGATCTGCCCTTCATCCGGGCGGAAGACTTCTACGTGCTGCAGACCGGCGATCCCGCCGGTGCCGCCGATGGCTTCGTGGATCCCAAGACCCAGCGCAACCGCCCGGTGCCCCTGGAAATCAAGGTGCCTGGCGAAGCGGCCCCCTTCTACAACCAAACCTTCGAAGACCTGGGCCTGTTCAAGGCCACCCCGACCCTGCCCTTTGCCACCAAGGGCACCCTGGGCTGGGCCCACTCCGATGAAGCCCTCGACGACGGCTCCTCCCAGTTCTTTCTGTTCCTGTTCGAAGCCGAGCTGACCCCGGCGGGGCTCAACTTGATCGATGGGCGCTATGCCGCCTTCGGCTACGTCACCGAGGGCTTTGATGTGCTCCAAGAGCTCACTGCCGATGACGGCATCGTCAAAGCCACGGTGCTGGAGGGGGCCGAGAACCTGCGGCCCCATGCCTGAGCACCAGGGCGCCGATAGCGCGGGCCCCACGCCCACGCTCGGCGATCTGGGCGAATGGCACCTGCTCGACCGCCTGCGGGCCTTCGCGCCGCCGGGTCAATTCGATGACGACGCCGCCCTGATCGAGGAGCGCGGTGGCGGGGTGCTGGTGGTCAACACCGATGTGCTGGTGGAAGGGGTGCATTTCAGCGACGCCACCATGGGCCCCGGTGATCTGGGCTGGCGTGCCGCCGCCGCCAACCTGTCGGATCTGGCCGCCATGGGCTGCCGTGAGGTGGTGGGGCTCACCGTGGGCCTGGTGGCGCCACCCTGCACCCCCTGGGCGTGGGTGGAAGGCGTCTATGGCGGCCTGACCGCGGCGCTGGCCCCCTGTGGCGCGCCCCTGCTGGGGGGCGACTGCAGCAGCGGCAGCGAGCGTCTGCTGGCGGTGACGGCCCTGGGCCGGCTGGGCCCGCAGGGACCGATCCGGCGGCAGGATGGCCGCGCGGGCGACGTGCTGGTGTGCAGCGGGCTGCATGGGCTCAGCCGCCTGGGTCTGGCGTTGCTGCTGGAGCAACCGCTGCACGGGCTCCAGAGCGACAGGATCACCATCTCCGATCTGCCGGAAGAGCTGCGGCAGCGGGCCATCGCCGCGCACCGGCGGCCACGGCCGCGGCTGGATGTGGTGGCAGCCCTGGAGCAAAGCCAGCCCCCCGGCGATCCCTGGCGAGTGGGCGGCACCGACAGCAGCGATGGGCTCGCCGCGGCACTCACGGCCATCGCCCGCACCAGCAGCTGCGATGCGTTGCTGGATCGCTCAGCTCTGCCGATCGATCCGGCCATGGCGCCGTTGCGGGAGGCCACCGATTGGTGCCTCGGCGGCGGGGAAGATTTCGAGCTGGTGCTGGCCCTGCCGGAGCGCTGGGCCCAGCGCCTGGAGGCCTGCCTGCCTGGGGTGCGACGCCTCGGCCGGTTGGTGGCCGGCACGGGCCAGTTGCTCTGGCGGGGCACAAAGGAACCGGTGCGGCCCGCCGCTGGGTTCAGCCATTTCGGCTGAAGCGTGCCGAAGGCAGTGGCTGGGTCAACCAACCACGCGGCGGCCCAACAAAAAAAGAGCCTTCCTGCTATGCCCCTCGCTCAGGAGAGGCCGTGCAGGAAGACCCGATTCAGGTGACAGAACGGAGCGCTTCAGAAGAACGCCGATCCGGACGAACGAGGAACTGGAGGGATCACACCCAGTTGCGAGCCACCACTTCGGCCAGGTCAACAACGCGCTGGCTGTAACCCCACTCGTTGTCGTACCAGGAGATCACCTTCACCATGTTGTCGCCCATCACCAGGGTGAGGTCAGCGTCGACGATCGTGGATTCATCGGTGCCGGCGTGGTCGGAGGAGACCAGCGGCAGATCGGAATACTTGATGATTCCCTTCATGCCATTCCGTGACGATTCCTCGAGCACCGCATTCACTTCTTCCCGCGTTGTTCCGCGGCCTACTTCCAGCACCAGGTCAACCACCGACACGTTCGGGGTCGGCACCCGCAGCGCGATGCCGTTGAGCTTTCCCTTCATGGGGGGGTACACCAGGGCCACCGCCTTGGCAGCGCCGGTGGAGGTGGGCACGATGTTGATAGCGGCAGCGCGGGCACGGCGCAGATCGCGGTGGCTGGCATCAAGGATCCGCTGGTCACCGGTGTAGCTGTGGGTAGTGGTCATCGTGCCTTTGACGATGCCGAAGGCCTGATCCAGCACTTTGACCAGCGGCGCCATGCAGTTGGTGGTGCAACTGGCATTGCTGATGATGTCGAAACCCTCGTGCGTGTACTGATCGGCGTTCACACCCACCACGAAGGTGCCGATGCCATCGCCTTTGCCAGGAGCAGTGATCAGCACTTTGCGTGCGCCGGCCTGAATGTGCTTACCGGCACCTTCTTTATCGATAAACACGCCGGTGGCTTCGATCACCAGATCCACCCCCCATTCCTTCCAGGGGAGGTTCAGGGGGTTGCGGTCGGAGAAGCACTTGATGGTGCGTCCGTTCACGATCAGGGCGTCATCGGTGTGGCTCACCTTGGCGTCCCGGATCTTGCCGAGCATGGAGTCGTACTGGAGCAGGTGCGCGTTAGTGCGCGGATCGGAAGTGTCGTTGAGGCCGACGATTTCGATGCCCGTGTTCTCGCCGCGGCTCAGCCAGCAACGCATGAAGTTGCGACCAATCCGGCCAAATCCATTGATCGCAACACGCAAAGCCATGGCAACAGCGGGCAAACCCGCTAATAAGGGAGGTTTTGGCTGCCGATCATACAGAAATGGCGCCCCGGCCCCCAGGGGAGCAGATCGGGTTCCACAAGGTGTCTGGGCAGGGACAAGCGGGGATTCAGCCGCTTAAGTTTCGGAGCATCCTGGAGACGCCGTTGGGACTGCTGGTCGACCGTAGGCAGCCTTTGCACTTCATCGGAGTCGGTGGAATCGGCATGTCCGCCCTGGCCGAGATTCTGGTAGAGCGTGGCTTTTCCGTCAGCGGCTCCGATCCGCGTGACAACAGCGTGTTGCAGGGCCTGCGCCGCCGGGGTGTACGGGTGTTTCAGGAGCAGAGCCCCGCCACCATCGAGGCGATCCGCGCCACCGCCGCGGCCGATCCGCAGATCGTGGTGAGCTCCGCCGTGCCCCAGACCAACCCCGAGCTGGCCGAAGCCCGTCGCTTGGGTCTGTCGGTGGTGCACCGCTCCGATGTGCTGGCCGCCCTGATCAATAGCCAGGACGCGATCGCGATCGCCGGCAGCCACGGCAAGACCACCACCAGCACCATGGTCGCCACCCTGCTGGCCGCCACCGCAAACGACCCCACGGCCGTGATCGGCGGCATTGTTGCAGGTTTCGGCAGCAATGCCCGCGTGGGCAACGGCAGGCTATTGGTGGCGGAAGCCGACGAATCCGATGGTTCGCTCGTCAAGTTTCAGCCCAGCCTGGGGCTGATCACCAATCTCGAGCTCGACCACACCGACCACTACGCCGACCTGGAGGCCCTGATCGGCACCCTGCAGCAATTCGCCTCCGGCTGCGGCACCCTGCTGACCAACCACGACTGCCCGGTGCTGCGCGAACGTTTCCGGCCCGACGCCTGCTGGTCGACCGAGCGCGCGGACGGGGTCGACTTTGCGGCCATCGCCCTGGTGGAAGAAGGGGATGGCACCGTGGCCGAGTTCTACGAGCAGGGCACAAAGGTGGGGCAGTTCCGGCTGCCGCTACCGGGGCGCCACAACCTCAGCAACGCCACGGGCGCCCTGGCCGCCTGCCGGCTGGAAGGGGTGCCCTTCGAGGCGCTCTGCCAAGCCATCCCTTCCCTGAGCGCCCCCGGCCGGCGCTTCGATTACCGCGGCAGCTGGCAGGGGCGGCTGGTGGTCGACGACTATGCGCACCACCCCAGCGAAGTGCATGCCACGCTGACGATGGCGCAGCTGATGGTGAGCACGGGCCGTAGCCCGCTGCCAGCGGTGCCTCGGCGGGTGGTGGCTGTGTTCCAGCCCCACCGCTACAGCCGCACGGCGGAGTTCGGCGAAGCTTTCGCCCAGGCCCTCGGACTGGCTGATGCGGTGCTGCTGGCGCCGTTGTATTCCGCCGGCGAAGCGCCTTTGCCCGGGGTGACGAGCGGATCACTGGGGGAGCGCATCGCCGCCCTGCATCCCGCGCTCGAGGTGCGCGTAGCTGCCGACATGCAGGACCTGGCGCAGGACGTGGCAACGCTGAGCCAGGACGGAGACCTGGTGCTGGCGATGGGGGCCGGGGATGTCAACGGGCTGTGGGAACGGCTCACGGGCCTGCCCGGCGCCGCCGTCTCCACACCCCTGGCCGCCTGAGGGATGGCGGGCGGCGAACCACCGGCCAACCTGAGCGCCCAGCTGCCGCTCGCCGGCCACACCACCTGGAAGGTGGGAGGCCCCGCTGAGTGGTTCGGGGAGCCTTCCAGCGAGGAGGAGCTGCAGGCCATGGCCCAGTGGGCCTGGCGACAAGGCCTGCCCTGGCGTCTGATTGGTGCGGGCTCCAACCTGCTGATCAGCGATACGGGCCTGGTAGGACTGACCCTCTGCTCCCGCCGCCTGCAGGGAAGCCAGCTGGACGCCAGCGATGGCCTGGTGGAAGCCAGGGCCGGAGAACCAATTCCCACCCTGGCGCGTCGAGCCGCCCGGGCGGGCCTGAGCGGACTGGAGTGGGCCGTGGGCATTCCCGGCACCGTGGGGGGAGCCGTGGCGATGAATGCCGGTGCCCAAGGGGGTTGCACGGCGGAGGTGCTGCGCGACGTCACGGTGGTGGCGCCCGAATCGGGCGGCGTTCCCTTCATCCTGCCGGCATCGAGCCTGGAGTTCGCCTACCGCCACAGCCGCCTGCAGCAGGAGCCGCTGCTGGTGCTCTCGGCCAGGTTCCAGCTCAGCGCCGGCCATGATCCGCGCGCGATCGACCGGCGCACCAGCGCCAATCTGCAGAGCCGCACCGGCACGCAGCCCTACCACCTACCCAGCTGCGGCAGCGTGTTCCGCAACCCGGAGCCGCTCAAGGCGGGCCGTCTGATCGAGGAACTCGGCCTTAAGGGATGCTCGGTGGGCGGTGCCATGGTGTCGCCGATGCACGCCAACTTCATCGTCAACACGGGGAAGGCCACCGCTGCGGAGATCAACGACCTGATCGAGCTGGTGCAGGAGCGGGTGCGTCAGGCCCATGGCCTGGAGCTCCACCCGGAGGTGAAGCGCCTGGGCAGCTTCGAAGCCGTCGCCCTGGCTGACTGAGCGGGGCGCAATCCGCGCCAAAAGGGGCCGCTGACCCACCGTTGCGGCCCACGTACGCTGTGGCCACACGACATCTCCCCCATGGCAGGCTTCGGTCTTCCCAACTTCGGCCAGCTCACCGAAGCGTTCCGCAAGGCGCAGCAGATCCAGCAGGACGCCCAGAAGCTGCAGGACGAACTGGATTCCATGGAGCTGGAAGGCACCAGCGAGGACGGCCGCGCCAGCGTCTGGCTCTCCGGCAACCAGCAGCCCCTGCGGGTCAGGCTGGCCCCCGAGCTGGTGGCCTCCGGCGCCGAAGCCACCGAAGCCGCCACCCTCGAAGCCCTCAGAGCCGCCTACGAAAAATCCACCGCCACCATGAAGGAGCGGATGGAAGAGCTCACCGGCGGGCTCAATCTGTCGGGGATGGGGGGCTGAGGCCTTCCTGCTCGCTCTGACGCAGCCGGCGACGGGAGGGCAGGCGCTGGCGGCGATCGAGACGGACCTCGGGGCGCTCCGCCTGAACCTCCGGATCCGGCGAGCGCCGCACTGCCCCTGGGCCGCCCGTCAGCAGCAACTCTTCCAGCCCCTGCAGGTAGTGGGGGTAGCGGTCCCAGTCGGTGCCGACGCAGCAACCGGGGTCGCCGCGGTGCAGGCAGTTGCGGTAGCGGCACGCACCCGATCGCAGCGCCTGGCGCATCTCAGGAAACAGGGCGGCCAGCCGGCTGGGATCCAGCGGTAGATCGGGCCGGTTGAAACCCGGCGTATCGGCAAGCAGGGCCTCGGGCCCCAGGGCGAACAACTCCACATGCCGCGTCGTGTGGCGGCCACGCTGCAACCGCCCCGACACCGCGGCCACCCGCAGCTGTAGAGCAGGAATCAGGGCATTCAGCAGGCTGCTCTTGCCCACCCCAGAAGGGCCACACAGCACGGTGATGCCCGGTTCGGCCAGCCGCTGGCGCAACAGCTCCAGCCCCTCGCCAGTGGCCACGCTCAGGCCGATCGGGTCATACCCCCAGCCCTTCAGGCGCACCAGCCACGCCTCCAGGCCGGGGCGAGGCACCAGATCGATCTTGCTGAGCACCAGCTCCACCTGCAGGTCGGTGGCCTCGGCCGCCAGCAGGAAGCGGGTGATCTGGACGGGATCCGGCTCCGGCTGCGCCAGCGCCACCACCACCAGCAACCGGGTGCAGTTGGCCACAGCAGGCCGCTCCAGCCGGCTGCTGCGGGGAAACAGGCGGCATACCGCAGCGCGGCCAGCGGTCCAGTCGACGCCATCGAGGCTGACCTGATCCCCGACATGAACCTGCTGGCCGCTCTTGCCCAGCCGGGTGCGTCGCACGCACAGCAGTTCGAGCTGCTGGCCAGGCCCAGCCCGATCGAGCCGCACTCTGCAGAAGTTGGCCTGCAGAGCCACGACCCGGCCGGTGACCGGCTCCTGCTCCACGCTCAGGCCCCGGCGCGGCAGATCAGCAAACGCGCCCCGGCGCCGTCGGTGGGCTCGATGCCCAGCACTTCATGCCCCTCCTCCCGGAGGCCCTCACTCACCAGCGATTCGGGCGCACCTGCATCGAGATCCACCTGCAGCCAGGCCCCCGGTGGCAGCTTTTCGAGCGCCAGGCGCGTGCGCACAAAATTCACAGGGCAAAGAGTGCCGCGCAGGTCGAGACATTGGACCGGCACAGGAGCGGTGGAGGCTTCAGCGGGCGTCATGACGATGGGGATGCGGCTGCCGTCACCCGAACAGGCCGCCGAACAGGCCGCTCTTGTGCGGGTGTTCCTTGCCGGAATGGTGCCCGGCGAGCTGATCGAGCAATTCCCTTTCGTGGCTGGAGAGCTTGGTGGGAATGTGCACCTTCACAGAGACGTGATGGTTGCCCCGCGCCACGGGATTGCCCAGCCGCGGCACCCCTTTGTTGGTGAGCGTGAGCGTGGCTCCGGGCTGGGTGCCGGCCGGAATCTCCAGGGTTTCCGGGCCATCGACGGTGTCGACTTCGATCTTGTCGCCGAGGATCGCCTGGAGGTAGCTGATCGTGACATCCGATTGGATGTGGATGCCTTCGCGGCGCAGGTGATCGTGGGCCTGCACGAACAGATACACGTAAAGGTCGCCGGCTGGGCCACCCCGTTGGCCCGCGTTGCCCTCGCCCGTCACCCGCAGACGGGTGCCGGAATCCACGCCGGCAGGAATGGTGATGCGCAGCTTCTTGCGCACCTGCTGCACCCCCTGGCCGCCGCAATCGCCGCAGGGGTCGGCGATCACCTGCCCCGTGCCTTCACAGGTGGGGCAGGGCGCCACCTGGGTGAAGCTGCCGAACGGCGTGCGGGTGGCGCGGCGCACCTGGCCGGATCCTCCGCAGGTGCCGCAGGTGGTGGGCCCGCTGCCCCGCTTGGCGCCGCTGCCGTCGCAGGTGGCGCAGGTTTCCAGGTGGCGGATCTGGACATCGCGTTCCTGCCCGAACACGGCCTCGTTGAAGCTGATCGTGAGATCAAGGCGCAGGTCGTCGCCTTGGCGCGGCCCGCGCCGGCGCGGGCCACTGGCACCGCCGGCCCCACCAAAGCCGCTGAAGAAGGTTTCGAACAGGTCGGCGAAGCCGCCCATGTCCGCCATGTCGGGGCCACCGCCGCCGCCGGACACACCCGCCTCACCGAACTGGTCGTAACGGGCGCGGGTCTGGGGGTCGCTCAGCACCTCATAGGCACGGCCGATCTCCTTGAAGCGCTCTTCGGCGCCGGGATCCTTGTTGATGTCCGGGTGGTACTGCCGCGCCAGGCGGCGGTAGGAGCGTTTGAGGGTGTCGGCGTCGGCCTCACGGCTGACACCCAGCAGGTCGTAGTAATCGGCCATCAACTCGGGTCCGCGCCGGCCATGGGTTCAATGCCCCCGTCGGGGGCATTGGTGGCGCTGGACGCACCGGCAGGACCGGGACCCATCGACACCTTGACGAGAGCATGACGGATCACCCGTCCCTCCAGCTGGTAACCCCGCTGCAACTCAGCGATCACCACATCTTCCACCGCTTCATCGCTGGGCTCGCGCAGCACGGCTTCATGCAGGTTCGGGTCGAACGGCTCCCCCTCCACGCGCATGGGCGACACGCCCAGATTCTTGAACACATCGACCAGCTGCTTGTAGAGCCCTTGATAGCTGCGATGCACGTCCTGCGCTTCCGGGTTCTGGGGGTCCAGCTGCTGGCGCGCGCGGTCGAAGTTGTCGACCACCGGCAGGATCTCAGCGAGCGTGGAGCAGGTGATCTTCAGGCGCAGTTCGTCCTGGTCACGGCTTTGGCGCTTGCGGAAATTGTCGAAGTCGGCGGCGATGCGCATGTATTGGCTGCGCACGCTCTCGTGCTCGGCCCTGAGGCTGCTGAGCGCTGCCTCCAGCTCCTGCACCCGCTGCTGGGGATCGCCGGGCTCGGAACCGGTGCCAGCCTGCGCAGACGCTTCGGCCGAGGCCGCGGAGGCTTCGAGCTGGGTGATCAATTCATTCGCCTCGCTGGCAAGGCCCTCCGTGGAGGCCTCCGTGGAGGCCTCCTGAGGTGCCTCCACAGGGGCCTCAGAATCCTGGGAGAAGGAAGAGGCTTCGCCACTCATGCCGGCTGGATCGCAGATCTGACATCAACATGTTGAATGTTGACGCGCGCCTCCCACAAGCGGCGGAAGCCCGCACCTCGGCAGCCGCTGGTCTGCCGGTCCGTCGTGGGCGGCAGGGAGCCGGAGGCGCTCCAGCCGTTTCTGGCTTAGAAAGATGCCTCGGGCGCGTGCCTGCGCGGCCGCCAACGGGTAATCCCCTCTTCAGCCCCGCCCCGCCATGCCCCTTTCGGCCACCCGTCCGGTGCCGGATGCCATCAGCTCCACCCAGCAGCGCCTTGAGGTGGAATTGTTGTTGGGTGAACGCGTGCTTCGTTCGCAGGAGTTGGAGCAGGCCGATCCAAAGGCGTTTGAGGCCTGCCCCTCGATCAACAGTGAGCGGTGGCGCAGCCTCGGCAGCCTGCCGATCCGGCGCATCGGCAACCGAATCGTGGCGGCCGTGCCCACGTTCTGGGGGTTGGAGCAGCGCCGCGAACTGATGGAGACGATCAGCGGCGACGGGCTCGAACCCGATCTGCGCCTGGGTCTCAAGGACGAAATCGAGGTGGTGCTCAAGGCGCGGCTCAAAGAGCTGGCAGCAGCCGTCGCCCAAGGTGATGCAGCCTCAAGCGACGCTCTGAGCAACCCTGATGAGGCTCAGGGCGCGCAGCAGGAGGCTCGGGTGGAGCGAATCTCCCTGCTGGAGGATCTGAGCCTCGAACCGCAGCTGGATGAAGCTCCGTCGGAAGACGACGCCTTCATGAATCTGGAAGAGGGCATTGCCGCCTCCAGTGCATCACCGGTAGTGAGTCTGGTGAACCGGATTCTGATCAAGGCGATCGACACCGACTCCAGCGATGTGCACATGGAACCGCAGGAAGAGGGCCTGCAGATCCGCTTTCGTCAGGACGGCGTGCTGCAACCGCTGGAACTGCTGCCCAGAAGCCTGATCCCTGCGATCACTTCCCGGCTGAAGATCATGGCCGATCTGGATATCTCCGAGCGGCGGATGCCACAGGACGGCCGAATTCGACGGGTGTTCAAGGGGCGCACAATCGAGCTGCGGGTGAGCACCCTGCCCAGCCGCTGGGGGGAAAAGGTGGTTCTGCGACTGCTGGACAGCTCAGCCACCAAGCTCGGTCTCGACAAGCTGATCACCTCTGCCCCGATTCTCGATCTTGTGCGCACGCTGGGATCCCGGCCCTTCGGCATGATCCTTGTCACCGGACCAACTGGATCGGGTAAATCCACCACGCTCTATTCGTTGCTTTCAGAACGAAATGATCCGGACATCAACATCTCCACAGTGGAAGATCCGATTGAGTACATGCTCAAGGGCATCACTCAGACCCAGGTGAACCGGGACAAGGGCTACGACTTCAGCAATGCGCTGCGCGCGTTCATGCGACAGGATCCGGACGTGCTGCTGGTGGGGGAAACCCGGGACGGTGAAACGGCCAAAACCGCCATTGAGGCGGCGCTCACCGGACACCTCGTGCTCACAACGCTTCACTGCAACGACGCCCCAAGTGCGATTGCACGCCTCAATGAAATGGGTGTGGAGCCGTTCCTGATCAGTGCCTCACTGCTGGGGATTGTTTCGCAACGCCTGCTGCGGCGGATCTGCATGAAGTGCCGGGTCAGCTATCACCCCGGCCCCGAGGAGCTGGGTCACTTCGGGCTTCTATCAAGCGCCGAGCACAAGGTCACCTTCTACAAGGCCTTTCGCCCTGAACCCGATGCCACCCACGTCTGCAGCGTCTGTCAGGGACGGGGCTACAAGGGACGCATCGGAGTCTTTGAGGTGCTGCGGCTCAATGAAACGATTGCTTCGGCTGTGGCTCAGGGGGCCAGCACCGATGTGATTCGCAAGCTGGCCCTTGAGGCCGGCATGAAAACCCTGCTCGGCTACGGCCTGGATCTGGTACGAGAAGGACAGACCACTCTTGAGGAGGTGGAGCGCATGCTGCTCACCGACACAGAATTGGAATCAGAACGTCGGGCCCGAGCCCTCACCACCTTGACCTGCAGCGGCTGCGGTGCGGGGCTCAGGGACGAATGGTTGGAATGCCCTTACTGTCTGACAGAGAGGACCTGAGCCTTGAGCACTCCCTTGACGCCACGCAGAATTGCGCAGCGACACAATGCTCGCCTACCGCAGCGATCCCCATGGAACTCCTGATTGAAGATTTCATGCGTGAGCTGGTGGAGGCCAAAGGCAGTGACCTGCATCTGGCAGCCGGCCAACGTCCTTATGGACGGTTCAACGGCGAGCTTCGGCCGATGCATGAAGAAATTCTTACCGAGGAAACGTGCAACCGACTGATCTTCTCGATTCTCAACAACGCCCAGCGGAAGCATCTTGAGCAAACATGGGAGCTTGATTGCTCCTACGCTCTTCGTAGTCTAGCGCGTTTCCGTGTCAACGTTTATAGCCAGCGTGGCACCTATGCGGCCTGCCTGCGAGCTTTAAGCAGCAAGATCCCCACTCCGGAAGAGCTCGGCCTGCCAGAGGTTGTCGTAGATCTCACCGACCGGCCTTCGGGGCTCGTACTTGTGACAGGACCAACCGGTTCCGGCAAGAGCACCACCCTGGCCAGCCTCCTGGATCACATCAACCGCACCAAGGCGGTGCATGTGCTCACCATTGAGGATCCGATCGAGTTCACTTATCGCAACAACCGCAGCCTCGTGCATCAGCGTCAGCTGAATGACGACACCAAGAGTTTCTCCAACGCCCTGCGCGCAGCCCTTCGGGAAGACCCTGATGTGATTTTGGTCGGTGAGATGCGCGATCTGGAAACGATCCAGTTGGCGATCACGGCGGCGGAAACGGGTCACTTGGTGTTTGCCACTCTCCACACGAGTTCTGCCGCCCAAACAGTGGATCGAATGGTGGATGTGTTCCCCTCCACGCAGCAGATGCAGGTTCGTGTGCAGCTCAGCGGGAGCCTTGCTGCCATTTTTGCGCAAACCCTATGCAAGCGGTCGAATCCAGATCTCTATCCCTCGGGCCGCGTAATGGCGCAAGAGATCATGATCAACACCCCGGCCATTGGCAATATGATAAGGGAGGGGAAAACGGCTCAAGTTTACTCCCAGATTCAGACTGGCGGCCAGCTGGGCATGCAGACCATGGAAAAAGCCCTCAGCAAGCTTGTCATCCGCGGAGAAATCAGTATTGAAGAAGCCCGCTCCAAAACCGCAAAACCAGAAGAGCTCAATCGTCTGCTCAGCACTCTTTCTTGAACATTCCCCCGATGGCCTCCTTTCTCGCCACTTACACCACCAGCCGCGGGCAGACCAAAGAACTCAAGGTCAGCGCCAACGATCTGGCGAGTGCGCGGCGAGATCTCAGAAAGCGGGGCATTCTCCCCACAAATCTGCAGCCCCTTGGCAACGCCACTGCCACAACCCCTGGAACAACCCGGTCTCCATCAACAGCCAGGTTCACCGCCACCTACCGCGGCCGGGACGGCAAACCCAAGGAACTGAAGTTGGCGGCCAGGGACATGGGCGCCGCCCGCAGTGAGCTGAGGCGTCGCGGCATCGCCGCTACAAAGATTGTTCAGAACTTCTCGGGCAACGGTTCGCCTGGCAGCCAGAAACCACAGGGAGGCAACCTGCTGGCCATGGAGATCAAACTAGGACCTCTATTTGAGCAGGGGCCAAGTGTCAAAGACAAGGCATTGTTTGCCAGTAAACTTGCGGTCTTGGTAGATTCTGGAGTTCCGATTGTGCGCAGCTTGATTCTGCTCTCCAGTCAGCAAAAGAATCCAATCTTCAAGCGGTCGCTGAAAGCAATCAGTGTGGAGGTCAGCCAAGGTGAAACATTGGGCAGCGCGATGCGTAAGTGGCCAAAAGCCTTCGACCGGTTGAGCATTGCCCTGATTGAAGCTGGCGAGGTGGGAGGGGTGCTGGATGAATCCCTCAAGCGGTTGTCTCTGTTGCTGGAGCAAACATCCAAACTTCAGAATCAGATCAAGGGAGCGCTGGGATATCCGGTTGCAGTACTGGTTATCGCCATTGCTGTTTTCCTTGGAATGACCATCTTTTTAATTCCAACCTTTGCGGGTATTTTCGATCAACTAGGCGCGGACTTGCCACCGTTCACCCAATTAATGCTCGACCTCAGTGCCTTGCTGCGATCCACATTCTCTATCTACCTTGCAGGCGCAATAATTTTTGCCGTGATTCTCTTTCGCAAGTACTACAAAACCCCTATTGGTCGGCGGCAAGTGGATGCTGTCATCCTAAAAATTCCTCTGCTTGGAGATCTCATTCAAAAAACTTCAACTGCCCAATTCTGTCGCACCTTCAGCTCACTGAACAAAGCCGGAGTTCCTATACTCCAAACCCTTGAAATCGTCCGAGACACAGTTAGCAACAGTATTTTCTCAGACGCCATTGATAGTTGCCGCTCAGAGCTACAAAATGGCGTACAACTGAGCACGGCCCTCACCCGCAAGTCCGTGTTCCCCGAAATGGCACTGAGCATGCTGGTGGTTGGGGAAGAAACCGGCGAGATGGATGCCATGCTCTCAAAGGTTGCCGACTTCTATGAGGACGAGGTTGCAGCAGCAGTGAAAGCGCTTACATCCCTTTTGGAGCCGGTGATGATCGTGATTGTGGGCATCATTGTGGGATCCATCCTGTTGGCAATGTATCTGCCAATGTTCTCTGTTTTTGA
>ERZ888423.1219-NODE-1219-length-23140-cov-13.821876_pt1 | contig 23140 bp, 3 predicted proteins | sample MGYA00520523_ERZ888423 | MGnify/ENA primary metagenome ERZ888423 (study PRJEB32303, sample SAMEA104408611) | aquatic metagenome | biome: Brackish water; feature: Pelagic; material: water | place: Baltic Sea | collected 2014-06-08T10:24:00 | depth 30,27 m ...
ATATTTCCCATTTTAGCAACAAGATCCAATATTCCTTTTGGAAGTTTGAAAATCGATGCTTTTTTCTCCAATATGTTTGCTATCCAATTTACAAATTCTATAGAACCTATAGGGTCATCATCTGCAACATTATACACTCCTGAAGAGATAGAAGGATTTTCTGTAATTTGGTATATAATTTCGGTTAAGTTATCTATATTACAAAAGGATTTTTTGCTGTCTAGCGCTCCATAAAACCATGGGAAATTTTTACAATAAATAAAAGTATTGTGTAAAACGCTTTTGGTTTCTCTTCCATATAGAGGAGCTACTCTAAGAATAATTGCTCGTTTACCTTCTGGAAGGGCTTGTTTTTGAATGAATTGCTCCGCTTCATGTTTTGATTGTAAAAATGGATTTAAAGGATTTACATTAGAAGCTTCTGTAATATGAACTAATTGTTTGTCAACCAATTCAGTTGTACTTAAAAAAATAAATGTCTTTGCATTAGAACTTAAAAAATAACGAAATAATTTAGAAGTAAGTTCTGTATTTACTCTAAAATATTCTTCATCAAAGGCACTGTCTTGTGTGTTTTGATTTATAGCAGCCAAATGAATAATCGTTTCTGTTTCCTGAGGCATCATTTTATACCAATTTTGAAAACGTAACGATATGGATTTGTTTTTCTTTGATTTTGCGTTATAAAATTTTGTTAGGTTTTGACCGATGTAACCTGTGGTTCCCGTCAATACTATTAGGCTCATATTTAATTTTTAAGGATGCTAAATTACAAAATAATTCATACGAACGACAGAATCAGTGGTAATTTAAACACAAAAAAAATACGTAAATAACTATAAATCAAATTTTTATAGTAAATAAAAATTAAAAAAATGAGGGTATGATTGTGAAAAAAAATTAAGAAAATTTTATTTGTGGTCTATTAAAAACATTTTATTTGGATACTATCTTATCAAATTTTTAATTTGATCTATCCCAATTCTTTTTGCTTTTATAGTCTTGTTTTTGTCTAGTATATAAATAACTGGTGTTGAATAAATATCATATTTATTAACCAGATTATTTATATAAACACCATCATAAACATTAATCCAATCATTCAGGCCTTTTTCCATGCTATACTTTAAGAATTTTTCTCCATCTTGCATGGTATATACTGAAACAACTTTTACATTTTTATTGGCTTTCTTTAAATCATTATATACCTCTAATAATTTGGGTATTTCAGATTGACAATGACTGCAATCTACATCCCAAAAAACTAATATTATTTGATCAGCTATAACCGAATGTAAGGTTAGAAACAATTTATTTATCTCATCGACATTTGCATAGTATTTATTGGTTACATCATTACTGTCCTTTATATTATTAAAACCCATTTGATTAATTTTTGAATGATCAGTAGCTTTAATCAAATATAATTCTGGAGCAATAGATCCAATTAACAAAGGTTTCAATAAATCGGCCCTTTTAATAATTGTATTAATTACTGTTTCATCTTGGTAGATTCCAGTTCCTTCCCCATTTTTTAAATATTTTTCGGAGAGATGAACAAAAACTTTATCAAATCCCATAATTTTTGATGTCTCAAAGGAACTTATAAAATGGGCTAGTAATGTTTTTTTTAAATCACTTCCTTTATTGGTTTTAGCCAAAATTCGATCAACTTCAACAATTACAGAATCTGGATTTTGAACAACAACAGTATCAAAATATTTTTTAAGTCTATTAAAAAAAAACGGATTCTTCATCGACTCATTTGCGGTAAAATCTACATTATCCCAATAATGTTGTTTATAATACTTGTATACTTTTATACTATCAGGCCTACCATTTATGGCAATTGGAACCTCGTCAAGGACTTTTTCAATTTTTAAATTGATTACATTACCTATAAAACTAGATTTATTTCTGTTATAAAAATCCTGTTCATAGTTTCTTATTTCTTGTTCGACTTCTTTCTGTTTTTCTATTAATAAAAGTGAATCGTTTTGCGTTTTTGGAGCTGAATTGTTCTTGAAATTTATAAAATTTATATTTAGTTTACTTACAAATTTCAAATAATTAATAAAATTATTTTGTGAAGGTGAATTTAAAACATTAAGCCCTAAAATATTATTAGGTTCTAGTTCGTTTTTAAATTCTAATTTTTGATTTTGTTCATCTACAAAAAAATCAAAATATATGGTTTTCTGTTGACTTACAATTGAATAAATACCTGTGTCTAATTTTGTTTTTCCTTTAAATATAAATTGTCTATTTTTTGCAACATAGCATGTATCTTTGATATAGGTTTTATCAAATTGGTAATAAGTTAAATAAGCTATTGTGTCATTGCTGTTCTTTAAATTAACAATTATTTCATAACCCGTTTGAGAATGCGCAACATTTGCAAAAAAATTAAAAATAAATATAACTAATAATAATCTTTTCATAAAGTAATAAATGTTTAAATTTTGAAGAAAATTGCTTACTTCTCAAATAAAAATAAAATTCTAAAATATAAACCAGTAATGTTTTTTTATACTATACCACAAAATTAGAAATTATCTATGAAACATGAAGTTATTAACATATTTTTTGTAAATTTGTTAATTACTTTTACATACAAAAATTATAGAATCCTAATATATGAGAGATTTACACATAAACAGACTGTTCTTGCTAGCTTCAATATTGTTGCTTTCAAATATTTCTTTTGCAAGTTCTTTTAAGACAAGTAATGAAAATATAAGCAAAAATTATTCTTTAACCATTTTATCGGTAGATGGCATCACACCTTCGTCGGGTCATGCTGGTACAGTGGTTAAAATAACTGGAACAGGGTTTACCTCTAATTCTGTAATTCAATTAGGTTCTGCAACAATTCCAAGTGCAAATATACAATTTATTTCATCAACTGAGATTGACGTAACCTTGCCATGTGGATTAAGTTCTGGTAATATTATTGTAGATAGTATTGATTCTAATATTTTATTTACGTATACAAATCCAACAATTTCCAATATTATATCGAATGTATCATTTTGTGTAGGCGCTACTGTTCCTGAAATAGTCCTTACTGGAACACCAACAAACCCTACCACTTCTAATGGATTGGTTTTTAATTGGACTAATTCTAATACATTAATAGGGCTTTCATCAAGTTCTGGATCAGGAAATATTCCAACATTTACCAGCACAAATACCACTTCAGAACCAATTATAAGCACTATCGTTATTACGCCATCTATTAATGGATGCATAGGTGTGTCCAAAAGTTACACTATTACTGTTAATCCTAAACCTGTTGCTAATGCTATTTCAAATGTATTAACTTGTGCGGGTACTTCGGTTAGCTCGATTAGTTTAACAGCTAGTTCACCAAATTCAGGAACAGGAACATCGTTTTCATGGAGTGGAACCAATAATTCTGCAATAGGATTAAGCATTTCTTCAGGAACAACATCTCCAATACCTTCATTTACAGCTACTAATATTACCAACAATCTTGTAAGTTCTACTATTACAGTTACCCCTACTTATCAAGGTTGTGCCGGAAATCCAATAAATTTCAACATAGATGTAACCCCAATTTCAATAGGCGGAACATTAAGTGGTGATGCTCAAATTTGTTCTGGATCAGCAAGTGGTTTATTAACACTTGCAGGTTATAGAGGCGCAATATTAAATTGGGAGTCATCTCTAACAGGAACAGCTCCATGGACTTCGATTGCAAATACTACTTCAACTTTTCAGTCTGGTGGATTAACCCAAACTACATATTATAGAGTTGCCGTTCAAAATCCTGGATGTTCAACGGCTTATTCCAATATTGTAACCATTACAGTAAACAATACACCTTCTATTACTGGAACGTTATCTAGTTGCATTGGAAGTACTTCTCAGTTATCTGGAAATTTACCTGCTTCGTCAAATGCTTGGCAATCTTCTAATTCTGGAATTGCAACAATTAGCAATACCGGTTTAGTAACAGGAATTTCTTCAGGAACTTCTATTATTACCTTTACTAATGCAAACGGGTGTTTAACAACTGTAAATTTTGTTGTTCATCCACAACCATTAGTACTTACTAATAATCCGGCGCCTATTTGTAATCCAAACACTATTAATTTAACGTTGCCAGCAGTTACAGCAGGATCGAGTTCAAATCTAACATTTTCATATTTTTTAAATGCAGGAGCAACTACTCCACTTACATCGCCTAATTCGGTTTCAACCTCTGGAACCTACCATATTAAAGGGACTGATAGTAATGGATGCTCTACTATTAATTCAGTTTCAGTTTTAATAAATTCGTTACCGACCATACCAATTACTGGTAATAATTCGATTTGTTTAAATGAAAGCACAACATTAATGGCTTCTGGAGCAACTACTTATTCATGGAACGGAGGAGTTGGTACAACTGCATCTGTAACAGTTACTCCAACAGCCACGACAACATACACTGTTAATGGAACAGACGGCAATGGATGTATTGGGATTGGAACCTATACCGTAAATGTGAAAGCACTTCCAGTAGTTAATGGAGGAATAGATCAAAGTATTTGTGCTGGAGCAAATGTTACTCTAACAGCAACTGGTTCAGGTTTCTCTTCAGTTACTTGGAATAGTGCAATTTCTGATAGTGTAGCTTTTCAACCTGCATCAACATCAACTTATACAGTTACTGCTTCAGGAACAAATGGATGTTTTAATACCGATTCGGTACTAGTGACTGTTAATCCACTTCCTGCTGCACCTCAACTGAATGTCATTCAACCCAATTGTTCAACTTCAACCGGAAGTATTCAATTTTCAGGATTACCAACAACTGGTAGTTGGACCATAAATTCAGGATCTTATAATGGTACTGGTTCTACTTTTGCCATAAATGGTCAATCACCTGGAAACTATACTTTTACAGTTAAAGACGCTAATCAATGTGTTTCTTCAAATAGTACTACAATTATAAATGCAGCGCCAACCACACCTACCGCGCCATCAATTGGAACAATAACTCCACCAACTTGTGCAAATCCTACAGGTAGCGTTATATTAAATGGTTTACCAACAAATTGTATAATAACTAAAACTCCTGGTGGAGAAACTTATTCTGCTACTGGAAGCAACTATACTGTTACAAATTTAACAACAGGAACATATACGTTCACAGTTTCTAATGGAACCTGTAGTTCATCAGCTTCATCAAATGTAGTAATAAATGCAGCTCCGTCTGTAACTGCTCCTATTGTTGGATTAATTGAACAACCTACTTGTTCAGTAGCAACAGGAAGTGTAACTTTAAGTGGTTTACCTTCTGGCAGCTGGACATTAACTAGACTTCCAGACAATGTGAATTTTAGTTCAAATGGATTAAGCACCACAATTCCTGGACTATCAACCGGTATATACAATTACAGAGTTACAGATGCTAATGGATGTGTTTCATCTAATACAACAAATATTCCAATCAATACACAACCTGCAACTCCTGTTGCTCCTGTTGCTAATGCACAATCCTTTTTAGTATCTGATAATGCAACTGTTGCTAATTTAGTGATTGTAAGTGCTGGAACACCAAATTGGTATTCATCTGCTTCAGGTGGAACTGCTATCAATAGTGCAACTTTATTGACAACCGGAATTTACTATGCTTCACAAACAATTATCGGATGTGAAAGTAGTAATCGAACCGCAGTAAATGTTTCGGTATTTCCTAATTCAATTGGAGGTGCTATTGCAGGTTCTACAACGGTTTGTTCAGGTACAAATTCAACCGTATTAACATTATCTGGATACACAGGAAATATAATTAAATGGCAACGATCTACAATTGCTGATTTTTCAGCCAATGTTACTGATATAAACAACCTTAATGCAACTTATACTGCTACAAATTTAAGTACACCAACCTATTTTAGAGCTGTTGTACAAAGCGGAACCGCACCCGTAGAATATTCATCACCAGCATTTATAGATATCAACTCACAAAGTGTTGGAGGAACTCTTTCAACATCAACTTCAATTTGTAGAGGAGAAAATAGTGGCTTACTTTCTGTTTCAGGATTTAATGGAACTATTCTTCGTTGGGAACAATCTACTGATGGTGGAACCAACTGGACAACTATTACAAATACAACAAATACATATACTTCTGGTCCATTAACTACCACTACTCAATATAGAGTAATAGTTAAAAATGGCGTTTGTTCAGAAGCACAATCTTCAGTGGTTACTATTACTATAAAAGCAACTCCAGTTGTTACTGATATTCAAGATCAAGAAGTATGTTTTGGCGAAACTAGAACTTTTGGTGATGCTTTCATTGGGGGACACACCTATTCTTGGACATCCGATTTAGGATATTCAAGTACTTTTCCTCAAGTAAACATAACATTCAACCAAGTTGTAACTCAAAATTACACTTATACAATTACTAACACGTCAACTGTTTGTTCTGTGCAAGATCAATTTCAAATTGTTGTCAATCCACTTCCAAATCCAGTAGTAGTTCCAAATGCGCAAATATGTGTAGGGGAATCTATTGCTATTGGAGGAAATTCAACGGTAGGTTCTACCTATGAATGGAGTAGTATTCCAGTTGGATTTACAGCAACAGATAATTCCAACCCAACAGTAAATCCAGTTGTTACAACGACGTATACCGTTGAAGAAACTGTTACAGCAACGGGTTGTAAAAAAACGAATCAAGTAACTATTACAGTACAACCTGAACCAATTATTACAATAGTAGGCGCACCGCAATTTCGTGTATGTGAAACTACATCTCAAATACAATTACAATCTACAATAAGTAATCACATTGCATCGTCTATAGTATGGTCAACAATTGTAGGTTCTGGAACATTTGATTTTACGAATATCGAAAATCCTAAATACAGTCCTAGTTTAAATGATATTATTTTTGGTTCTGTACGTTTAAGACTAACTGTTACAGGTATTGGGGCATGTTCACAATCCTATTCAGAAGAAGTCGTTATTTTTATTGATAAAAAACCAATTGCAAATGCTGGAACAGACGTTATTACCTGTGGAACAAATCCAGTGCAAATAAATGCTACAGGAACATTATATGCATCAAATTTAGTATGGTCTTTACCTTCTGGAATTACAGGCACATTAGATCTAAGTAATCCATACATCCCTATTTATACTCCAAGTGCAAGTGATCAAAATTATGTTGGACCTATTGTAATTTCATTAATTGCATCATCAAGCACTACCTGTCCAAGTGATACAGACAACGTTTCAGTTTTAATTACACCAGCACCTATAGTTGATGCTGGGCCACCATCAGTAACCATATGTGAAGGATCTAATTATTTTGTTCCTAGTAACCCAATGGCCGGTCAAAACATAGTTAACAGTTCAATACTTTGGACCAATGGCACTGGAGATGGAACCATTTTAGGAACTAACCTAACTCCTACATATATTCCTGGACCAAATGATATATTAAACGGATCCGTAACTTTAACTTTAAGTGCAGCCGGAAATAACCCATGTAGCACACCTGCGACAGACAACATTGTAATAAATATAGTTAAAAATCCAATTGTAAATGCAGGACCAGACAAAACAGTTTGTCAAGGGTCAATTAATGTAAACGCAACAATTCAAAATGCGGGTTCAATACTTTGGACGGTACAAAATGGAAGTGGAAGTTTTGTCGATCCTACTGCTAGTAGTCCAATATACATTCCTTCGCTAAGTGATTTAAATACTACAGTAACATTTACAGTTACTGTGACTCCAATTAATAGTTGTGGTCCAAACGTTTCAGACAGTGTGCTTTACACCATTAATGCCGCTCCAAGTGTAGTAGCTGGAGGTAATGCAACAATATGTCAAAGTAATTCGACTTACCAGTTACAAGCAACTGCAACTAACACAACAACAATAACCTGGACTTCAACAGGTTCTGGATCTTTTGATAATATCAATAACGAAGATCCTATTTATACTTTAAGTCCGAATGATATTAATGCAGGATCTGTAACATTTACCATTACAGGAACACAATCAGGTTGTTCTAATGTTACCGATACCATGGTATTAACCATTCAAAAAAATCCTACTGCTAATGCTGGCGCAGCACAAGTTATTTGTCAAGGAGATATTGTAGTAATTCCAGGAAGTGCTACCAATTCAAGTGGTTATAATTGGATAAGAAATGGTGGAGCAGGAACGTTTATTAATACAAATACAACAAATCCTACATACATGTCCCAACCTACTGAGTCGGGAACTATCTATTTAACATTAATTGCCAATGCAATTGCACCTTGTACCGTTTCGGCAAGTTCAAACACTACAATTACAATTATTCCTAAAGCAACTGCAGATGCTGGCGTAGATGCGCAAATTTGTGAAGGTAGTTCATACCAAATTACAACTGCTTCTGCTTCAAACAATATTGGCGTTCAATGGAGTACTAATGGGGATGGAACTTTCACAGGAGGTTCAACTATTTCTCCAACCTATACTCCTGGTCCTAGTGACAATAATAATGGTTCGGTTACATTAACATTAGTAGCTACTAAAAACTTCCCATGTAATGCAAATGCAGTGGATGAAATGACATTAATTATTAATAAAATACCAACCATAACTGTTATTAATCCAAATGTAGATTTATGTGTGGGAGACCCTTCTTATATTGTTACTGGAGTAGTACCTTCTCATTATGATACACTTACTTGGACAAGTTCTGGATCTGGAACATTTGCACCTAATAATAGTGCCATTGCACCAACATACTTTCCTTCTGCAAGTGATTATACACTAGGAACTGTAACATTAACTTTAACTGCAGCAAGAAACCCATTAAATTGTAATTCTTCTACATCTAATACAATTACGTTGCATTTTATTAGTCCGCCTACTGCTGATGCTGGACCTGCAAACGCAACCATTTGTGAAGGATCAAGTTATGTTACTATTGGAACTAATGCTACAAATGAATCTAATGTAACGTGGTCAACAACTGGTACAGGTACTTTTACAAGTGCTACTACTTTAACTGCTACATATACTCCATCTCCAGCAGATTATAATTTAGGCTTTGTAGATTTAACGTTAATGGCAAATCCATTAAATCCGTGTGCGGCTCCTGCCACCGATGTGATTCGATTATTTTTACAAAAATTACCCGTTATCACTTTAACTGCTACTGACGCTATCTGTGTAACTGAAAATTCTTATGGAATAGGTGGCACAACTGTAACAGATTACGATCCTACCTCTATTGTTTGGACTACTAGTGGAACTGGTACATTCTCACCATCAGGAAATGCCTTAAACCCGGTTTATAACCCTTCAAATGCTGATTTAGCTTCTGCATCTGTGACATTAACACTTACTGTAAATTCAATTACACCATGTGTTGTTCCCGTATCAAGTACATTGGTTTTATCATTCCAAAAAGTACCAGTTGCAAATGCAGGTTTCAATATTACAAGATGTGCAATACCATTTCAAATTACTGATGCAACTGCTAATTTAGCAACTGTATCCAATTTAGTTTGGTCAACATCCGGTACAGGCACCTTTGATTTTACCAACATCATAGATCCTATTTACACACCAAGTGCAGCCGATATTTTAAGTGTTAACCCAATTCGACTAACCTTAACTGCCAATCCAATAGCACCTTGTGCTTTTCCTTTAGTGAGTTTTATTGATGTAACTTTAATTAAAACACCAAGTATTACCGTTGTAACACCACAACCAACAATATGTGAAGATGAGACAAATGTTTTAGTAAATGGAACTGTTGTGCAAAATGAAGCTTCTTATAATTGGACATCAACTACTGGAACAGGTACTACTATTTCAAATGCAACTTCTTTAACTCCAATAGTAACTCCTAGTTTAACTGATATTAATAATAATTACATCGATTTAACTATCACTGCAATACCTGATGCGCCTTGTAGTACTACTGTAACAAAAACAGTACGCATTCCAATACAGAAAAAACCAAGTGTAAGTGCAGGTGCAGCTCAAACTATATGTGAAGGAAATGTAATTACAACAACCGATGCTTTATCTAGTAATGTAACCAATTTAACTTGGAATAATAATGGTGGAGACGGAACGTTCTCAACTTCAAACTTAAACACCGTTACAGAATATACACCAGGTCCAATTGAAATTGCAAATGGAAGCGTTACTTTAACAGTGACTGCAGACGCTATTGCTCCTTGTGTTGGAACAGTTACTGCTACTGTTGTACATTTAATTACAAAAAATCCAGTAATCACTGTTAATCCATCACAAGTTACAATTTGTGAAACAGGAACCTATCAAGTGCCATTGAGTCAAGTTACGGTAGGTAATCCAACTTCAATAGCTTCAATTCAATGGACAACAACTAATGGTTCGTTATCAGGAAGTACGACTTTTACACCTACCTATACCCCATCAGGTCCAGATATTATTGCTGGTTTTGCAAATTTAGTTTTAACTGTAACTCCAATTGCGCCTTGTGCAACACCAATAGTAAAAACAATACGAGTAAATATTTCCAAGAAAGCTACAATTGATGCTACACAAGCCAATTATACTTTTTGTGAAAATACACCAAAACAACTAAATGCAGTATTTGACCATCATGACCCAGCAACTATTAGTTGGGCAATCGTTTCAGGTTCTGGAACTTTGTCTGGGATAAATATAGCTACCCCAATATTTACCCCAGATACTTCAAGCACAACTGTTATCATTGAAGTAAGTGTAAACAGTAATGCACCTTGTACTGAAGTAACAACACAACAATTTACATTGGATGTAATTAAAAAACCAATTGTAACTTTTGCTAACACAACGGATATTATTTGTAATACACAAACTTCCTATGCTTTAAATGCAACTACTATTGCTGCCACGGTTACAAATACAACCACAAATACAACCTATTTGTGGACCACAACTGGAACCGGTACTTTTGCAAGCAATACAGCTTTAGTAACTACTTATAATTTTTCTGCAGCTGATTTATTATTGAATACGATAACCTTACGTTTAACAGCTCAGTCAGATGCTTTATGCGCTATGACTGACTTTGAGGAAATAATAATTACGATTAAACCTGCTCCAATTGTAACGACAACTCCAAACGAAACAATATGCGAAGGGACAGTATTTACAGCAACAGCAACAGCAACAAATGAAAATACCGTATTATGGACAACTAGCGGAACATCTAATGGAACGTTTACCAATGAAAATGCTGAAACAGCTCAATATACACCAGGAAGTAACGATATAAATGGTTTTACACTTCTATTTACTGCTTTTGGCGACCCAGTATGTTCGGTAGCAACCGCAACGAAAACAGTTACTATTCAAAAACTACCGCTACTAGATGCTGGTGTTGAAAATAGAAATAATTGTTCTAGCGAACCTTTCCAAATAACTGGAGTTACTGGTCAAAATAATGGAACGATAACTTGGACTTCAAACTCAAGTAGTGGAGTTAATAGCGGAACTTTTAGTAATACCTCTATTTTAAATCCAATATACAACCCAAGTGCAGCTGAAATTGCAGCAGGCACACCAATTATATTGACTGTAACATCTCAATCAATAGCACCATGTACTGGCACTGTGACTGATTTTGTTATTTTAAATTTAACACCAACTCAAGTAGTTAATGCAGGTTTAAATCAAACCATTTGTGAAGATGAAACTGTAAGTTTAAATGGTTCGGCAAGTAATTCTGTTAGCTATAATTGGACTACTAATGGAGATGGTACATTTAGTGATGCAACATTATTAACTACAAATTACATTCCGGGTAGTGCCGATATACTAAACGAAACAGTTACATTAACTTTAGAAGCAACAAGTAATTCAACTTGCCCACCTGCAACTGATAGTACGGTTATCACTATTCGTAAAAATCCTACTGCAAATGCAGGTATCGCAGCAACAATTTGCGAAGGATCTAATTATACTTTAGCTATTGGAGATGCAACTGCAACAAATTATACTTCATTAGTTTGGTCAGCAACAGGACCTGGTGCACTAGATGTTACTACAATTGATACATTAACACCTACTTATATTCCAGCTGCAGGACAAACAGGAACAGTAACGTTAACACTAACTGCAAAAGGATATACTGAATGTGCTCAAGATGCAGTTTCTGTTAAAACAATTACTATAGTTCCAAGTCCTTTTGTATCTGTTATAAGTTCAAAAACAATATGTGAAGGTTCTACATTAACCATTTCAAATACGGATGCTTCAGCAACAAATTACTCTAGTTTACAATGGAGTTCTTCGAATGGTTTAGGAACTTTTACACCTAATAATGCAACAGCTACAACCTATACTCCTGCAACAGGTCAAACTGGAAATGTAACGTTATCTCTTACCGCTTCTTCTGCAAATGGAGTGTGTCCTAGCAGTGTTGGAAATCTTCAATTAAATATAATAGCAAAACCAATCGTTGAGGCAGGAACTAACGGAACCATTTGTCAAAATGGAACTTATACAGTAACTGGGGCTGATGTTCAAAATGCTAGTCTTTATTCGTGGAGCGTTTCAGGTCCAGCAATCATTGTGCCTGGTACAGAAAATACTTTAAATCCAGAAATTGATCCTAATGATAATGCATCAGGAACTATTACAGTTACTTTAACAGCTACAGGCATAGGAATATGTCCAGTAACCGTTACTGATAATTTAACTATTCAAATTAATCCAGCTCCTACAGTAACAGCTGGATCAGACGGATTCTTATGTGAAGGAACGGGCTCATTCCAATTAAATGGAAATGTTACTAATGCAACCAATTATTCATGGACAACTACAGGTGGAGGTACAATTCAGCTTACTGCTAATCCACTAGCGCCATTATATATTCCAAGTGCTAGTGATTTCAATACTTCAACTGGTGTAAATGTTATTACTATTACGTTAAATGCAACAACTACCAATGGATGTAGTGCTGCTTCAGATAGTATGCAACTTACATTGTATGCAAAACCAAAAATTTCTGCAGGAATTGACTTAGTTGCTTGTGAAGATAATACTTCTGCAATATTAAATGGAGCTAGTGTATTAAACTACAACTCTGGTTATACAATTACTTGGACGTCAACTGGAAATGGAACATTCGATTATACAAGTTCTAACGGTGGAATTAATCCTGTCTATATTTTTGGCAGTAATGATACTTCTAGTGTTACCTTAACTATGTCGGTATTACCTAATGCAAATTGTCCACAGGTAGCTGTTACAGATTCAATGACCATTACAATTAATCAAAATCCAGCTATCACTACTACATCGAATGTAATTTCAATGTGTGGTGAAACGTTTACGCTGCCTGATTTGGTTACTGTTTCTAATAGTAATAATTTATTATGGACTAATATTACCGGAGTTTCTGGTACTCCTGGAAGTTTGACAAATGCTACTACCGAAACGCCTACTTTTACGCCTTCAATAAATGAAATTGCAAATGGCTTTGTTGAATTACAACTAACAGCTACACCTATTTCTGGATGTAATCTTCCAGCGACAACTATAATTAGAGTAAATTTACAACCAAAGGCTAAAATTAATCTTGTACCAAGTGTACCTACCAATATTACGGCCTGTCAAGGTGAAGTTATAACTATCAACAATATTGCATCTGTTGAAGATTATTCAACATTCTTGTGGACCGAAAACGGAACAGGATCTATTGTACCTTCAACATTAAACACATTAAACCCAGAATATACTCCTGGAATTAATGAAACTGGTGTAGTTACTTTTACATTACAAGCTACAAATTTAGCTCCTTGTACTGGTTTGGTTTCTCAAATTGTAACTGTTACTATTGCACCTCAACCTACTGTAAATGCAGGACCTGATGTAACCATTTGTGAGAATACACCATTGGCATTAAATACAGCCACAACAACCAATAGTAACTCTTATGTTTGGTTGAGTTCTGAAAATAGCAATGGCACATCAAGTCCAGGATATACAGGAGGGTCATTCTCTAACATAAATATTATCAACCCTATCTATACACCAAGTCAAGATGACATTAATTTAGGGTATGTTTATTTAACGATAAGAGCGGCAAATACTTCTTGTAATTCTTTAGTTACAGATGTTATTAAAGTTACGATTACGCCACAGATTACAGTTGCAGCAGGTTCAAATGCAACTATTTGTGAAGGAAGTGCCTTTACATTAGCTGGAGCTTCTCATACCAATGCTGTGGGCTATACTTGGACGAGTTCTCAAAACAGCAGTGGAACTTCAATTCCTACTTATATTTCTGGTTCGTTCAGTAGCAATTCGATTTTAAATCCAGTATATACACCAAGTTTAGATGATATTAATCTAGGTTATGTTTATTTAACAATTACTGGTACTGGAGGCACTAATTGTCCTATAGCAACCAGTCAAATGAAATTGACGATTGTTAAACAACCAACGGTATCTACTACAGATGTTCAAATGTGTATGAATACACCTCAAATTAGTTTAAATGGTAGTGCAACAAATTACCAATCATTAAACTGGAGTATTTATAGCGGACCTGGAAGTATTTCAACTAATCCTTTAGACCCATTACATCCTACATTTATTTCTGGAATATCAGGATTAAATACTGTTCAAACTACAGTGGTTAGATTATATGCAGAACCTATTCCTGGATGTGCTCAATCTACAGCAGTTTACGACGATTTAGTAATTACAATTCAACCGCTACCTAGCGTTGAAGCAGGTTCCAATGGTGCAGTATGTTATGTGCCAGGACAACCAATTACACCTTTTGCAATTACTGGAACTACGGTAACTAATGCAAGTAGCCAAAGTTGGTCTTCATCAGGTGTAGGGGTTTTCAATACTGGAACACCAGTAACCTATCAATCTTTCAGTACAATTTGTGCTACAGAAACTTTAACTTTAACTGCTAATGGTATTGGTGCGTGTAGCACAAGTACGGTTTCAGATAACATAAATCTTACAATAAATTGTGCTGTACCAAGTTTAGGTACAATTACATCAAACGCACCAGCAACAGTTTGTGAAGGTACTACAGCTACCTATACTATTCCTGTAAATACATCAATTCAAACCTATACTTGGAGTGTTCCAACAGGTGCAACAATTCAATCTGGACAAGGAACAAATGCAATCAGTGTACTTTTTGGTGCTAACTCTGGAAATATTTCTGTAACAGGGACTAATGGTTGTGGAAGTGCAATTGCTAGTACTCCAATTACTGTAAATACATTGCCAACAGGGGTTTCAATAACTGGACCTCAAACAGTATGTGCAGGTGCAACTAATTTAGTTTATACTGCTTCCCCAATTCCAAATGCTACAACTTATGTATGGACATTACCAAATGGAAGTACTATTATTACAGCTACTAATACCATTACAATAGCTATTGGTGTAAATGAAACATCTGGAAATTTAAGCGTTGCAGGAAATAACTCATGTGGATTAGGTTCCTCATCTTCTGCATTCCCAATAACCATTAACCCAAAACCGGTACTTACAAGTACATTAAATCCAGCTGCAATATGTAGTGGAACCGTATTTAATTACATCCCAACAACTGCAACCATTGGAAGTACGTTCTCTTGGACTCGAGCAATTCAACCAGGAATATCAAATGTGGCTGCTTCTGGACCTGGAAGTATTTCTGAAACATTAGTAAATTCTACAACCAGTGATCTAATTGTTTCTTATGAAATTACAATTACAACGCCACAAGGTTGTACTAATTCTCAATTTATAAGTTTTACTTTATATCCTGCTCCTAGCCTAACATCTAACCCAACTCCTAATCCAATTTGTACTGGAAGCACATTTAATTATCCGCCTTCTTCATCTACATCTGGAACAATTTTATGGCAAAGAAATGCTACTTCAGGAATTCTTGAAACTGCTAATAATGGGTCTGGTCTTATAAATGAAGTTCTAACAAATACTACAAATTCACCAATAACCGTAACTTATTTACTTACGCTGCCTGCCACAACTAATGGTTGTACGAATGCAACTCAAATAAACGTTCCGGTAGTTGTGAATCCAAATAATACGGTTTCATCGGCTTCTAGTGCGCAAACATTATGTATTAATACGATTTTACCGTCTATTACACATACTACAACAGGTGCAACAGGTATTGGAACTCCTACTGGTTTACCTACAGGCGTAACAGCTTCTTGGTTAGCCAATACAATTACCATAAGTGGTGCGCCAACGATATCTGGTATATTTAATTATACTATTCCATTAATTGGAGGGTGTGGTACGGTAAATGCAACTGGAAGTATTACAGTAAATCCAAACAATACAGTAACATCAATTGCAAGTAATCAAACATTATGTATTAATTCACCTTTAACTCCTATTTCACATACAACAACAGGTGCTACTGGAATTGGAACAGCAACTGGTTTACCAACTGGTGTAACAGCAACTTGGATTGCCAATACCATTACTTTTAGTGGTGTTCCATCGGAATCAGGTATATTTAATTATAACATCCCTTTAACAGGAGGTTGTGGAGGTGCTGCTACTGGAACGATTACAGTTATTCCAAGTAATACAGTAACTCCTGCCGTTTTAACTCCAACATTATGTATCAATACGCCTTTAACACCAATTATTCATAATACAACAGGTGCAACGGGTATTGGAACAACAACTGGTTTACCTGCTGGTGTTACTGCTTCTTGGGCTTCAAATACAATAACGTTAAGTGGTACTCCAACAGTATCAGGTACATTTAATTATAGCATCCTTTTAACTGGAGGATGTGGTACGGTAAATGCAACAGGAAGTATTATTGTAAATCCTGACAATACTGTAACTTCAACTGCAAGTAATCAAACAGTATGTATCAGTACGGCTTTAACGCCTATTACTCATAACACAACTGGCGCTACTGGAATAGGTGCAGTTTCTGGCTTACCTTCAGGAGTAATAGCGGCATGGGCAGGAAATATAATCACGATAAGTGGTACGCCAACAGCTGCTGGTATATTTAATTACAGTATTCCGTTAACAGGTGGCTGTAATACTGTGTTTGCTACTGGAACTATAACTGTGAATCCAAACAATACTGTAACGCCATCATCTGGACCACAAACAGTATGTATCAATACGATTTTAACAACTATTACACATAACACTACCGGTGCAACTGGAATTGGTTCAGTTACTGGTTTACCAGCTGGTGTAACAGCTTCTTGGTCAACGAATATAATAACTATAACTGGTGCGCCTACAGCTATAGGAACATTTAATTATAGCATCCCATTATTAGGAGGGTGTAGTACTATTAATGCTACGGGTACTATTATTGTGAATCCAGATAATACAGTTTCATCGGCTTCTAGTGCGCAAACATTATGTATTAATACGATTTTACCGTCTATTACACATACTACAACAGGTGCAACAGGTATTGGAACTCCTACTGGTTTACCTACAGGCGTAACAGCTTCTTGGTTAGCCAATACAATTACCATAAGTGGTGCGCCAACGATATCTGGTATATTTAATTATACTATTCCATTAATTGGAGGGTGTGGTACGGTAAATGCAACTGGAAGTATTACAGTAAATCCAAACAATACAGTAACATCAATTGCAAGTAATCAAACATTATGTATTAATTCACCTTTAACTCCTATTTCACATACAACAACAGGTGCTACTGGAATTGGAACAGCAACTGGTTTACCAACTGGTGTAACAGCAACTTGGATTGCCAATACCATTACTTTTAGTGGTGTTCCATCGGAATCAGGTATATTTAATTATAACATCCCTTTAACAGGAGGTTGTGGAGGTGCTGCTACTGGAACGATTACAGTTATTCCAAGTAATACAGTAACTCCTGCCGTTTTAACTCCAACATTATGTATCAATACGCCTTTAACACCAATTATTCATAATACAACAGGTGCAACGGGTATTGGAACAACAACTGGTTTACCTGCTGGTGTTACTGCTTCTTGGGCTTCAAATACAATAACGTTAAGTGGTACTCCAACAGTATCAGGTACATTTAATTATAGCATCCTTTTAACTGGAGGATGTGGTACGGTAAATGCAACAGGAAGTATTATTGTAAATCCTGACAATACTGTAACTTCAACTGCAAGTAATCAAACAGTATGTATCAGTACGGCTTTAACGCCTATTACTCATAACACAACTGGCGCTACTGGAATAGGTGCAGTTTCTGGCTTACCTTCAGGAGTAATAGCGGCATGGGCAGGAAATATAATCACGATAAGTGGTACGCCAACAGCTGCTGGTATATTTAATTACAGTATTCCGTTAACAGGTGGCTGTAATACTGTGTTTGCTACTGGAACTATAACTGTGAATCCAGTACCTGTAGTAAACATAACGAATCCAGCACCTGCTTGTCTTCCAGCAACCGTTGATATTACTGCAACAACTGCTGGTTCTACACCTGGTTTAAGTTATACATATTGGAATAATAGTGCAGCAACAATTGCATTAGTAAATCCAAGTACCGTTTCTATTTCTGGCACGTATTATATTAAAGGAACAAATTCTTTTGGATGTTCAACCATAAGTCCGGTTGTGGTAAATATTAACCCATCACCTACTGCAACAATTACGGGTCAAAATAGTTTTATTGTTTGTCAAAATGGAACACAACCACAAATAACTTTTACAGCTTCAAACGGAACAGCACCTTACACGTTTACATATCAAGTAATTAGTAATGGTTTTGCTGGGCCAATACAAACTGTAACTACGCTAGGAGCTAGTTCTAGTTCAACTATTTCGTTTCCAACAACAGTTTCTGGTAACCATACCATTACGCTATTATCTATTCAAGATTCAAGTGTTGCTTTGTGTAATTCAACCAATATAACATTACCAAATACAGCATTTGTAACAGTTCAACAAGTAGGTACAATAATTCCTATCAACCAAGCTGTGGTTTCACAAACTGTATGTCAAAATACTCCAATTACACCAATTATATTTACTATTGGAGGTGCTGCTACAAATGCTTTTGCTACCAATTTACCAAATGGACTAAGTGGTAGTTATGCTTCAGGTATATTTACAATTTCTGGAACACCTTTAGCAACAGGAGTATTTAACTACGTTGTGAATACATCAGGTTCAACAAATGGATGTAATTCAACCTATACTGGTACCATAACTGTAAATTCAAATGATAGTATTTCAATACTACCTCCAGCATTGGTTAATCAAACGGTATGTAATAATGTTGCCATTCAACCTATTGTTTATAACCTAGGCGGTGGAGCAACTGGCGGTACCGTTACTTTTAGTCCTTCACAACCACTTGGAATTACGTGGTCAATAGTAAGTAATGTAATTACAATTTCTGGTGCTTCTAATACCATTGGTTCATTTAACTACACAGTACAATCATTTGGAATTTGTGGACAGTCAAATGCAACAGGAAACATAACTATTAATCCTAGTACAACCATTTCGCTTGTTTCTGGTAATCCAAATACAACGGTTTGTATTGGAAGTTCTATTGCATCACCGATTCAGTATAGCATAACTCCGGCAAGTGCAACAATGGTAGTTACAGGATTACCAACTGGTGTTACATTTGATCCAACAACAGGAATTATTACTGGAACGCCTACACAAAGCGGAACATTCCCATATAGTATAACTTCAACCACAACTTGTGGAAATACACTTACGGGGACAATTATCGTGAACCCTTTACAGTCGATTGGATATCTATCAGGAAATACCAGTCAAGTAGCGTGTCAAAACTCACCTATAGATCCTATAAATTTCTTAGTATCAGAAGGCGTTAATACAGTTACCGTTACCCCACCCTTACCTGCAGGTATCAATTATAATATTGCAAGTGGAATTCTTACGATTTCTGGCACCCCAACAAGTCCTACTAGTTTAGCGCAAAATTATACCATAACTACGCAAGGCACTTGTGGGCCTCAAGCAACTTACAGCATTACTTTTGATATTCGTCCAGAAGCTACAATAACCCTTACAGCAGGTTCAGGAAGTATTAATCAATCGGTTTGTCAAAGTTCAGCTATTATCCCGATTACCTTTACAATTGGTGGTGGTGCGACTGGGGTTATATTTCCAAATCCAATGCCTGATGGAGTAACATGGAGTTTTAATGCTGGAACTGGTGTATATACCATTCAAGGGAATCCATTAGTTAACGGAATTTTTAATTTCCCTATCACTACAACTGGTTGTCCTAAAACCATATTTATAACCATTTCAAATGTAAATACTGCGGTAGGAATAGTATTGACATCACCTACTGGCACCGATAATCAAACATTATGTCAATCTACATTTAGTTCACCTATACAACCGATTATTTATAATGTAATTGGAGCAACAAATATTGTAGCAAATGGACTACCACCTGGAGTAACAGCAGTGTTTTCTGTACCTACTGGTCAATTAATTATTTCTGGAACACCATTAGTTTCTGGCGTTTATAATTATACAGTTACTTCTCAACCTTGTTCTATTGTTAAAGCAGGTGTAATAAGAGTATCTACTCCTATCTCTATTACTAATGAAGTAGTAACAAACGTTTCTTGTAGTAATGAAAATGATGGTGCTATTTCGGTTACCATTGTGGGTGGAGTTTCAGTTGGTGGATTGTATGCAATACGTTGGACAGGACCAAATGGTTTCCAACAAAATCAAACTACAATTACTGGACTTGCAGCTGGTACATATGTACTTTCTGGCACTGATGCGATTGGATGTCCTATACCAACAGTAAGTTATACGGTTTTACCAGCCCAACCAATTATTATTTCTTTACAATCTTCAACTAATATTGATTGTAATGGGGTATTGGGATGTGCTAACTTTAATATAACTGGTGGTAGTGGTATTTACACTGATTTTACATTACAATATTTAGATCCATCATTGGAAACATTAGTAACGTTACCTCCACCAGCTAATAATAATTATTTTAATATTTGTGATTTAAGAGCAGGTATATATTATTTAACAGTTGAAGACAGTAATGATTGTTCAACTATACCTTACTTATTTACTATTTATGATTATAGTGCGTTATCAATAGAAAATATTACAATGGATGAAGATTTATGTCAAGATAATCCTGGTAAAATAAGAATTAAGGTAAATAGTCTCGATCCAAGCTTAACGTTCTATTACAATGATGTATTAGTTCCATTTGTAGATTTAGGTGATAATATTTATGAATTATCAATAAACACACCTACTACTCCTTTTGGAATAGTGAAAGTTAGAAATAGTCAAAATTGTTGGAGAGAGATTCAAGTTTCAACTGCCATAATTACACCAGATTTTGAATTTACATCAAACGATTTTCAAAATTATGGCTATTATTCTGTGAATGAAAGTGTTCAATTTACACACTTAGTTAACATGAGTTCTATTCCAGCAGAATATGATTATATCGTTTGGGATTTTGGAGATAATACACCATTTAAAGTGTTTTATAATCCGGAAGATTTAACTCCAAATGGTATTGGCGAAAATTTTGAAACCGTGTTCCATACTTATACAACAAATGGAATTTATGAAATTACATTAACCGTTTATAACAGATTTGGTTGTTCTAGAAAAATAAGTAAAACAATTGTTATAGGAAGTGGTGCAACTATAATGTTACCAACCATTTTTACACCAAATAACGATGGAATAAATGATTATTTCAGACCTTCATTACTTGGCATTAAGGATGTTGCGATGCAAATTTATGATAACTGGGGCAACTTAGTTTATGAAATTGAATCTGAAGTTGCATTACTAGGTCCAGATTGGGGTTGGAATGGAATTGAAAAAGGTCAAAACGAACCAATTAATAATAATTACAGATATTATATAATGGCAACAGCTATTAATGATGTTAAAATTCAGAAAGAAGGTAGATTCCTACTTGTAAAATAATTAAATATGAAAAAGAACAACAGCTTTTTGCTTTTAATACTATTATTTTCGACTATAGCTTTTAGTCAAGATTATATATATAAAAATCAAAACATGGTGCCGGGGTCAATTAATCCAAGTTTTTATGGGTTTGGAGATTCCTCGAAAGCAGGTGTAATATATAGTTCAGAAGGTTTCAATCAAAATAGTAAAATGGACAATAGATTTGCTTTTGCCAACCATTATTTTGACAACAATGACTTTTCTTTAGCAGTTGATGTCAATTCAATGCAAATTAGTTCGTTAGGTTATACATCAAATTCTGCGAATCTACATTACATCTATAAAACCCAACTTAATGATGAATGGATTTTTAATCCTTCGGTATCTGTAGGTTTTGGAAGTACGAAACTAGACTTTAATTCGTTAGTTTTTGAAGATCAATTAAATGTATATACTGGTTCAATTGTAGGCATTTCAAATGATCCTGTTAATATTAACAATAACGTTAATTATTTTGATGTTGGTGCTGGAGTTAGCTTCTATAATACAAGTGATTTTTTTGCTGATAATTCTGATATTTTACTTGGGGCAAATATTAAACATCTAAATAGACCTGAAACATCGTTTAATAGTGATGAATCAAATATTAAAGACTTATTTATTTCTTTACAAACTGGAATTCAATTTGATATAAATCAATACAATCAGGGCTTTTTACCTTATTACTCTTATTTATATTTTTATAATACTTTTTCGAAGCAAGGAGCTAAATCGAGAATTGATTTATATCAAGAAGCTATTTTAGGAAATATAGGATTTGGTTTAAACCAACATTTTAATAATTTCGATGGTTTTTCAGTTTCGCAATTTGGTGCATCGCTATCAATATTTATTGAAGAAATAGAAGTTGGAGTTAATTATTCTGTAGAAATGGGAGGTAATAAAATTGCTGGAGCAACTTATAATACATTTGAAATGTATATTACTTTTGATTTCAATCCATTTAAGAAAAATAGAAGAGGCGATAATAGTAGATTTTATGATATGAATTAAAATATAAATCTATTTCAACATAAAATTTGCAAAACAATAAAGAGTTATTTAATTATAACTCTTTATTGTTTTATAGACGTTTCAAAAGGAATTCGATTGAGTAAACTACGCCCTAACGTTACTTCATCGGCAT
>ERZ888423.1220-NODE-1220-length-23131-cov-13.857514_pt1 | contig 23131 bp, 17 predicted proteins | sample MGYA00520523_ERZ888423 | MGnify/ENA primary metagenome ERZ888423 (study PRJEB32303, sample SAMEA104408611) | aquatic metagenome | biome: Brackish water; feature: Pelagic; material: water | place: Baltic Sea | collected 2014-06-08T10:24:00 | depth 30,27 m ...
CCTGACGAGGTCACAATAAGGGGGATTGGTTTACTACCGATTCTCCTTTTTTTTTGGATAAGACTACTATTTGTAAGGTAAAAAATTAATAAAAAAAGGATTATCACACGAATAGCTGAACAAACATGCGCGCTTCAGCCAGGTACTATTTTTAGTGGTTAGCGTTAAACCGTTAATTCCCGTTTGCCTGTTTAATACTTTTTTGAATTTATAGAATTAAAAATAAACAAAATTGGTCAATTTTGAATATTGAGCTTCTTTTTAGTCTAATTTTGTCTAATAATTTAGATTTAAAAATAAAAAAAAATTCATCAAATATTATCGGATAACTTTCACTCTTTTTCAACTTGGACTATACTGAAACGCTATTAAAAATAAAGTGTTTCAAAAGTGTGTATTAAGGTATAGCCGATCTTAAAAATGGACCAATCCAAAATGACATATTTTACCGATTTAAAAATAAAATCACATCATGGGCATGCCCTTAAATGCCTTTCATTTATCCTTTTATTCTCCGTTCCTTTCTCTGCACTATGTCAGGACAGCGCGTACTACTCATCTGCATTTAATCGAAAGGCGGATGATTTAAAAATGCAACTGCATTCCCTTATTAAGAATCATAAGGAATATCCTTACACCAGTACATCTACGGACGTATGGGATATCCTTAAGGAAACGGACAAAGATCCTACTAATCCCAATAACGTTATTTTTCTTTATTCTGGACGTTCTGTAGATGCAGCGCAAGAATACAATAGTGGCGCAGGATGGACTAGAGAGCATGTATGGGCAAAATCGCGCGGAAATTTTGGAACAGATGCCGGTGCAGGAACAGATGTACACCATCTTAGACCGCTGGACAATTCGGTAAATAGTACGCGAAATAACCGGGTTTTTGATAACTGTAAAGACTGTAAAGAGGTTACTGATAATGGCTTTAATACAGGATCAAAAACAGATGCCACCTTATATACTTTTGAGCCCAGGGATGAAGTAAAAGGAGATGTTGCTCGTATGATTTTTTATATGGCAGTGCGCTACGAGGGAGATGTAGCAGAGCCTGATTTAGAGCTTACCGAAACGATAATGAGTAACACAGATCAAAGCCCAGTGCACGGGGTAAAATCTACGCTATTAGAATGGAATCGTTTGGATCCTGTAAATGATTGGGAACGCAATCGAAATACGATTATTTATGAAAAGTATCAAGGCAACCGAAATCCATTTATTGATTATCCAGAGCTGGCAGATTACATTTTTGGTGACTCTACCAGTTATGTTTGGAAACCAGCGGCTATAAGCGGAATCCAAACGCTATCTAAGCAGTTAAAAGTTTATCCGAACCCAACTCTTAACGCTATTCATGTGGTGGTTGATGCTGAATTAGCATCTGCGAGTTACACTGTTTTTAATAGTGCAGGGGTAACGTTTATTTCGGGTAAATTAGCTGGCAAAAACAGTATAGTAGATCTTAAAAATCTGCCCGAAGGAGTATACTACATAAAAGTAGATGGAGACCTCTTACAGACGTTTAAGATAGTTAAAAAATAAACAAAGAGTAGCTCAGTTGAAAGCAGCTTGGATGTGTAGTTCCATGTAAATGTGATTCGTTCAAAGACTACTTATTCTTCTTCTAGTTCAAGTACTTCTTTTGGATTTTCAAAGTTGTCGATCTCTTTCAACTTAGCCCTGCACTCGTCAAGTAAACCATCTTCTTCGTTGGTATAGTTATCCATGATGCTTTGAATCGTAGCTTTAGCCTGGAAGTAATCTTTTTCGGTAACGTAAATATCGCTTAGAAGGATAAATCCTTTAACCACCCAATACTCGTAGGCAGAAAAATCTTCGTTTAATTTATAAATATCAGATCTAGCACTGTCCAAATCCATTTGAATAAATAGGATGGCTGCTCTGCGATAAAGCGCCTCTGCAGTAAGCTCGTTACGGCTTCCGTTTATAACATAATCAAAGTGGTATTTAGCTGTACGTAACTTATTGTCTTTTAGTTGAATTCTACCTAAGTACATATTTGCTTCCACTAAGTATTCTTTAGGTGTCTCTTCTATAGGTAAAAGTTGAACTGCTTTTTGTTTGGCATCTTCCAATTTTTCCATTGCATAGTTACATCTCATCTGGCCTACAATAGCCTCAATATACGTACTTTTTGAAGAAGCAATGGGCTCCATCCGTGCGAAATGTTCCAGTGCTTTTTCATAATTTTTGTTATAAAAGTAAGTGCTAGAAAGTTTGATTAAGGCTTTTTCCAAGAACTCATTGTGGTCTTGTGCTGCAACATATTCATAATGCTTCATGGCCTCATTTTCATTATCGGTGTAGTAATCTGCTTCTGCTTTGTAATAATTGGCTGGGAGGATAAAGTAGCCTTTTTCCCCAAATTTAGTTATGTATGATTCCAGTTCGCTAGATGCACCTCTAAAGTTTTTGGCAGTATAGGTCTTCATAGCTCTATTATAGAAAACACTGTCTTGGTAGGATAGTCGTATCCCTGAACCTATTTGTTCAGCGTATTTAAAGTATTCTTCTGGCTTATTTTGGCTGGTGTAAATGATTTCTATAAACGATAATGCCTCTTGACTTGAGGTGGTTTTAGGGAATCGTTCAACTACGGTTTTGTAATAACGCAAGGCGTAATCATCATTGCTTTGATTGTAATTGATTAGTCCTAGCTTAAGATAACTGTCTGCTAAATAAGGTGAATAGTCGTGTTGAGAGATGATCAGTTTAAAGAAATTTTCTGCGGTACTATTGTTGCCAAGCGAAAGATACTCGCGACCTATTTGATATAGTGCATCGTCAAAATAGATGCTTTTGGTAAAATCGCTTTGAATACTTTTCAGGACATTTATTTTTTCGGCGTGTCGATCTTGTAAGCCGTATAGCATTCCTTGTTGAAAAATGGCGTAATCGGCATTTTTATAATTATTTTTAATAATAAAACCATATTCATTAATTGCTTTATTATACTGCTTGTTTAGGAAGTAGCAGTCTGCTAATCGTTGTGAATTATCTAAATAAGTTGCTTTATTTTGATCATCGAAAGTCTCATTCTGCTTGTATTTTTCAAAATAATTTTGAGCCTTTGGGTAGTCTTTCTTTTTAAGATAGTTATATCCCATGCTATAGTAGCCGTAAGACTTATTTTTACTTTTACTCGATTCACCGTTACTCATAAAACGGTTCATTAAATTTAGACTCTCGTCATAGTCATCTACTTTAAAGGCGATTTCAGCCATCCAGAAATAAGCTAGGGCCTCTATTCTAGCATCCTTAGGATACTTCAGTGATTTTTTGAAAAATAATTGCGCATCTTGATACTCATTGTTTAAGAAAAGTTCCTCACCACGATGAAACGTAAGTTCTTGGTATGCTAATTTAGTCTCGCTGGTTAACTCATCAATATCTTCCAATACTTCGATTGCGGCTTTGTAATTTTTAGTGCTCAGAAAAATGTCGGCCATAAGCGATTTAGCCTGATTGCTGTATTCTGATTTAGGGAATTCTTGTAAAAAGTCTTTAATAGCGGTAACGGCAGTCGAATTTTGTTGTAAGTCAGCAGCAAGTTTGGCGTAATTAAAGGCAGCAGCCTCCATTATTTTTTTATCAAAATCCTTTCTCTTAGCTTCTCCAAAAGCGTTAATTGCACGTTCTTTATGATTAGATTTAACATCAGAAACTCCGAGACAATAGCTTGATGCTTGCCCAAGTGCAGAGTTCTCATTGGCAATAAGTATAAAATAAGATGTTGATTTTTCGTATCGGCCAGCCTCATAATTGGCATTTGCAAATTGAAAAATCTCTTGAGGATCTAGTTTACTCACATCTCCGATATACTTGTCAAAGTGAATTAGGGCAACACTTCTATTGCCTAATTGGTATTGTATTTTTCCAGTGAGCAGCTCAATTTCATCTTGTTGTTTGGTTAAGCTTACGTTTTTTATAACATCGAATGCTTTATTGTATTCCTCTTGCTCATAATAAATCTGAGCAATATAAAGCTGCATTGTTTTGGGGCCTTTATTTCCTATTTTTGAGAATGTAGCGAGGGCGCATGGGTAGTCTTTTAAGATATAACATTGGTAGCCATAATAATAATTTGCTTCAATGGCATACTCGCTTTCACCATTCATTACTTTGATAAATTCTTTTTTTGCTTTCTCGTATTCGTTGGTTTTAAAATAACAGTATCCTAATTTAAAGGCTAACTCATCTCGCTGATCCTTATTTATGTCAGTTGCGTTAATGGTATCTAAGTATTTTAAAGCTCGACTATATTTTGTGTCGTTAAAATAAAATAACCCAAGTTCGAAGTTAAGTTCTTTAGTGAGTGCATGTGCAGGTTGATCGCGGATAATTTGGGAAAGGTCTCTAGAGGCATTTTGTTTCTCCAGCTTAAGTCTACAAAGTGCGACGTAGGCATTCGTCTCATATTCAAAGTTAGGGCCTGGTTTTAGGGTTAAAAAAGTCTTGAATTCCTGGATTGCAGGCACATATTCTTGTTTAGCATACAGCATTTTGCCGTGCTCAAAATGGGTGATAGCATCTGTATATTCTTTCGTTTTTTGACTAAAGGCTTGCAGAGTCAGACAAAGAATGGCTGCTGATATAACGAACTTTACTACTTTTCTCATTAATTGTACTTAAATACTTTTCAAAATAACTGCTAATTATGGTAGTATAGTATTCAAATTGCCCACAATATATTAAGGAATGAGGCCGGATTAACTATTTTATAAATATCTAAATATTATCTTTCAAATATTTGGTGTAATTGTATATTTGCAGCCGCTTAAGAGAATTGAGAATAGTCGATTTTATCTTTTAGCACAATGGTGGTTGTAGCTCAGCTGGTTAGAGCATCGGTTTGTGGTACCGAGGGTCGTGGGTTCGAGCCCCATCTTCCACCCCAAAAAGGCTTGTCTTCGGACTGGCCTTTTTTTTGGCTTCGTTTTTTTAGATGTATGACGCTTTTGTACGTGTTTATAGAGATTTATAGACTAGTGCAAAAAAAACTGTGGTATTCATTGCGAAGCATTAAGTTTGTGGCATGAACAAATTTTGGATTTTAGCAGTAGCAGTGTCTTTTTTTTCATGTACACAAACCAGTAAAGATTCGTCAACCAAAACGGTTGAAAATGAGGTAAGCGAGGTTGCACAAGAGGGAGTATCTTTTGGTAACATCCAAGATGGCGATGAACTAACTTCGCCTATCGTGCTTAACATGGAAGTGAGTGGCATGATCGTAGAGCCCAAAGGAGCACCTAGAGCAGGTTATGGCCATCATCACTTACTTATAAATGATGGAGCAATAGCAGAAGGGCTAATCATCGTAGCCGATGAAACGCATATACATTATGGCGGTGGCCAGATGACAGACACCCTAAATCTGGAGCCAGGAGGTTATAAACTAACACTTCAGTTTGCAGACGGTATGCACGTTTCGTACGGAGAAAAATGGGCTAAGACTATTGCGGTAACCGTAAAATAGTACTGTCTGAAGTTAAAAGTCTAAACCTACCGTGCTAAGCTATGTCAAAAAACATAAAGTAAATAATCATTAAGCATATTGCTATGAATGATTTTATGGCAGGAATAAAGTTCTTACGTTAAGCAGGATGATGTGTTTGCCTATTAGACTTTCATAGTATATAACCGCTTACTTCTCGGTTTTATCGAGTTAAACTACGTTATTCTAACATTATTTCTTTTTTTTGCCGGCTATTAATCAACATATATGAATAAATTAATTCTAACTTTATCGCTAGTTCTTGTTAGCGTGCTAACCTTTGCTCAGAGTTCTTTTCAACTCGTGGAGAAAGTAGATTTGGAAAACGGAAAAGTAATTATTCCTTACTCTAAGTTTAAACTTCCTGCTAATGAGCTAACTCTGATTATACATGAGGATCACTCAGATCCCATTGTGCATGTACAAGTGGCATATCACATAGGCAGCGCAAGAGAAAGTGTTAGAAACAGTGGTTTTGCTCACTTCTTTGAGCATATGATGTTTCAAGGTTCTAAAAACGTAGCCGATGAAGAGCATTTTAAAATCATAAGTGAGTCTGGAGGAACAAATAATGCGTATACCTCTTTTGATAAAACGGTTTATCACCAAACTGCACCTAGTAACATGACCGAGAGTCTGCTATGGCTTGAAGCAGATAGAATGGGAACCCACTTAGAAGGTTTCACCCAAGCAAAATTTGAAACCCAGCGCGATGCGGTAAAAAACGAAAAAAGACAACGCTATGATAACCAGCCATACGGCATGGTGAATGAAATTTTATTTAAAACTCTTTTTGCAGATCATCCGTACAATTGGACTCCAATAGGCTACGTAGATGATTTGGATAAAGCTACCTATGATGACTTAAGAAACTTCTTTTTGAGATGGTACGGTCCTAACAATGCAACCTTAGTGGTTTCTGGAGATGTGAACCCAGAAGAAGTGAAAGTATGGGCTGAGAAGTACTTCGGTACTATCCAAAAATGCCCTACAGTAACCAATATGTATCCTAAGAAACCTAGTATTTCGATGGATCAATATGTAACTACCTACGATAATATTTTTGCGCCACTTACCATGTTTGCTTTTCCAACAGTACCTGAGTTTCACAAAGATGAAGCGGCTATTGAGATCTTAGCTGAAATATTAGGTGGTGGTAACAACTCTATCTTATACAAGAACTTAGAAAAAACAGAATTAGCACTACAAACGGGTGCTTTTCATAGCACGCTAGAGCTAGCAGGTATGTTTGGCATACAGGTTGTTACCAAGCCAGAACTCGCAGGAGGCCTAAGTTTTAAGGATGTAGAAGCCAAAATTAGAGAAGCAATTGCTGAGTTTGAAACACGTGGGGTTACCGATGAAGATTTGGAGATTACTAAAACCAATGTACTGGCCTCTACGTACAGCTCTTTAAATAGTATTAATGGCAAATCAGAGGTGTTAAGTCACTATGCCATGATGAGAGGTGATAATTATAACCTTCAAAATGATATAGATAGATACAATGCGGTAACTAAGGAGGATATCATGAATGCTTACAACAAGTACATCAAAAACAGAAAAGCAGTAATCATTCGTGTGGAGCGTGAGCAAAACAGAAAAGAAGATGACGATACTCCAAAAAGTATCAATCCATATGCTAGTGTGCCTAAGAAAACGGATGCTCAGTACATGGGCTTAACCTATGTAGCTCCCAAAGATAATTTTGATAGAAGTGCTAGACCTACTAAACCTGCAGCTAAAGCATTTACAGTTCCTGATTTTTACACCGAAAAATTTGAAAATGGCTTGACCGTAATTGGTAATGAGTCTAATGAGTCGCCACTGGTTTATTTTTATGTAGATATAAATGGTGGACATTTGCTAGAAGGCGATAAAAAAACAGGAACAGGTACCGCGATGATGACTGCTTCTATGATGGGAGAAGGTACTAAACGATTAACTACAGAAGAGTTTTCAAGAGAACTAGAAAAGCTTGGAAGTCGTATCAGTTTCAATTCAAGTACCACGGGTTCATCTGTTTTTGTAACTTCATTATCAAAAAATGTAGATGCAACACTTACTTTGTTAAAAGAAGCCTTGTTTGAGCCTCGTTTTGATCCTTCTGATTTTAAACGTATCAAAGAGCAAATTATAGAAAACTTGCAAAGTCAAAAAAGTGATCCTAGTGTGATGGCAGAAAAAGCTTGGTGTAAAATCGTGTATGAAGGAACTATCCTAGCCGACTATTACTACGGAGATTATAAAACACTAAGTAAAATATCGTTAGATGACGTTAAAGCATTTTACAACACCTATTACTCACCTAATTTAAGCACACTGGTTATTTCAGGAGATATTACAAAAGAGCAAGCAATGTCTAAATTGGCTTTTTTTAAATCATGGAAAAATACCAATGTGACTGTGCCTGCGCTGCCAGAATTGAAAATGCCAACTCAAACAACAGTTTACTTAATTGACAAGCCTTATGCTTCTCAGTCTACAGTATACGCTGGTCACCCAGGACCTAAGTTTGATTATAACGGAGAGTACTTCAAAGCAGGTGTTATGAATTTCTCCTTAGGTGGTGCTTTTAACAGCCGTATTAATCTTAATTTGAGAGAAGACAAAGGATACACCTACGGTGCTCGTTCTCGTTTTGGCGCAAGCAAAGACTACGGAACGTACAAGTTCTCTTCTGAAATTAAGAAAGAAGCTACAGATAGTGCTATCAAAGAATTAATGTTTGAAATTACTAATTTCAAAGCTAACGGTATCACACAAGAAGAATTGGATTTTACCAAAAGCTCTATCACACTAAGTGAAGCTTTGGATTACGAGACTCCTTTTGATAAGTTGAATTTCTTAAGTTCGATTGCAGAAAACAACCTTCCTAAAGATTATACGGTGCAGCAAGCAGCGATGATAAAAGGAATGAGCATTGCTGATATTAATGCAGTGGCTAAGGCACAATTAAAACCAGAGAATACGGTTATTATCGTTGTAGGTCATGCGTACAAAATACGTGAAGGTTTGAATAACCTGGGTTATGGTAAGATAAAAGAGATTACGGTAGATTAATCCCTTATCCGTTCATAAACAAAAAAGGCTTCCCATTGGGAAGCCTTTTTTTTATACTTTTCCTTTGGAGAAAGTGCTGTACTTGGCTAATTGCTTTTCAGCTAGTGCAATGGTAGAATATTGATTTTCGATCAATAACCGCCCATTTCGTATAATCCGCTTGTAATCCAATTCGCCGGAGAGCAGACGTTTGTATACAGCTAAAAAGGCTAATGGCGTATCAGCGATTACTAAATGCTCCCCGTCGGTGTATTGAATGCCTTGTGCGCCTATGGTGGTAGAGATAACGAGCTTTCCAGCGGCTAGTGCTTCTAGTATTTTTAAGCGAATGCCACTGCCACTCCATAATGGCACTACACAGACGTCGTTTTGGGCCACAAATGCATAAGCGTCTGGCACATTAGCGTGAACCGATAGTTGCGCATGTGATGCGAATGACGGGGTTTTTATCCCTTTTCCGGCTAGGTGAAGCCCGTACTCATTATCTTCCAAACAAATCAAGGAATGTACCTTATCCATGTACCAGTTTACGGCTTCTGCATTGGCATGCCATTCCATAGATCCAATATGATAAAACCGCTTAAAGCTATCCGAAGGTGTATACTTCCAAACGTCTAAATCAATGCCCGCTGGTATGGTACAATATTCACCCGTTGGGTGTAATGCTTTAAACTTTTGTCCGTCATCATCCGTTACAGTGGCCGTAATATCGACCATAGGTAGGAGTGAGGCTTCGTATTTTTTTAACTGCTTAGCAAGAATGCGTTGGTAGTATTTTTTGAAAGGATTACGCTCATTAGATGCCAGGCGCTCCCATATTTCATACTCTACATTATGCATTCGCAAAGCAATTACGCCGGTATGGTACTTGCGTATGGTGTGAATATACGGTCCGACAAAGGTTCCTTCTACTTGGATAACATCAAATTTTTCGAATTGAAGTAGCTCAATGATTTTAGATTCAAAATCAGCATCGTAAAACCTACTTACATTATACGACTTATTTTGAAGTAGATGAAGTAGAGCATCCTTGGCAACCACATCCGTATTTAAGGGTTGGATAAGCACGCGGGCATACTTACTTAATTCCTCCTGGGCCTCAATAACGGGTGTGTTGTGTTTTTTACCGTCTAGACAATAGATTACCACTTCATGCCCTAATTCAGCATAGGCACGAGTAAAGTTGTATATACCTATGGTTCCTCCTTCATTTAAAGGCCATGGGACACGATTAGATACTTGTAAAATTTTCATTTGTCTACATCAAGCATTCCACCTTTAGCCCATTTTGGTGTTATTTTTCGAATTACTCTCTTGTAGGAGTCAGCATCAAACAACTGACTGTCTCTGCTGGCTTTATAGGTTAAAAAGATAGCCAAAGGGAGTAGAATAAACATACTTAGCCACATGCCAACCGCAGCGGGAAGCGCACCTTGAAACACCAATTTTTCGCCAAAAATACCAATCACGTAATATAGAATAAATAGCAAAATAGATATTACTAGTGGTAAACCAAATCCGCCTTTTTTGATAATTGCTCCCAGCGGTGCCCCGATAAAGAAAAGCAAGATGCACGAAGCCGCAAGTGTGAATTTACGATGCCATTCTACGAGGTATTTATTCCTTAGTTCACGTTGAGATCCAGCATCATCCACATTATTGGTAGAAATACGTTTTATGTTGTTCGCATTTTGCAAAGCCCGTTCAATGATGTCTTCTTTTTGCTTGGTGGTTATTGCCAACGTTTGAAGTGTATCTGACGGGATGATATCGTAACGTAATGAGTCTTTTGTGTTTTTGAATTTTCTTATTTTTTTAGTGTCAACATCATCACGACTAGAAGTAATTCTGCGAGACCATAAGTACTTTAATCGCTCGTCGACTCCTGTATCACTGATGGCAAGACTAGAATCCATCTGATGAAAATAGGGCTTGATATAGCGGTATAAATCTCCTTTTTTATGTTCGATAAAGATATTTAAGGAGTCTATTCTTTCACCAAGCTGCGTCAGATTCATCATTCTATGATCTTCCGAAAATCGTTCTTTATCTGTTCGGTTAAAGGCTAGTTCGCTTAAGTCGATGGTAAGATTATACGACGAAAATTCCATCGTGTTATGCGGCATCGTATTTACATATTTGGGGTCGTTTACCATTTCTTCATAACGTCGGCCGTCTTCCAAATAAAGGGTCATAAACTGCTTGTCATCTGAAATAGTCATTTTGCCGCGTTTAGCAATCAAAATATTGTTATTGCCTGTATTGTTTCGATCGTCAATGTAGATTATGATATCCTCGATGGTCTGGTTGTCTTCGTGTTTTTTACCAACCCGAATAGCATATCCCTCAATATCTTTAAAAAAGACATTGGCTATAATATTCATTGCGGGTTTCTTTTGGGTAACATCATACAATAAAGCACCCCAGCTAAGATTGGCTTTTGGGATAAGATTATTAGCGGTATAAAATGCACCAATGGCCATCAGAGAGCTTATAATAAACATAGGTCTCATAGCCTTAAGTAGGGAAACTCCGGCAGATTTTATGGCTACTAGTTCATACCGTTCTGCAAGGTTACCAAACACCATGATACTCGATAATAATATGGCTAAGGGTAATGCCATTGGAATAAGATGTATGGCGAAATAGAAGATGAATTCTAAGATGACAGAAATCTCAAGTCCTTTTCCCACAAGATCCTCCAGGTATTTCCAAATAGTCTGCATGAGCAGCAGGAATAAGGAAATAAAAAATGTACCGATAAAGGGTCCGATGAACGACTTTACAAATAACCAATGAAGTTTTTTTATTCCTCTCAAAACTGCTTCAAAAATATGTAGTTGTACCTCAAATTGCTTATTTTTGGAATTAATAATACAATTTCATAGACCAAATGATTTCCTTTAAGCACGTTCTCCTTATCATTTTCATGAGTATGATATCGTTTAGCTATGCTCAGATTGATGGAACCACCAAGAAACAGCTTAACAAAGTAGAAAAATATTACGGGGCAAAAAAATATTCCAAAGCTGCAGAACTCATGAAAGAGGTGCTTAATAAGTATCCTATTAATGAAAGTTTATGGAAAATGTATCAAGAAATAACGTTTCAAAACTATCGTATACATGCCAAAACCGCATCGACTTATGCAGTTTCAGTAAGCGGTAAAAATGCGAACGATTCACTTGCTTCCAGCCTACAAGAACTAATAGATTACACATCTCAAGTGCCTAAATATGAGTATTATAATGCGTTATATTATACCTCATTGGCTATTCCGTATGCCACTAGAGTATCTAGTGAGTTGAGAAGCATATATGTAGACGGTCTGTATTATTCAGATAAGAATATTAGTTTTAAGTCAAAAGCGTTTTTTGACAAGGCAGATGGTGAATTTCGTGCTAAAAACTATCAGAAAGCCACGGAATACTATCAAAAAGCATTAGATGAAGATACCACTAATTACAAAGCGTTGCTCTATATAGGAGATTCTTACTATGCTATGGAATATTACGGCAAGGCTGCTGAGTATTTTAGAAAAGCGATTACTAAGCAGCCTAACTTACTTGAGCCGGTAAAATATTTGTCAGAGGCTTTAGCGCATAAAGGTGAACGCGATTGGGCTTTTATTGTAGCCAAACAAAGTTTATTGGTGTATCCTGATGAAGGTATTTTTGAAAAAATAGCGCGGTATTTAGACGATGAAGGAAAGAAAAAGCTTGATCGAAATTGGATTTTACGTCTATCTTCTGCCAATAGTATTCGCGATAAAAATCATAGAAATCAGTTTTTTAATGATCCGTTACACTTTTCATATTACATCGATGCAGTAAATGATGTGAAGGAATATTATGATGAAGATGGACTGCTTAAATCTACCGTAGATAAACCCTTAGATACCTATTTGGAAGTGTATTGTTGGAAAAAAATGCTAGAAGCTACTCGAAATGAAGATATACCAGCGTTAGAGTATGCCCGATACATGGAGCAGCAAGGTATGTTAGCACCCTACGTATTAGTCAGTCTGTTTAATGTAGACCTATATCCACAATACCGACACTTGGCAGATACGAAATCAGAATTGGTAAAAGAATACATTGACAATTATCTCATTATCAATACAAAATAGGATTTACCGTTTTAGTTAGACGCTAATTGAGCGGTTAAACTTGCTATTTTGCTCATAGTGTCTGCTTTCTTTTGTTCTTCTTTGGCGATAACATCAGGATGTGCATTTGCAATAAAGCTAGCGTTTCCTAATTTTTTATCTATACCTATCAGGAAGCCCTCCAAGCGTTTTATCTCATTTTGAATGGCAGCTACATCTATTTTTTGTACATAATCCTTAAATCCAATGGAAATTTCATCTGTACCAACTAGGGCTTTAAATCCAATAACTTCATCTGGGCATATATTCTCCACATTCGCCAATTTTTGGATGATACCCGCGGCATGGTGATAAATAGATTCATCTTTTGCGTGTATGGCTATAGTTGCGGCTAGTTTTGGAGAGATACCATTTTCATTACGTTTGGATCTAACCTCACTGATAAGTTCGAAAACCTGAGTATGAATAGGAGTAGAGCTTACTAGTAAAATGGGCCATGCTTCATTATTAATAAAAGCTCCGTTTCGTTCTCTTATTTCTTGCCAAAGTTCTTCTGTTATAAAAGGCATAAAAGGATGTAATAATCGAAGAATGGCATCAAATGCAGATTTTGCTTTTTCCAAATCCTCACTAGGTATAGGTTCTCCGTAGTTGGGCTTGATCATTTCCAAATACCATCCGCTAAAATCATCTCGGGTTAGCTTGTAAAGCTCCATAAGTGCATCCGAAATACGAAAAGCATCAAAATGATTATTAACAGATTCAATGGCGTCTGCTAGTTTAGCATCCATCCACTGATGAGCCATGTCAGCATACTGGGTATAATATTCATTTCGGTTAGGTGTAGTTTCCCATCCTTGTATTAGTCGGAAAGAGTTCCAAATTTTATTGCAAAAATTTCGACCTTGTTCGCACAAGGATTCGTCAAAAAGTATGTCATTACCGGCTGGAGCGCTTAGCATAAGTCCCATACGAACACCATCGGTGCCGTATTTTTCCATTAATTCTATGGGATCCGGACTATTTCCTAAGGACTTAGACATTTTTCTACGCTCTTTGTCCCTTACAATACCAGTAAAATATACATTTTTAAAGGGTAATTCACCTTCAAATGCATGACCTGCCATAATCATACGGGCCACCCAAAAGAAAATAATATCGGGTGCAGTTACTAGATCTGCTGTCGGGTAATAGTATGCTAATTCTTTTTTTCCTTTTTCTTGAAAGCCATCAAAAACACTAATGGGCCATAACCAACTGCTAAACCAGGTGTCTAGAACGTCTTCGTCTTGGCGTAAGTCATTTATAGTTAAGCTTTTATCGTTAAAATTAGCAAGGGCCTCTTCTGCAGTTTTAGCTATTATTACTTCACCTGTTGGTGTATACCATGCAGGTATTCTGTGTCCCCACCATAGTTGGCGAGAGATGCACCAGTCCTTTATGTTAGAAAGCCAATGGTTATAGGTGTTTTTGAATTTAGCAGGGTGAAATTGAATCTTATCATCCATTACATCATTCAATACTTCTGGGAAGTCAGCCATAAATTTCTTCATGTCTACAAACCATTGGGCAGAAAGACGAGGCTCAACGACTGCTTTACTTCGCTCACTTTTTCCTACTTTATTGACAATATCTTCGGTTTTGAGTAATAATCCGAGTTCTTCTAGCTTTTCTACAGCTAGTTTTCGAGCTTTAAAGCGATCTTCTCCTACAAAAATACCAGCGGCTTCGCTTATCGTTGCGTCGTCATTAAAAACATCAATGGTTTGCAAGTTATGTCGTTTGCCTATTTCGTAGTCATTAATATCATGCGCAGGCGTTACTTTGAGTGCACCGGTTCCAAATTCTAAATCGATATAATCGTCTGCTATAATAGGAACCAATCTGTTAACCATTGGAACGATGCAATTTTTACCAATCAGATCTTGGTACCGATCATCGTTAGGGTGTACACAAACGGCGGTGTCTCCCATAATGGTTTCTGGACGCGTGGTTGCTATGCTTATAAAAGAATCGCTGTTTTCTATCTGGTATTTAATGTAGTACAATTTACCATTTTGCTCTTCGTGATTTACTTCTTCGTCGCTTAAGGCTGTTTTACCCACGGGATCCCAGTTTATCATCCGCGTTCCATGATAAATGTAACCTCTTTTATGTAGGTCTATAAAGGAATCTATAACCGCTTCGGATAAATCAGGCTCCATGGTAAAACGGGTTCTATCCCAATCACAACTACAGCCTAATTTTTTCAATTGTTCTAGAATTATACCCCCGTATTTTTCTTTCCATTCAAAAGCATGTTCTAGAAACTCATCTCTTGTGATATCTGTTTTGGCTATACCTTGCTCTTTAAGTAAGTTAACTACTTTGGTCTCTGTAGCTATAGAGGCGTGATCTGTGCCTGGAACCCAGCATGCATTATATCCCAGCATACGTGCTCTTCGTACCAGTATATCTTGAATACTATTATTTAACATATGCCCCATATGCAGAATTCCTGTCACGTTAGGTGGAGGTATGACTACAGAATAACTAGGTCTATGGTCTGGCACAGATGCAAACAGCTGGTGTTCAATCCATTGATCATACCATTTCTGTTCTATTCCTTCGGGGTTATATTTGGTTGAAATCTCCATGCTAGCTTTTTTTATAGTGATGCGATATTATGGTGCAAATAAAAAAGCCCATCGTGGTAATACCAAGACGGGCTTTGAGTAAATATTATGTTTGTCTTATCTTTTTTCTTTGATACGAGCTGATTTACCAGAAAGTTGTCTCAAGTAGAATATACGTGCTCTTCTTACCTTACCTCTTCTATTGACTTCGATTTTGTCAATAAATGGAGAATGGAAAGGAAATACTCTTTCTACCCCAACACCACTACTAATTTTTCTAACGGTGAACGTTTCATCAAGTCCTGTATTTCTTCTTTGTAATACAACACCTTGGAAAACCTGGATTCTTTCCTTTTCACCCTCTCTTATTTTGTAATGTACAGATACGTTATCACCTGCTCCGAAAGTAGGTAAATCTGTTCTTATTTGACTTGACTCTATATGCTTTATGAAATCCATTGTTTTAAAAGTGAGTGCAAAAGTAATAAAAAGAATAGTGGGTTGTGCACATAATAAAAAAAAATGTTTAGATTTTTCTAATAAAAAATACGCTCGATATATTGGTAATTCCAAATTAGTTTTACCTTTGCAGTTCTTAAAATAAAGATGTACGCGATAGTAGATATAGCAGGTAAGCAATTTAAGGTTTCAAAAGACCAGAAGTTGTACGTGCACAGATTGGCTGAGGATGAAGGGAAGTCTGTGAGTTTTGATAACGTAATGTTGGTAGAAGACAGTGGTAACGTAAGTGTGGGCACTCCAAGTGTAAAAGGAGCCTCTGTACAAGCTAAGGTTCTTCAACATATGAAAGGTGATAAAGTTATCGTTTTCAAAAAGAAAAGAAGAAAAGGTTACAAAGTAAGAAATGGTCACAGACAGTATCTTACCCAAATTCAAATCGAAAGCATTAAAGCATAATAAACAATGGCACATAAGAAAGGAGCGGGTAGTAGTAAGAACGGTAGAGAGTCGCATAGTAAACGACTTGGCGTTAAAATATTTGGTGGTCAAGTTTGTATCGCTGGTAATATTATAGTAAGACAAAGAGGAACTGTTCATCACGCAGGTAAGAATGTAGGTATAGGTAAAGACCATACTTTATTCGCGCTTACTGATGGAAAAGTAGAATTTCAAAGAAAAGCCAACAATCGTTCATTCGTGAATATTGTAGAGTAAATTTATTTAGCGTTTTAACTCAATATTTAGAGCTTTCATAGTCAATTGATAGGGCTTCCTTTTGGATTTCTTATCGTATGGAAGATTTTTTTTACATCACTTGTTTTGTTTAATAAAAAATAATATTAATTTTGAAATGCTTAACAGAATAAAATCACGGTTGATGGGTTAAACTATCACTATAGATTAAAGACCTTGGGCGTTCTAGCCCAAGATTTAGAGTTTTCATAGTCAATTGAGAAGGCTTCCTTAGGGAGGCCTTCTCTTATTTACGACATTTCGAAAACTAGTGTACTGAGAAAACTTTGCTTCCTACTCGTATTAGCGTACTACCCGCAGCTATGGCGGTTAGATAATCTCCACTCATACCCATAGACAAGGTGTCAAAGTGATGTTTATCCTTCCTTCCTATGTACAGCGAACTTAGATAATCAAATTCTTTTTTTACTTGATCAATATCTTCCGTGTTACTTGCCATACCCATTAGACCTTTGCAAGACACATGTGTTAGGTTGGTATATTCTGGGTCATGCAAGACCTCGTCTAATTCGGTTTTAAATAACCCGAATTTTGTCTCTTCTTGAGCTATATGCATTTGAAACAAAAAAGGAATTACTCTTTGATGCTTTTTAGCTTCCTTGTTTACTTCCTTTAAAAGCTTCAAACTGTCTATAGAATGGATTAGATTTATGAAAGGAGCGATATATTTTACCTTATTACTTTGCAGATGACCTATGAGGTGCCATTGTATGTCTTTGGGCAGATTTCCGTACTTACTGGCTAGCTCTTGCACACGGTTTTCACCAAAGTGACGATGGCCAAAGTCATATACTTCTTGCAGTTCTGGTAGTGAGCGATACTTAGAAACTACAACTAATTGCGTATTTCCTATTTCTTGCTCTATTTGTTTGATATTTTCGCATATCGAATGAGACATAATCTTTTAACAAATGTAATCCTACTTAGTCTATTTTTTGTTCTTTATGGATGTAATTCATCTGACGATCATATACCCGAGGGTATCTTATCACAGGAAGAAATGGTAGACATTATCACTAACATACAATTAATGGATGCCGCTCAAAAAGAAGTGGGCATTTCTGGAATTCTGATGGGCAAAATGCAGGACACTAATTATACCTTAATTTTCAATAAGTATAATACCGATTTTGTGCAATTCGACAGTAGCTTAAAAGTGTATTCTGCACATCCCAAGTTGCTGGAGAATATTATGGATGACGTTACGCTAAAATTGAACGCCAGTAAATAATGTTTTATCCTAAAAGTATTGGCTCTAAACTCGGGTTTGATCTCGTGCTAGAAAAGGTCGCTCATTTCTGCGAGACTTCGAAAGGATTGAGTCATATAGGTAGGATAAGGTCTACAGACAATCACGATCAAATTATGATGTGGTTGCAACAAACCAATGAGGTATTGCAGATTATTGAAAAGGGTGATTTATCCTTCTCGTTGGCGTTAGATTTTGACCTACAAGAAAAAGCAGCTCGATCGATAGGTTTTTTTTATGAGATAGAGGATATCAAAAATATTCAATCGCTGTTATTGGTACTTCAACGTATTTTGGTTTTCTTAGAAGACAAAGCAAGTGATTATCCGAACCTAGTAGCCCTTTTTCAGGGTATTGCTCCCGATTTTGAGTTGATTACGGCGATAGATCAGATTATTGGTCCCGATGACGAGATAAAGCCAGGCGCCAGCAAGACCCTACAAAAAATAGTAAATGATATTACGAAGGCGGAAAGGGAAATCATACGCAGTTCTACTAGTCTATTTAACAACGCAAAAGAAAAAGGGTATTTAGGAGATACGGAACTAGGTATAAAAAATGGACGAGTTGTTTTACCTGTTCTTTCTGAACACAAACGGAAGATAAACGGACTTTTTATTGATCAATCTGGCACAGGAAAAATTTCGTATATAGAACCCATTGAGTTAGTAGGTTTAAACAATGAACTGGCAGAGCTTCATATCAAAAAGCGACAAGAGATAGTGCTGATCTTAAGATCTCTTACAGCCCGAATTGTGGTCTACTTGGAGGATATAAAGCTAGGTGTGCAGCGCTTAGGGGCGTTTGATTTTATTCGAGCAAAGGCTCGCTTGGCAAGTGAATGGAGCTGTGTATTGCCAAGTATAGGCCAAGACACCCGAGTAAAAGCGGCAAAACATCCACTGTTAGCAGATCGTTTACGTACTGAAAACAAAGAAATTATAGCCTTGGATTATGATTTACATGCGAATCAGCGTCTCATTGTTATATCGGGTCCGAATGCCGGAGGGAAGTCGGTTTCGCTTAAAACCGTTGGTCTACTTCAGTATATGTTACAATCTGGGTTTTTAGTGCCATGCTCTGTTGTGAGCACTTTTCACTTATTTGAGAATATTTTTATTGATATTGGAGATGATCAAAGTATTGAATCCGACTTAAGTACGTATAGTTCTCATCTTAAAGCGGCCAAGCATATTATTAATTTCAGTAATTCGGATACTATGGTGCTTATGGATGAGATTGGCACTGGCACAGATCCTATGTTTGGAGGCCCAATGGCCGAGGCTGTATTAGAAGAAATACAAAAAAAAGGTGCTTACGGTATTATTACCACGCACTTTAGTAATATCAAGGCTAAGGCTGAAAAGTTGGAGGGAGTGCTAAATGCCGCTATGCTTTTTGACGTTGAAAATCTAGTACCGCTCTATAAGTTGCAATTGGGACAGCCCGGAAGTTCGTTTGTGTATGAGGTTGCTGCAAACATCGGACTGAATAAAAAATTAATTAAACGGGCTAAACAACTAACCAATACCAAACAGTATGATTTAGACACACTTTTAGCTGAGGTACAAACTAGAAATGAGCTGGTTGCACAAAATCAAGCTGAACTTAGCCAAAAACTAGCCGATGCTAAGAACATAGAAAAGGAATACAGGCTGCTTAAAGAAAGCTTAGATGCTCAAAAGAAAGATATCATGGCCCAAGCAACAGCAAAGGCGAATGAAATAATTAAGAGCGCCAATAAAGAAATCGAAAAAACCATTCGAGATATTAAAGAAGCCGGAGCCGATAAGGTTAAAACGCTGAAAGTGCGTGAGAAACTGCAGGCTCAAGTTTCGTCCGATATACCTGTTACCGAAAAAGTGCTTTCTAATCTAAAAGTAGGCGATACGGTTCAATTGAATAATACGGAGTCGGTAGGCGAAATAATAGAGATAAAACGGGATAAAGCTATTTTGCAAGTAGGAGCAATGACCACCAGTACCAAGTTGCAAAATCTTACCAAAGTGGGTGCTCAACATGCCAAAAAAGTAAAAAAATATATTAGTTCTTCTTCGTATAATGAAAAACAGTCTTCGTTTAAGTCTGAGAAAGACATACGAGGCATGCGCACGATGGATGCGCTCACCGAAATAGATACATGGATAGACAATGCATTAATATTAGGCGTAGGAAGTTTACGCGTACTTCATGGCAAGGGAAATGGCATTCTGAGATTGGAACTACGACGGCATTTAAAAGGTCATCCCTCTATTCAAAAAATAACCTATGAGCACGTGGATTTAGGTGGTGAAGGAATCAGTATAATTGAGTTAAAGTAAAATGAATCCGGTGGCTTTCTTTTTTTTAATCGGAGTCTTTAGTCCACTCGTAACCTATAATTTATACATTTTAACGATATATCTCCGTACCCGTTTTAGTAAAGATCCCGATTACGTAAAATATCCTAAATACCTAATTATAGTTGCTAAGGTTCATCGATTGATGATGGGTTTCAATCCCTATTACACCAAGTTAAGTAAACCTTCCAAGCGTCTTTTTATTTCCCGTGTTATCCATCTTATGGTTTTTAAGCGATTTGTAGGAAGGCAAGGGCTCCAAATAACTATTGAAAAGAAAATAATGGTTATTGGAGCGCTGGTTCAATTAACCTTTGGCTTAAAAAAATATGCTTTGCCTAAGTTTAATTTTATCGCATTGTATCCGTCTAGTTTTTTTTCGACGGTACTAAATCAACAAGTTAAAGGCCTTACGTATAGAAAAGGTGCACTCTTATTTAGTTGGTATGATTTAGTGAAAGGATATACCATTCACGATGATAATTTAAACCTGGCTTTGCATGAATGGGCACATGCCTTTATTATGGACCATTATGATCATGCCGCATATTGGGTATATACGCGTTTGAATAACTCTTTGGATAATTTAGATGACCTGTATGCTGACATGCAAACGTATAGGGATTCACAGAATTACTTACGAGATTATGCCTTTACCAATACCCACGAATTTTTTGCGGTTTGCGTAGAACATTTTTTTGAAACCCCTGCTAAATTTAATCAGAGGTATCCCGAATTATTTAAAGACCTTTGCACCGTGCTTAATCAAAATCCACTAAACCAAGAAAATGACTACGCATTTACAGCAAAATGAAACAAATATTTAAATACGGGGATACCAAGGAATATTATAGAGTAGTAGCAAAAGGAGATGTTGCCAAATTTAATGGGGTAGTAGTGCATCCTTATTACGCCACTTTTGCGCTAACGCGAGATGCTGAATGGACGTCTAGATTATTTGTGCTCGATATGAAAGAAATTGAGGAAGAAGGTATAGGTACGTATGTCAATATTCAGCATAAAGCACCTGCAAAGATTGGTGATGAAGTTCGTTTTATCGCAACCTTAAGAAGTGTAAATATTAACGAAGTGGTTTGTACTTTTACCGCTAAAGTAGGCAATAGGCTAATCGCAATAGGCGAAACCGGGCAAAAAATATTAGATGCAGATCAATTAGAATCTCTAGAAAGGACGGCGAACAGTGGCTAAAAAAAAGGAACGAGATAATAGTATTACCAAAAACAGAAGAGCTTCTTTTGAGTTTGCGCTTGAAGAAAGATATGAGGCTGGAATTGTGCTTACAGGTCCTGAGATAAAATCAATTCGCGCTAAAAAAGTAAGTATAAGTGAGGCCTACTGTTACATTGACAGTAAAGGTATTCTCAGGATAAAAGGTATGCGTATTTCAGAATTTAAAAATGCCGGTTATATGCTGCAAAATCCTGATCGTGAGAAATTACTTTTGTTGACCAAAAATGAACTCAAAAAAATAAACAATAAGCTTAAAGATCAGGGTAATACTATAGTGCCTATTGAAGTATTCATCTCACCAAAGGGCTTTGCTAAAATAGAAATTGCTATTGCGCGGGGTAAAAAGTACCACGACAAGCGTGAAAGCCTAAAAGACAAGGATGTACAACGCGAAATAAGCAGGTATCAATAGTTCGAAAAAATTGTAAAATCATCAGTGACAACTAAACTCACGGATTATATTTGCACCCGATAGAAAAGAGTATTAACCAACAATTTTTAGTCTTTCAGAAGTAGACACATTATCTCCATATCTGCTTCATATTCATAGAATACCACAAACTAATTGCTCACGTGGTGAAATTGGTAGACACGCCAGCTTGAGGGGCTGGTGTCCGCTTAGGACGTGCTGGTTCGAATCCAGTCGTGAGCACTTTATAAGAGCCTTTAATCCAAAAGGTATTAAAGGCTCTCTTAGTTATAATCAAACGATGTAGGTATAAAGTCACGTCGTAAACAGAAGTTTAAGTGGTAGCATGTTTCCTGCGTTATTAGCGTATATACACGATTTAGAAACGGATGTAATTCCCGATGAGCGAAAACACGTTCTGTTGCCGCTCATACAATTTATTCAACAAAAAAAATCAGATAACCAGCCTATTAAACTTCATTTTATTTGCACGCACAATAGCCGAAGAAGTCATTTGTGTCAAGTGTGGGCACAAACGATGGCCGCTTATTTTAACGTAAAAGACGTAACGTGTTACTCCGGCGGAACAGAAGCAACGGCTGTTTATTCGATGATTATACAAACATTTGTGACCACAGGTTTCAGGGTGCTAGTGTCGGATGGGACATCTAATCCCTTGGTTACCTTACACTATTCAGATGTAATGCCGCCGATGCTCTTGTTTTCTAAGACTTACGACGATGCGGTTAATCCATCTTCCCATTTTGCGGCGGTAATGACGTGTGACGACGCAGACGCAAATTGTCCCATAATCCCGAATGCAACTCGAATTGCGGTCACTTATAAAGATCCCAAGGCAAGTGATGGGACAGCCGAACAAGCGCAGGTGTACGCAGCGCGAAGTAAGCAAATTGCTACAGAGATGAAATATATATTTGCTCAGTTGAAATGAAAAAATACCACGATATTTTCGGAGAATTTATAGGAAGCATGTTGATGGTATTTATGGGCTGTGGCTCGGTAGCTATTGCGGTGCTGTATTACCCGTTATCGCTTTGGCAAATAGCTTTAATTTGGAGTACGGCTGTGGCACTAGCTATTTATACGGTAAAAGGGTTTAGTCAAGCGCATTTAAATCCAGCAGTAACGCTAGCAATGGCTATTACGCAAAAAACGAAATGGCAAAAAGTGCCGATGTATTTTTTAGCCCAATTAGTGGGTGCTGTATTCGCTTCTTTTATTTTATATGCTCTGATTAACAAAGATTTACAGGCGTTTGAACACGCGCAATCAATAGTCAGAGGAGAGGTTAACTCCTACCATTCTGCGGTCATGTTTGGTGAGTTTTTTCCAAATCC
>ERZ888423.1221-NODE-1221-length-23127-cov-9.427748_pt1 | contig 23127 bp, 20 predicted proteins | sample MGYA00520523_ERZ888423 | MGnify/ENA primary metagenome ERZ888423 (study PRJEB32303, sample SAMEA104408611) | aquatic metagenome | biome: Brackish water; feature: Pelagic; material: water | place: Baltic Sea | collected 2014-06-08T10:24:00 | depth 30,27 m ...
GTTCATTGTAAATGTTTTATAGTTAAAACAAGTTGCTGATTATCAGTGAAATGAATAACTTTTTTTTATTAAATCATAATACACAACAGGTTAATTAAATTTATTTTTGAATAAAACCAATCAAAAAAAAGACTGGAAAGAGCGTCTTCATGAAATTATTTATGAAGCAGATACCAAAGAAGGAAAACTCTTTGATATTATCTTATTGGTGGCTATTATTGCAAGTATTGCATTAGTAATGTTGGAAAGTATTCAAAGTATTGATGCAAAATACCACGATTTACTTAATATAGGTGAATGGATCATTACCATATTATTTACAATTGAATATATTCTTAGGATAATTTCAATTAAAAAACCTTTCGGTTATATTTTTAGTTTTTATGGAATTATTGATTTGTTGTCAACGATTCCAAAATACCTATCATTTATTATTGTTGGATCTCAAAATTTAATAGCATTAAGAGCTTTACGTTTGTTAAGAGTTTTCAGAATAATGAAACTTACAAGATATGTTGGTGCATCAAATAGGTTGATTGTTGCGTTAAAAGCAAGCAGGGCTAAAGTTGCTGTTTTTTTATTTTTTATAGTAATCCTATGCATTATTTTGGGTTCTATCATGTATATTGTTGAGGGAGAAACTAACGGTTTCACGAATATTCCAAAAAGTATTTATTGGGCAATTGTAACGTTAACTACAGTTGGTTTTGGCGACATAACTCCGCAAACTCCTTTAGGTCAGTTAATTGCGAGTGTAATTATGATATTGGGATATGCTATTATTGCTATTCCAACAGGAATTGTGAGTTCAGAAATGACGAAATCTAATCAAGAGTTGCAAGAAAATACCCAAGTTTGCTCAAATTGCTCTAAAGATAACCACAAAGAAAAAGCAAAGTTTTGCTTTAATTGTGGTAGTTTACTAAACTCATAATGTTAAAAACACAAACGCTTATTTCAATTGTAGGACCAACTGCTATTGGGAAAACAACATTGGGTATTGATTTGGCAATACATTTTAATTCGGAAATTATTTCTTGTGATTCTCGTCAATTTTTTAAAGAAATGACTATTGGAACAGCTGTGCCTAATATTGATGAATTATTAGCTGCAAAACATCATTTTATAAAGCACATTTCAATCTTTGATGAATATAATGTTGGGCAATTTGAAAAAGATGCGCTTTTAAAATTAGACGAATTATTTATAAAAAATCCGATTCAAATTATGGTTGGTGGTAGTGGATTGTATTTAGATGCTGTGCTAAATGGTTTAGATGATTTTCCAGAAGTTGATTTATCAATCAGAGAAGAATTGACTCAACTATTAAAAGAAAAAGGGATTGAATATTTGCAAGTGCAACTAAAAAAGTTGGATTTAGAGAGTTATAAAAATATCGCCATCGATAATCCACATAGAATAATTCGCGCTCTAGAAATCTGTTTAGGAACAACTAAACCTTATTCTAGTTTTAAAAATAAGCCAAAAACACCTCGAAATTTTAATAGTATCAAAATTGGATTGACTGCTGATAGAAAACTTATTTATGATCGAATAAATCAAAGAGTTGACTTGATGATGGAAAATGGATTACTTGAAGAAGCTAAAAAACTTCACCCCTTTAAACATTTAAACGCATTACAAACAGTTGGTTATCGTGAATTATTTGCTTATTTTGATGGAAAAATCTCTTTGGATTTTGCTGTTTCTGAAATTAAAAAGAATACTCGAAGATTTTCGAAAAGACAATTAACCTGGTTTCGAAAAGATGAAAATACCCTGTGGTATGATTTTAAAACAGATTACAAAACTATTATTGATAAAATTTCTGAAAGATTGACTACTTTTTAACTAATAACACTTTTCTTCTTACTTCACTTTTATATCTTTGCCAAAATTAATTCAATCATGAAATCAAAAATATTTTTTTTAAGTGCTTTATTTTTTTGCAGCATTACTTTTGCGCAAACTAAGTTAGGAACAATTGACAACGATTATATCATCAATCTTATGCCAGAAGCAAAAATTGTGATAAAATTATCGCAAGAATATAGTCAAAAATTAGATTCATCATTTTCTATCAAAATAATGGAGTATCAAGTAAAAGTGGATGATTATAAAAAAAATGAAGCTGAATACGGTGAATTGATGAAAAAAACTTTGGTAAATGAAATCAAATCTTTAGAAGATGACATAAAAAAATATCAAGAGAACGGCAATAAACTCTTGGAGCTGAAACAAAACGAATTAATGCGCCCATTATATAAAAAATTAAACGAAGCGGTAGATCAAGTTGCAAAAGAAAAAGGCTTTACACAAATATTAACTGTTCAAGGAAATCAATTTGCTTACATGGATGAGAAATTTGACATTACAAAACTAGTGATGGATAAGTTAGGTGTGAAAGCTCCTGAAATTAAAGATTAAAATTTCTAAAAATGAATATTAAATTTAAATATTGAGCAACTTTTTTATGAGGTTGCTTTATTTTTTTATGAACTGATAAAGTTTTTTCATAATTACCATTAAAATAGTCTTAACACTATTTTAACTATGACAACTTAAACTTAGTTAGAAATTTGCAATCAAAATAATCAACCCATACACCTAATAGTTTTGACTAAACAATATTCATTTTTGATAATATGCCTTTTTTTGACAACACTTTTATTTTCTCAAAATCCATCTACTGAAAAAGAAATTACCATATCTGGTAAAGTAATTGATGAAAATACCAAGCAACCTTTAGAATATGCAACTATTATTCTAAAAAATACTAAAAATAATAAGATCTCTGGAGGAATTACAGACGCAAACGGTTTATTCAATGTGAAAACTGCGACTGGAAATTATCAAATAATTATTGAATTTATTTCATTCAAAGCCCTCAAATTTCCAGCTCAAAACCTTACTAATGATAAAAATTTGGGAACATTACTTCTTAAAGATGATACAAATAGTTTAAATGAAGTGGTTATTATTGCTGAAAAAACTACAGTTGATATTCGGTTGGATAAAAAAGTATTTAACATTGGAAAAGATTTATCAATTCGTGGTGGAAATGCAAGTGATGTTCTTGGAAATGTGCCTTCTGTGCAAGTTGACGTTGATGGAAACGTAAGTTTAAGAGGAAATGACAATGTTACCATTTTGATTGATGGAAGACCAAGTGCTTTAGTAGGCATCAATGGTGCTGAAGCATTACGTCAAATTCCAGCAGAAGCTATTGAAAGAGTTGAGGTCATTACTTCGCCATCAGCAAGATATGATGCTGAGGGTACTGCGGGGATTTTGAATATCATTCTGCGAAAAAATAAATTATCAGGATTTAATGGTTCTATTCAACTAGACTTAGGAGTTCCAGAAAGATATGGAAGTGCTTTCAATGCTAATTTGAGATCAAATAAATGGAATTTTTTTTCAAATACAGGTTTTAGATACAATGCAACTCCTGGAAATGCCTATTCGTTAAATGAGGATTTAACACAAACTTTAGAAAATACCAAAGTAGAGGAAAAGAGAAAATTTGATAGATTGGGAAAGTCACTTTTCACAAGTTTTGGAACTGAATATTATATCAATAACAATTCGAGTATTATTGCCAATATTATATATAGCATTGGAAATGACAATGATATAAATACTAATAGTATCCAGAGATTTAATTCATTTGGCGTTATTAATCAAGAAACTTCACGTGTTGAAAACGAAAGTGAAGATGAAAAAAGAGTACAATATACTTTAGATTATGTTCATAATTTTGATGGAAAAGGTAAAAGATTATCAGCTAGTTTGCAATATTCTTCTGAAAATGAAGACGCATTAAGTAGTATTAATGAAACTGAAATAACTCAAAATATACTAAATGATTTGGAAAGAGTTATTCAAAATCAAAATGAAGAAAACGTTTTACTTCAAGTTGATTATTTAGTTCCTGTTGGGGAAAACATTCAATATGAAGCAGGTTATCGTGGAAATTACAGAAACATTTTTAATGATTTTTACTTTGAAGAAAGATTGGTTTTTCCAAATGGCCCATTGGTACCTGATACTGGTTTGATTAACGCTTTTGGATATAAAGAATTGGTAAATGCTGCTTATTTTCAATATGGACAAAAATTTAACAAAATTTCAATTTTAGGCGGATTGCGTTATGAACATACAGCTCTTGAAATTAATCAATTGACTTCTTTAAGTGAAAACAAAAAAAGTTATGGGAATTTCTTTCCAACTTTAAATATTGGTTACGAGCTAAAAAATGGAGAGTCTTTTACTTTAGGTTACAATAAAAGAATAAGACGTCCTCGTGGAAGATCTTTAAATCCGTTTCCAAATCGATCTAGTGCAACAAATATTTATAGAGGAAATGTTGATCTGAATCCTGTTTTTACAGATGCTTTTGATCTTGGATTTTTAAAACGTTGGGAAAAATTCACACTTAGCACCTCTACGTACTACAATATTAGTAAAGATAATTGGGAAACTATTCTTCAAATAACAGATAAATTTACTCCAAATGGTGGAGATGCTATCTTTGAAAGATTTCCTGTAAATCTCTCTACTTCAGAAAGAGTTGGTTTTGAAGTTACAATGAGTTATAAACCATTCAAATTTTGGAATATAAATAGTGATTTTAATGTTTTTCACATAACTACTGATGGTGATTACACAAATCCTGTAACAAATTTAACAACAAATTTTGATTTTAAAAATACTTCCTATTTTGTAGGATTGAATCAAAAAATATCATTACCCGGAAAAACAGATATTCAAATAAATTCCAATTATAGCGGACCTTCTCAGAACGCACAATCTAATAATAAAGGGATTTTAAGTATGGATTTTGCCGCAAGTAAAGAAATATTGAAAGAAAAAGCAACGATCAACTTCAATATTAGTGATGTTTTCAACAGTAGAAAAAGACAAAGCACTTTATTTATAGAAAATATTTCAAATCAATACAGCGAATTTCAGTGGAGAGAACGTCAAATTAGCGTGAGTTTCATTTATAGATTTAATCAAACAAAAATTGATAAAAAACGTAATGGAAATCAAGAAAATAAAGGTGATGAATTTGAAGGATAGTAACTAGTTTTAAAACATACAATGATTTAATCATAAAATATACGGCTAAAACCAGAAACATGAAAAAAATAAATTGGTTTATCTTGATTAAAAATTAGTTAAAAAGTTATTGCTCAAAATCAATGGAACAATCATAAGAAAGTCTCTAATTTATAATTGAATTTATCTTACTAACTTATAAAACTGTTCGATATTAGATTGCTTTCCTTGAATATAAACCCTATCACCTTGAAGCAAAACATCATCAGGTCTGATAGTTTGAAACAATTTTTCTTTTCTTTTAATGCCAATAATATTAATACCGTAATTAGCTCTTAAATTTAATTCTAATAACGGTTTTCCTAAAAATTCATTACTATCAGCAGCAATATTTATACAAATAATATTAAAATCAGCCAACAAATTATTAGGTTTGAATGATTTTGGTTGTTTCAATTCACCTTTGAATAATTGATAATTATCTGCTCTCACCTTTTCAACAATTTGGTCAATCTCATCTTCAGAAACTAAAAAATTGTATAAAACGTGTGTAAAAATTTGAACAGAGGTTTCAAATTCTTCTGGAATAACTTCATCTGCTCCCAAAGCAAATAGCTCAGAAATTTCTTTGATAAAACGAGTTCTAACAACCAAATATAAAGAGTCAGAATGTTTTCGAATATTTTTTACAATTGTTTTTGTAGCGACATTATCAGAGATGGCAATGACAGCTGCTCTTGCATTTTGAAGATATACAGTTTCCAAAATATGATCTTGAGTTGCATCACCAAAAATAATTGGTAGTCCTCTTTCTCGTTCATGTTTCACAATTTCCGCATCAAAGTCAATTACAATAAAAGGGATACTGCTTGATGTTGCAGCTTTTGCTAAGTTGCTACCATTGACGCCATAACCTATAATAATTAAGTGATTTTCTAAATCATCAGAAACCAACAATTCATTGTCGTTATTGGAAGGCAACCTTTTCTTTAATCCCAATTTTTGTGAAACTCCCATAAGTTTATCTGTTATTCTATCTGAAAAAATGATCACAAAAGGCGTTAATAACATTGAAACAATTGAAACAGATAAGAAATACTGATTCGTTTCAGCATCTAATAATTGATATTCAATACCAACTTTTGATAAAATAAACGCAAACTCCCCAACTTGAAACAGGGACAAACCCGTTAGGATGACTGTTCTTGGTGGATATCTCAAAATAGCAACTGCTAGAGATGCAATCAATGTTTTAACAATAAAAACAGCAAAAACCAATAACGAAATTATAAGAATATTCTGAAGAAAAAAGTTTAAATCAAGTAACATTCCAACAGAAACAAAGAAAAAGCTCGTAAACAACTCTCTAAAAGGCAAAATAATACTTGTTGCTTGATGACTATATTCAGATTCTGATACAATCAAACCTGCAATAAAAGCACCTAAAGCCAATGACAATCCAGCTTGTGAGGTTAGAAAGGCAACAGCAAAACAAAGTGTAATCGTTACTAATAAAAACAACTCTTTACTATTGGTTTTTGCAACAGCATGCAACAATTTTGGAACAATATAGCGTGCACTCACAAAAGTAATAATCAAAACAACCAAAGTTTTAATCAACAACCCAAAAACACTCAACAAAATATTTTCAGATTCCCCAGCCATTAAAGGTGTTACTAACATCATTGGAACTACAATGATATCTTGAAAAATAAGAATTGCTAACGCATTTCTTCCATGTGGTGTTGCTATTTCTTTTCGATCTTGTAAAGTTTTTAATACGATTGCAGTACTTGATAATGAGAACAAAAGCCCAACAAAAACAGCCTCACTCCATGAATTTCCGATAAAATAAAATACAAGGCAAGCTACCAAAACAGTAATTCCAACTTGAAAGAAACCACCTACAAAAACAGTTTTTCTGATAGAAATTAATTGATTAATAGACAACTCCATCCCAATCACAAATAACAATAAAATTACTCCAATTTCCGATAAAACTTCAACCTCTTCAACAGCATTTACAAGACTCAACCCATAGGGTCCAATGAGCACTCCTGTGACTAAAAAACCAATGATTGATGGCAATTTCAGACGTTGTAAAACAAAAACAATCACAACAGAAAAACCTAATAAAACAAGTATATCTTTTAATAATGGTAAATGCATAATGCGTTTTCAGGTTTTTAAATGTTGATATTTATTTTAGAAAAAAATATTTCAGCTTTTTTTTAAATGCTAAAACTACATTTTAAATTGTAGTTGTTCAAATTTAAATCATGTTTTATAATACTTTCTAAATAGTTTTAATATCAAAGAAATAGGTAGCTAATTCGATTAATTGTGAAAAATTACATGATGAAAAACTACTTATCTTTCGAAAAATTAATAGTCTAAATTAATATATTTCAGAAATAGGAATTGCTTCCCTCCTTTCTTTAAATTTTTTCTATCAAAATGTAACTACTGCAATACCATTTAACACTAATAAATCTTTAGTTTTAATACTTTTTAATAACAGTAATTCAACAAAACATTTCTTTCAAAGAAAAGGTCTTTTCAGTAAAAAACTGATGATCAATGACACAAATATTATTCATATTCATCCTTTATTTGAATTCAAAAAAAAACTTAAAAATAGCAACTCATAAAAATTGGAAAAGAACAACTACAGACAAAAGTAGTATCAGAATTCAAGAAAAAAGGGAATATATTTATGTCAGTAATAGCGAATTTCTTTAAATTATATCATCAACTCAGAAAAATATATTGATTATTTAATGAGTTATAAATAAAAAGAAATCAAATTTTTATATCCAATTCTAATTATTCATACTGCTCCATTTCTTTGTCATAAAAAATTGATACTTGCTGAATTAAAGTTGATAATTCGTTGGCAATATCTTCTTCGTTTTCGCCTGATAGATCTTCAAACCATTCAATTTCGTCATCTTTTAGATTGATCACAAAACGGGGAAACTCAGTATGTAACACAAAAATATCATCTGGAAAATTGCTGTTGTCTGCCAATAAAAATTTAGGTAATTTCATCTTTCTTTGCTATAAGTTTTAAAGTTAAGGAATTAAATCTGATAAATAATAAAATTGAAGCTGTTGTTAATCCCGCTAATAATCCCATCCAGATGCCAAAACTGCCCAAAACGTCTTCTTTTCCTAAAAAATAGGAAATAGGAAAACCTACTACCCAATAGGAAAAAAAGGTAATGATTGTTGGTGTTTTCACATCTTGCAATCCACGCAAAGCACCTAAAATCATTACCTGAGCGCTATCTGAAAGTTGAAAAATGGCAGCTACCAATAATAATTTTGATGCGATTGAAACCACTTCCATATTGTCATTATAATTAACACTATCATTATAATCAACATAAATTGTAGGCAAACTTTTATGAAAGATAAAAAATAAAATGGCAAAAATCGAGGCTAAAATCAATCCAAGTAATAGAATTGAAAATGCAATTCTTCTCAATTCAACATAGTTTTTTAATCCTTTTTGATTTCCAACCCTAATCATCGCTGCAACACTCAAACCCATTGCAATCATAAATGTCATGGATGCTAAATTCAATGCAATTTGATTGGCTGCTTGTGGATTTTTTCCTAACGTTCCGCTCAACCAAATAGCTGCTGTAAAAATCGCCACTTCAAAAAACATTTGCATAGAAGTTAACGAACCTAAGTTGATTATTTTTTTCAACATGGCACTTTCCAATACAAAGATTTTTATGTCTTTCAAATAGGGTCTTGAGTATTTGTTTTTGCGTAAAATCCACCATAAATAAATTACCATCACAATTCTTGAAATAAGTGTTCCATATGCTGCACCAACAATTCCCATCTCAGGAAAGCCAAATTTTCCAAAAATTAACAAATAATTAAACACAACATTCACAATATTGGCAATTAAAGTGGCATACATTGCATATTTTGTTAGGGATAATCCATCACTAAATTGCTTTATTCCTTGAAATATAACTAGTGGAATAAGCGAAAAAGCAACCAATTCATAGTAAGGAATTGCCAAAGCAACCACTTCTTCAGATTGTTTCATGTGGTGTAAAATTGGTTTTGAGAAAAACAACACCAAAAACAAGGTAATTCCTAAAGAAGTGCACAAAATCAATCCATGTTTGTAAGTTGATTTTGCGAGTTTGATATTTTTTGAAGCATCAGCCTCAGCAACTAAAGGCGTTATTGCTGTTGAAAAACCTATTCCAATGGACATTGCAATAAACATAAAACTATTTCCCAATGAAACTGCTGCCAATTGAGCAGTTCCAATTTGACCAACCATAATGTTATCAACGAAACTCACAAAAGTGTGTCCCAACATTCCTAGCATGACAGGAGCTGCTAAATACCAATTTTTTTTAAATTCAGATGTGTATTTTGTAATTTTCAATCTTAAAATTTTACAGTTTGCGAAGGTAAGTATTAAACTGAAAATAAAAGTCACACAACTTATGTTAGTTTTATCCTTGTAATCTTTAAAATTTATTTATTTTTGAATTTTTAAAACCAAAAAATAATGGCAACAATTACACTAAAAGGAACTGAATTTAATACCAATGGAACTTTACCAAAAGTTGGAGCAAAAGCACCTAATTTTTTACTTACTGCATCAGATTTATCGCACAAAAGCTTGTCAGATTTCGCTGGTAAAAAAATAATTTTAAACATATTTCCAAGTATTGATACAAGCACTTGTGCAACTTCTGTTAGAACTTTTAATAAGAATGCTGAAGAACTTGACAATACTGTTGTTATTTGTATTTCAAGAGATTTACCTTTTTCTCAAAGTCGTTTTTGTGGTGCTGAAGGAATTGAAAATGTTGTTTTATTATCTGATTTTGCTACTGGAGATTTTGGAAAAGATTATGGATTAGAAATTATAAACGGACCTTTGAAACATTTGCATTCGAGAGCTATTGTGATGATAGATGAAAAAGGGTTTATAAATTACACAGAACAAGTTTCAGAAATTGTAGACGAACCAAATTATGTGGCTGCATTAAAAGAAATTTAATAAATGAAAGACTCAAATGATGGTTTTTTTACTGGGAGAATAAAAAGTGTCAGATATGCTTTTAGAGGTATTTGGATTCTGGTGACGACTGAAGATAGTATCAAAGTTCAAGTAATTGTTGCTTTAATAGCAACAATATTTGGTTTTTACTTTGAAATTTCTATCATTGAATGGATGTTACAAGTCATTGTTATTGGATTGGTATTAATGGCTGAAGCTGCAAATACATCAATTGAAAAAATAGCAAATTTTATTCATCCTGAGTTCAACAAAAATATAGAAGTCGTTAAAGATGTTGCTGCTGGAATTTCAGGTTTTGCAGCAATCATATCTCTTATTATTGCTGGAATTATTTACATTCCAAAAATTATAGCATTATTTTAAGCTAATTACTACCTTTACCTATATATACATAAAATTTTAATGACTAAAGAAAAAATTAGCCCAAAGCAAACAAATACAACTGCTGAAAAGCGTTCTGTTTTTGAAATTTTTAAATCACGACAAACTAAAACATTAATAGCAACTTTTTTTATGTTGTTTGCTATTTTCTTATTCTCCTCTTTTATTTCTTTCTTTTTTAATTGGAAAGAAGACCAAAGTGCCCTTCAAGAATTTTTCAACAGAAAAGTTGTTACAAACAACTTATTAGGAAAAGTAGGCGCAAATTTGAGTCACTTTTTCATTTATCAAGGTTTTGGCTTGGCTGCATTTATAATCACTTATAAACTTTTTGCAACTGGTTACTTTATATTATTGAAACAAAAGTTGTCAAAAATGATTATCACTTGGAATTGGGGAATTATCTCAATGGTTTGGATTTCGGTTGCATTGGGTTTTTTGCCTGATGATTTTGCAATTTTTTCTGGAGTAATAGGCATAGAAGTTAATGAATATTTACAAAATTTTATTGGAAAAACAGGTTTGTTAATTGCTTTATTATTTCTTTTTGTTGGATATTTAATTCTTCGTTATAAAGTTACTTTTGATGATTACATTGAAAATTTGACAAGAAAACGTGAAGAACAAAGATTGCAAAAAGAAGCAAATTTTTCCAATCAAATTCAAGAAAAAGATTTAGAAGAATCTAATAATTCAATTGAAGATGTTGCGACTACATTTACATTAAATACTAATAAAAAGTCAACATTTGAGCAACCACTTGAAAATCTAAAACCAACTATTTCTAGTTTTTCTGATTTTTCAAAAAAAAATGAAACTGAAATTTCTTTAAAAATTGAAGATGAAAATATTCAACCAATTTTCAATGAAAATTTAGAAATTGACATCGAAAAAGTAGAAGTTGAAGAACAAGAAACTGAAAATTTATCTGACAGACTTTTAAAAGATTTTGGTGAATTTGATCCGACTTTAGAATTGTCTAATTTTAGATTCCCAACTTTCAATTTATTAAGACAATACAATGAAAGTATTTCAATAGACCCTGATGAATTAGAGGCTAACAAGAATAATATTGTTGAAACTTTAAAAAATTATAGTATTGGTATTTCTGAAATAAAAGCCACAGTTGGTCCTACAATTACGTTGTATGAAATTGTGCCTGATGCAGGAATCAGAATTTCAAAAATTAAAAATTTAGAAGATGATATTGCGCTTTCGTTATCAGCTTTAGGCATTAGAATTATTGCGCCAATTCCTGGAAAAGGCACTATTGGTATAGAAGTACCAAACAAAAGACCAACTGTAGTTTCTATGTATTCTGCAATTTCTTCAAAAAGATTTCAAGAATCTCAAATGGAATTGCCAATCGCTTTGGGAAAAACAATTTCTAACGAAACGTTTGTGGTTGACTTGGCAAAAATGCCTCACTTATTAATGGCTGGTGCTACTGGTCAAGGAAAATCTGTCGGATTAAATGTTGTGTTAACCTCTTTATTATATAAAAAACACCCAGCTGAAGTGAAATTTGTTTTGGTTGATCCAAAGAAAGTAGAACTTACACTATTCAATAAAATTGAACGCCATTACTTGGCAAAATTACCAGATACTGATGAAGCTATTATTACAGATACTCATAAAGTAATCAATACGTTAAACTCTTTGTGCATTGAAATGGACAATCGTTATGATTTACTGAAAGCAGCTATGGTTCGAAATATCAAAGAATATAATGAAAAGTTCAAAAAGCGCAAGTTAAATCCGAATGAAGGTCATCAATTTTTACCTTACATTATTTTGGTGATTGATGAATTTGCTGATTTGATTATGACTGCTGGAAAAGAAGTAGAAACTCCAATTGCACGTTTGGCGCAGTTGGCAAGAGCTATCGGAATTCACTTGATTGTAGCTACTCAAAGACCCTCTGTAAACGTAATTACAGGGATTATTAAGGCAAACTTTCCTTCGAGAATTGCTTTTAGAGTGACATCAAAAATAGATTCAAGAACAATCTTAGATGCGCCAGGTGCTGATCAATTAGTCGGACGAGGTGACATGTTATATTCTGCTGGAAATGAATTGATTCGAATTCAATGTGCATTTGTGGATACCCCTGAAATTGAAAAAATTACCGATTATATTGGATCACAAAAAGCATATCCAATGGCATATCAACTGCCAGAGTTTATTGGTGAAGAAGGTGGCACAAATCTTGATAACAATATAGAGGAAAGAGATAAATTATTTAAAGAAGCAGCTGAAATAATCATAATTTCTCAACAAGGTTCTGCCTCTTTATTGCAAAGAAAATTAAAATTAGGTTACAATAGAGCAGGAAGATTGATAGACCAATTAGAGGCTGCTGGTGTAGTGGGCCCATTTGAAGGAAGCAAAGCTAGACAAGTTTTAATTTCAGATTTAATGGGATTAGAACAATTATTAGAAAATGAAAATAATGGATAGTTTGAAAAAAATAGGGATGATTTGCATCAGTTTGTTAGTGACGAATTTTTTGTTTTCTCAAAGTTCAAAAGAGGCAAAATCATTATTAGACGAAGTTTCATTCAAAATGAGTGCATATAACAATTTATTTATTGGCTTTAGTCAAACATTAGAAAACGAAGACGCAGGAATTAAAAAAGGCGATGAACCACCAATTAGAGGAGAAATCTATATTTCTGGTGAAAAATATTTTTTAGAATATCTTGGAAATACTTTTTTGTATGATGGAAAAAAATTGTACGTCATCAATAATGATGAAAAAGAAATTTCAATTACAAGTGGAGATTTAGATAGTGATGACGGGTTTATTTACCCTTCAAAATTGTTTACTTTTTATAAAGAAGGGTATCAATTAGCAATGGGTAAATTACAAAATATTGGGGGTAGAAATATTCAATTTGTAATATTACATCCAATGGATAGCTCTTCAGAAATTGAAAAAGTTGAACTTGGAATTGATGCAAAAACAAAACATATTTACAACCTGATTCAGACAGGAGCAAATGGCTCAAAAACCACTTTTAGCATTACAAAGTTTAAAAGTAACGAAACCCTACCTGAAGGGTTTTTTAAGTTTGACAAACAAAAATATTTGAGTAAAAATTATACTATAGATTAGTTTTCTCAAATAGTAGAAAATTATTAGCATTTTACTTATAAAGAAGCTAATTTTGTTTTCAATGAAAATTTTAGATAGGTACATTCTCAAAAGTTTTATAGGCCCGTTCATAGCTACGTTTCTCATCGTACTTTTTGTTTTGGTGATGCAACTTTTGTGGCAAGCTTTTGAAAATATTGCCGGAAAAGGTGTGAGTATTAGTTTTATCTTAAAGTTTTTATATTACACAACTTTAATGATTATTCCACAAGCATTGCCAATTGGTGTGCTCCTCTCCTCTATTATGGCAATGGGAAATCTTGGTGAAAAATATGAATTTGCTGCCGCAAAATCTGCTGGCATTTCATTGCACCGTTTGATAAGACCTATTGCAGTTTTGGCTATTTTATTGAGTGTTGCCAACTTCTTTTTTCTCAACAATGTTTTTCCGTATGCGAAAATAAAGCAAGCAAATTTATATATCAATATCAAAAAGAAAAAACCAGCAATGTCATTAATTCCTGGAAGTTTTAACGCTGATATTCCTGGATATCAGATAAAATTTGATGAAAAATATGGAGAAGAAGAAAACTTACTAAAAAAGGTTTTGATTTATGATTTAAGAGGAAACAGAGGAAACCAAAAAGTAATTACTGCTGAAAGAGGGAAAATCGTCAGTGATGAAGGAAGCAGATACATTACTTTGATTTTGAATGACGGAAATTTTTATGAAGAACATGTAAAATCGGCAAGAACTCCAGAAAGAAGAGATAGAATGATTGCTTCAAGTGCTTCTTTTAAAGAATATGAATTTAATATTGATGTAGGTGATATTTTTGACAATGGCGCGTTAGATTCAATTAATACCACAGGAAGTCCAATGATGTATCGCTTAAACGAACTGAAAGATACTGTACCAAAATTGAAATATTCGTATGATGAAGACATGCAAATTAGGGCAAAAAATATTTTTGCTTCTACACAAGCAGAAGAATTATTTAAAATTCCTGATTCTCTCTTAAATAAAAAACTAAATAAAAATACTCTAGAAAATTTTGGATTGGATGAAAAAATAATCATTTTGAATGCAGCTTCTTCAAAAACAAATAGATTATTAAGTACAGTTAACAACAGCACTGATAATTTAAAATTTCGAAGAAAAGTCTTAAACCTATATGAAACAGAATATTATAATAGGGTTGCTTTGTCATTATCATGTGTAATTTTGTTTTTTATTGGAGCCCCTTTAGGTTCTATTATTAGAAAAGGAGGCTTTGGAACACCAATGATTTTGGCAATTGCAGTATATGTAACTTATCATTTTTCCAATACATTTGGAAAAAACTTAGCAGAACAAAGTTCAATTACAGCTTTTTTAGGTTCGTGGATTTCTGCTATTATTATGATTCCAATTGCAATTTTACTCACTAGAAGAGCTTCAAAAGATAAAGGAATTTTTAATATTGATGCCTTTTTACAACCAATTAGTAAACTTTTTAAAAAATTAGTTCCAAAAGAAGTTAAAAATGACAACGAAAACAGTAAAGAAAAATAGCCAATTAAATACTATTGAAAAAGCAATTAATGATATCAGAGATGGAAAAATCATTATTGTTGTTGATGATGAAAATCGTGAAAACGAAGGAGATTTCATAGCAGCTGCTGAAAAAGTAACTCCAGAAATGATCAATTTCATGGCGAAACATGGACGTGGACTTATTTGTGCTCCTTTAACTGAAAATCGTTGTAATGAACTTGAACTTGGAATGATGGTCAGCAATAATACAGATCCTATGGAAACTGCGTTTACTATTTCAGTTGATTTGCGCGGAAAAGGAGTCACAACAGGAATTTCGGCTACTGATAGAGCATTAACCATCAAAGCATTGATTGACAAAGAAACAAAACCTTTTGACTTGGCAAGACCTGGACATATTTTTCCATTAAGAGCCAAAGAAGGAGGCGTTTTACGAAGAACAGGTCATACAGAAGCTGCTATTGATTTTGCACGTTTGGCAGGATTACAACCTGCAGGTGTGATTGTTGAAATCATGAATGAAGATGGAACAATGGCGCGTTTGCCTCAACTCGTGGAAGTCGCTAAAAAGTTTGACATTAAAATTGTTTCCATTGAAGATTTAGTTGCTTATAGAATGGAACACGATTCTTTGATTGAAAAGAAAGAAGATTTTGAATTTGAAACACGATTTGGAAAATTTAGACTCAGAGCTTATGAACAAACTACCAATCACCAAATACATTTGGCTTTAACAAAAGGTTCTTGGAAAAATGATGAAACTGTGTTGACAAGAATCAATTCTACATTGGTGAATAATGATATTTTGGGAACACTTACCAATGATGCTGATAAAAAACTGGATAAAATGTTTCAATTAATAAATTATGCTGAAAAAGGCGCCATTTTATTTATCAATCAGCAAAATCAGTCAATCAATTTATTAAACAGATTGGGAATTTTAAAAGAAAATCAAGCAAAAGGTGAACTTAAAGCTCCAGCAATTGCAATGGATCAAAGGGATTTTGGAATTGGAGCGCAAATACTTCACGACCTAAATATTAGCAAATTAAAACTCATTTCTAATACACCACAAACTAAAAGAGTCGGTATGATTGGTTATGGTTTAGAAATTGTAGATTATGTTGGCTATTAATTGTTACGAATCTCTTAAGTTTTTTATATAGCAGAACTTTAGAAAATAACGTTCACTAAGCTTAAACTCTCATAAAAATTTCAATATTCGATTTTTTTGAGAAACAAAAAACCTTCTTAAAATTCAAGAAGGTTTTTTTGGGTGGAAGACGGGACTCGAACCCGCGACACTCGGTACCACAAACCGATACTCTAACCAACTGAGCTACAACCACCGTGTATAACTTGCGGATGCAAATATAATTTATTTTCGAATACTCAAAAAGAAAAATTTAAATTAATTTACTTAAATTTTCAATTGCTACAAAACGCTCTGTCGTAAAACCCTCTGCACAATCAACATTAATCAATCTTCCCAAATCTCTTGCCCGATAAGTAATACTATCAATAAAGTTTTTACTAGAAATTGGCGTTTCGGGTTCTTTGCTTTTCGGGTCATAAAATTGTGAAGAATATGCCATGATTGAAGCTACTTTTTTATCTAAAAAACCAGTAATATCTACCACAAAATCAGGTTTAATATTTTTCCATTGCATATAATGATACACATGCTTTGGTCGCCATTTCTCTTGGTTTTGACTTTCAATAAAAGTTTCAACCTTGATTAATCCGCTTAAAAAACAAGCGTCTGAAACTAATTTACTCCCTTTTGCATGGTCAATATGTCTATCATCAATAGCATTACACAAAACAATTTCTGGCTGATACTTGCGAATCATTTTAATAATTTCTAATTGATGTTTTTTATCATTTATAAAAAAACCATCCGCAAAATCTAAGTTTTCCCTAACAGAAACGCCCAAAATAATTGCAGCATTTGTTGCCTCTATTGTTCTTAAATCCGATGAACCTCTTGTTCCTAATTCCCCTCTGGTCAAATCGATAATACCAACTTTCTTTCCTAAGAAAATTTCTTTTGCTATAGTTGCACCACAACCCAATTCTACATCATCAGGATGAGCCCCAAAAGCGAGTATGTCTAATTTCATTTTTTAAATGTTCTAAAGAATATTTATATACCGAAAATTATAGCTTATTAAGAAAAGCAAACTCAATATTTTAATTTTCTGATATCAAAAATACTCATTTAAGCCATATAAATAATAAAAAAAATGCTTATTAGATTGCTTTTCTAGAATTTAGCAACCAAATTAAAAGTACCTTGAAATACTTAAAAAAGTATTGACACTCAATATTTTATGACAAAAATCATAGAAATTTCTGCTATTAAATTGGTAATTTTACAATAATCCATAAGTCAATAATTATACTGCCTTGACTACAAATCTAACAAGTAAAAAAAAATAATAAATAATCATACATCTACATTAAAAGTACCTTTTCAATCGCTTGTTCAATGTCAGCAATCAAATCTTCTGATTCTTCAATGCCTACTGAAAAGCGAATCAATCCGTTTTTAATTCCACGTTCTAAACGTTCTTCTTCGCTCAACAATGCATGTGTGGTTTTCACAGGACTCACAGTAGTGCTTTCCAATCCTGCCAAACTCATAGAGGGTTTTATCAATTGCAATTGACGCTGAAAAGCCATGGCATCAATCGTATTTTTCAATTCAAAAGATAACATTGCTCCAAAACCTTTCATTTGTTTTTTTGCAATTTCATATTGTGGATGTGACAACAATCCAGGGTAATACACTGCATCAATATTTGGATTTTTCTCTAAATATTCAGCCATGATTTGAGCATTTTTGGTTTGTTCCTTTACGCGTAAATTCATTGTTTTTAAACTTCTTTCTAATAACCAAACTGTTTGATCGCTTAAATTTCCCCCATAATTAATCGCTGTTTTCCAAATCAAATCAATATGTTTTTTGGTGGCAGCAATTGCTCCTGCTGAAATATCAGAATGACCTCCCATATATTTGGTCGCAGAATGTAAAATAATATTAATACCGAAATCAAACGGATTTTGGTTGATTGGCGACGCAAAAGTATTGTCAATCATTGTGATGATTTGGTGTTGCTTTGACAATTCAGCAATTGCTTTTATATCCGTAATTCCCAACAACGGATTTGAAGGTGTTTCAATGTACATGACCTTTGTATTTGGGCGAATTAACGGCTCAAAATCTTCAATTTTGTCAGATTCAGTAAATGAATATTCAATTCCGAATTTATCAAATTCGTTCGCAATAAAATTAAAAGTTCCTCCATAAATCACTTGTTGAATAATCACGTGATCACCTGTTTTCAAGAACGCAAATAAAGCCGCAGAAATCGCTGCCATTCCCGAACTAAAAATAAGGGCATCTTCTGTATGCTCTAAAACCGCAATCTTTTTGCGCAAAAATTCTTGGTTTGGTGTGTTAAAATAACGCGGATAACGCTTGATGTCAACCTCATCAAAAGCATAGGAAGTGGATGGGTAAATTGGCGAAATTGCCCCTTTAAACTGTTCGTCTTTTACCTCACCAACATGAACGCAAATCGTATTAATTCCAAGTTTATTTAAATTTTCCATGAAATCTGTTTTATGTGGCTAAATTAGTAAATTCAATTGAAATGCTGGAAAAAAGCTTTTCAAACGAAGTAAAGTATTGTCTTGTGATTAAAAAAAAATACAAATTTTACGAAACAGTTTGATACTCTATTTTAAACTAAAAATCATCTCCTATTTAAGGTTTTCAGAAAGAACTTTTAAAAGAAAACAATCAACAACTTCTTTTTTCAAACCTCATAGTTTTTATCTTTGCAAATAAAAAACTTATGGCTTCAGGAATATTTTCTTTGTTTGATGATGTAGCTGCTCTCATGGATGATGTGGCTGCTATGAGCAAAATTGCAACAAAAAAAACGGCAGGTATTTTGGGTGATGACCTTGCAGTGAATGCTGAAAAAGCAATGGGCTTTGTGTCTGACCGCGAAATTCCTGTGATTTGGGCAATTACCAAAGGTTCTTTTATCAATAAGCTTATTATTCTGCCAATAGTTTTTATTTTAAATGCTTTATATCCTCCTGCGATTATTATTATTTTGGTGATTGGCGGATTGTATTTGGCATATGAAGGTGCTGAAAAGATCTTTGAATTTTTTGTGCCACATAAAAAAGAACACAAAACAGAGCTTGTTGAGGAAATAACTCCTGAGCAGTTGCTGGCGTATGAGAAAACCAAAATTAAATCTGCCATTCGCACTGACTTTATTTTATCACTTGAAATTGTCATTATTGCACTTGGAACTATAGCAACCGCAACTTTTACTGAGCAATTGATGGTCGTAACAATTGTTGCCTTAATCGCTACTATTGGTGTTTATGGTATTGTGGCTTTGATGGTAAGAATGGATGATGCGGGGTATAAATTGATTGAAAAAGGAAAAAGTTCAAAAGGATTTTTAACTTTTTTTGGAGTTGTTTTGGTAAAATCACTGCCCATTATTATTCGTAGTTTATCTGTTTTGGGAACTCTTGCGTTACTTTTGGTTGCTGGCGGAATTTTCGTTCATCATATCGATTTTTTTCATCATATTTTGGCCTCTTTGCCCGCAATGCTTCAAGAATTTTTAATTGGTTTGGCAGTTGGTAGTTTGGTATTGCTAGTTATAATTTGGTTTAAAAAATCGAGAGAAATGCTGTTTTCAAAATAACTTTCAACCATTCATGTATCCATTTTTTGAACTCTAAAAATAGTTATCTTCGTAAAATGATTTCAGTCTTACTTGTTGGTAATGGAAATGTAGCAAACCACTTGTTGAAAGTTTTTCAAACGGTGAAGGACCTTAGTGTTTTGCAAATTAATTCTAGAAACTTAACGAACATTCCTACAGCAGCTATTACCATTATTGCGGTTTCTGATGATGCAATTGCGAAAGTTTCCTCAAAAATAACCAACCCATTTGTAGTGCACACTTCTGGAAGTGTTTCATTGTCAGCATTGCAAAACAAGACACGAAAAGGGGTTTTCTATATGTTGCAAACGTTTAGTAAAGACAAACTTGTCAATTTTCAAGAAGTTCCTTTTTGCCTTGAAGCTACCAATGAAAATGATTTAAAAACTTTGGAAACTCTTGCCAAATTACTTTCAGAAAAAGTATATTTTATCAATTCTGAACAACGAAAAGCATTGCATGTCGCTGCTGTTTTTGCAAATAACTTTGCTAATCATTGTTATCAAATTGCTGAGGAAATTTGCAAAATCCATCAAGTACCATTTGAAATTTTGTATCCCTTAATTGAAGAAACAGCAAGGAAAATTAAGTTATTATCACCCAAAGAAGCGCAAACAGGTCCTGCTATTCGCAATGACCAGCAAACCATTCAAAATCATTTAGTTTTGCTAAATTTACATCAACAAGAAATGTATACAATTATGACAAAATCAATCCAAGATGGGCATTAGTTACAAACAATTATTACCAAAAATCACAACCTTTATTTTTGACGTCGATGGCGTATTAACCAATGGAATGCTCACAATTATGCCTGATGGCGAGTTGTTGCGACACATGAATGTCAAAGATGGGTATGCTATGAAAACAGCATTGAATAGCGGTTATAGAATCTGTATAATTACTGGAGGCACTAATGAAGGTGTTCGAAAAAGATTAGAATTGCTAGGGATTGAAGATATTTATTTGGGTGCTCATAACAAGATCAAACAATACCAAGAATTGGTTGAAAAGTATAATTTGAAAGCTGAAAACGTATTGTATATGGGCGATGACATTCCTGATTATCCTGTAATGTTGTTGGTTGGTTTGGCGTGTGCGCCCAATGATGCAGTCCAAGAAATACAGCAAATTGCACATTATGTTTCCCATAAAAAAGGTGGCGAAGGTTGTGTTCGAGATATAATCGAACAGACGTTACGTGTGCAAAACAAGTGGAACGAATTTTATGATGCAAAAATATAAGACCTATGAAAAAAATAACTTTTACCCTACTCTTTTTAATGAGCGTATATACGCTGCAATCACAAACAATTTTTGGAAAATGGCATTCCACAAATGATGACACAGGCGAAATAGATTCAGAGATTGAAGTCTATGAAAAAAATGGAAAAGCATTTGCAAAAATCATTGAAATCAAAAACCCTGCGAGAAAAAATGCAGTGTGTGATTTGTGTAATGGCAAAAATAAAAATGCCCCAATTTTAGGATTGAACATCCTTACAGGATTGGAAAAAGACGGAAACGAATGGTCAGGAGGCACCATTTTAGACCCACGAAATGGCAAAGAATATAAATGCTACATAAAACTAGAAACGCCCAACAAATTAAAGTTGCGTGGTTATGTAGGTTTCTCGTTATTGGGAAAAACTGCCTATTGGACGCGTGCCTCTGAGTAAAATTCTTCAGTAAACACATATGTATTAGGTCCTCATTTAGGGTTTTTATCATTATTTTTTAGTGCAATAGACTATTTTTTGATGAATTTGCAGCACTGCTCTTAAGTATTTGCTCAGCAGCTTTGTGTTCATTGCAGTGCAACAACACAGGCATTGTAGCGCTACTTTTTTTAAGGACTCTTTTTTGGGTATGCGATAAAAACTAATGGAAAGCATTATGTATTTGAAAGTCAGTTTGCTGAAATCTAAGAGATTGCCACGTCGTTCCTCCTCGCAATGACGGGGGATTTCCGATGCTTCCTTCGCGCAAACCTCGATTTAAGAAATACGATTTACCAAAAAACGTATCTGTAAATTTCCAAATAACATTCCCTATCTTTATAAAAATTTAGCGCCATGAAATGGGAATCAAAATTAATAAAGCACAAAGGAGCGTTTAGAATAGGGATTATTTTTGAAAAAAATACCGAGTTAATTGCTCGGATAAAAACAGTTGATGGTTCTCGATGGAGTCAGTCAATAGGTGTTTGGCACATTCCTGATACCGAAGAAAATAGAATTCGATTTAAAATACCATTACATCACCAAACCGTTCCTTCCGAAGAAGGAATAGCCTCCATAGAAAAATTCAAACAATGGCTACTCTCAAAGCGCTACAGTTCAAGTACTATTAAAACCTATAGCGAAGCGTTAAAATCATTCTTAATTTACTATAGAGAAAAACCTATTACTGAAATTACCAACGAAGATGTAATTGTATATAATAATGATTATATACTGAAAAACAATTTATCGGCTTCCTACCAAAATCAAATCGTGAATGCCATTAAATTATTTTTTCAAACCATAAGAAATACGAAAATGGTGGTAAATAAAATACACAGACCTAAGCGAGCCAAACTTTTACCTAATGTATTGAGTAAAGAGGAGGTGAAAGCGATCTTAAATGCCCATAGCAACATTAAACATAAAATGATGCTTTCGCTTATTTACAGTTGTGGACTTCGCTGTGGTGAATTACGGGTACTAAAACCTGTACATATTGATTCTAAAAGAAATATTGTATTACTTAAAAATTCAAAAGGGCAAAAAGACAGAATTGTACCCTTGAGTCCATTTATATTAGAAATGTTACGTGATTATTTTAAAATCTATAAGCCAAAAACGTATTTGTTTGAGGGACAAAACCCGGGGGAATTATATTCTGAAAAAAGTCTTCAAAGTGTTTTAAAACAAGCACTTCAAAAAGCTAAAATTACGAAACCCGCTACTTTACATTGGTTGCGACATAGTTACGCTACTCATTTGTTGGAAAGTGGAACTGATTTAAGATACATACAAGAATTATTGGGACATAGTAGTAGCAAAACAACTGAAATCTATACTCATGTGAGTACCAAGAGCATTCAACAAATAAAAAGTCCATTTGATGATTTATAATTATAAAATATTATATTTGAAAATAAATAAAGTCTAACGTTTGTCAGACAAAGCGCCCTGATTTAGGGTTGATAAGTCTGACTTTGTCAGACCTATAT
>ERZ888423.1222-NODE-1222-length-23122-cov-18.660684_pt1 | contig 23122 bp, 24 predicted proteins | sample MGYA00520523_ERZ888423 | MGnify/ENA primary metagenome ERZ888423 (study PRJEB32303, sample SAMEA104408611) | aquatic metagenome | biome: Brackish water; feature: Pelagic; material: water | place: Baltic Sea | collected 2014-06-08T10:24:00 | depth 30,27 m ...
AGCCAGGTGAGCGTCAAACTCGAATGGCGCAATTGGCGCTCAGGCCTGCAAATCGCTAAAGACGTTGGCGAACCAATTTGGCATCAAACCCCGGTTAAAGGTTTTGATTTTTTGACGGGGTATATTGCATGGGGGGCTCCATCCAAAAGTACGCTACTACAAAAAATGTTCCTTGGGGCATATCAAATGCAGTGGGGGCAAGGCTTGCTCTTGTGGTCTTCCAGAGGAATGGGGAAAAGCATCGATTTACTGCAGCTTGCCAGAAATCCGATGGGTTTAAAACCCTACCAGGGCAGAGATGAACAACGTTTCTTAAATGGTGTAGCTGCCCAGTTCAACAGGGACAAACATCAATTAATACTGCTTAGCTCCTTTAAATTCATCGACGCAAAACCACCAACTGATACCCTTCAGCAAGAGTTCAATTTGCAATACACGAACGGATTGCACCGCACACCAAACGAAATTTCCAAAAGAAAACAAGCATTTGAACAACTCACCGGCATAGGATACACATACCGGACTTCACTTTGGCAAATTGGTACTTTATTTTTACATCAAGATGTGCAATTAAGAAAATCGCTCTTTGATACCTCTAGCGCAGATAAACCGCTCCACCCACTTTCCTTATGGAGTGGCAGTCTTTATGCCCAGGGTACTTGGCGTCAATTTTATTGCTACGGAGAAGTGGCTGCTGTAGCTCATAAAGAAGCGCCTTTCTTGTACAGATCGGCGCTCAATATGGCATTTGTTTATTATTTGGACCCCAGCTTAGAAATGGGTTTCCATTTGCGCAATTACGGGCCACTGTACCAAACATTTTATGCCAATCCAATTGGTAACGCAACCAAAGGATCCAATGAGCGGGGTTTCATTCTACAGCTAAAATGGCAAGTTCGTCCAAAGTTTCTATTGAAATTATCTTCTGAAAGGTCGTTAATTCCATTTTTAATGAGTAGCCATTCTCTTCCTACTACACGACAAGAATTAAGGTGTCAGCTACATTATCAAATGAGCAAGAAACAACAGTTCCAACAGCAATTTACAATCCATTCTACACCATTCAATCAACCGACCATGAGGTTTCGAAATGAGCTTCAACTTCAACTTAATGCAAATGAGTTGCTGCAAGTTTCAGCACAACTCGGTATAGCAACAGCAAAGGCACCAACAAGTAAGCAAATAGAAATCAACTGGACGCACGCCCCAATGGTTTCAAATTTTCATTTTGAATTCGTTTATGGTCTCTATCAAGTGCCAAAAGGTGCTGCTGCTATTTACACCAACATTCATTTATTGGGTGTAGGTGCGCAAAGTCTTCAATTAAATGGCATAGGATCTTATTCAATGATAGCAATGAAGTACAGCAGTAAGCAAGATTGGAAAGCGACAATAGCGCTGAATTTCAAACATTCGTTTACTGTCATTTCTACTCAGAAATTTCAGTGTTTTATAGTGCTCCATAAAAAAATTTAATTTTTTTTCAAAAATGATGTACCAAAACAAAATTTCTTGCGTTATCCGAGTATGAGGTCTGCAAGCCTCACATGCTAAACTCCTTAAAACCAAAGACTATGCCTCTCCAACTCTCCCTCCAGCAGCAGTCATTTCTTCCTTCTGAAGAAAAAACTCAAATCGAGCGCGCTCAGCAAGATCCGCGTTATTTTGCACCGCTTTACGAGCGTTACCACGATGCGATCTTTCGCTACGTTTACCGCCGTGTAGACGACGAAGAGCAAGCCTATGACATCACTTCTTGTGTTTTTGTAAAGGCTTTACAATCTTTACATAAATTTGAATACCGTGGCTTGCCTTTTGGCGCATGGTTATTTCGCATTGCCAAAAGTGAGCTATATCAATCCTTTCGCGATCAAAAAGCACAGCGCACCGTCAGCCTAGATAAAGTAGTGCTCAAGCAAGTAATAGAAGAGTGGACTGAAGATTACACCGAAGAGGACAAAGCACGCTTGGTTCTCGCTCTCCAATCACTCAAAGATCAGCAGCTCCAATTGGTTGAAATGCGTTTTTTCGAAAAACGTTCTTTCAAAGAAATTGGCGATATCTGCGGTTTGTCAGAAAATAACGCAAAAGTGAAAACTTTCCGCGCTGTTCTTAAACTCAAAGAATTTTTCCATCAAAAAGAATAAATATGTTAAAAATATTACTCAACCGAAAAGAGCCAAGTATTGAGCAGGTCAGAAAGCATCAAAATTTCAATGAAATATTGGCTGCTGTTCAATACCAACAGAAAGTAAATAATCCCTGGCGTTATTGGTATTACCCCGTCCTGACGATTTGTTTGCTGCTATTGGTGTAGGTACTTGTGCATGAAATAGTTTGTACATTTGTGTATGTACAAACTATTTCGTTTTATCCTCTTTCAATTCGATGCCGAGAAGGTGCACTATTTTGTTGTAGGCCTCTTGGATAAAATACACGCGTTTTTTCCTTCGCGCTTGCTCTTTCGATCGCTGTTTGTAGTGGAACACCCCAACCTAGAGACCAAATTTTTGGGCTTGAATTTCCCTAATCCTGTGGGTTTAGCTGCCGGTTTTGACAAAAATGCCCAACACATAGATGCACTCGCCGATTGCGGTTTTGGTTTTATCGAAATCGGAACAGTTACACCCAAAGCACAACCTGGCAACGACAAACCTAGACTTTTCAGACTCAAAGCTGATCAGGCTATTTTAAACCGCATGGGTTTCAATAATGATGGCGTCACAGCCGCGATAGAACAACTTAAAAAACGTCGTAATAGACGTGTTATTATAGGTGGCAATATCGGCAAAAATAAATGGACACCAAACGAGGCAGCGGCTACAGACTACCTGCTTTGCTTCGATGCGCTTTTTCCATATGTGGATTATTTTGTAGTGAATGTATCTTCCCCCAACACGCCTAATTTGCGTGCTTTACAAGAAAAAGAACCCCTCCAAGACCTCTTGCTGCAAATTCAAGAAAAGAACGCTGCGCAAAAAGCGTCCAAACCAATCCTTCTTAAAATTGCACCTGATCTCAACGACACGCAAGTGGATGAAATTATAGCAATTGTGAACCATACCAAAATCGCAGGACTTATCGTAGCAAACACAACCATTTCTAGAGCGCAGCTTTTGACGCCTGAGTCCGAAGTAGCGCAGATGGGGGCAGGCGGTATCTCCGGAAAACCAATTACAGCGCGCTCTACCGCAATGATTAAATACATTCACGAAAAATCTGAAGGTCAAATCCCTATGATGGCTGTAGGAGGCATTCATTCCGCTCAAGATGCTATGGACAAGCTAGATGCTGGTGCTTCTTTAGTTCAGTTGTATACCGGATTTATTTATGAAGGGCCAGCACTGGTCAAATCAATTAACCGCGCCTTACAGAAAAGAGCAGTTCAATGACCAATTCTTTAAAGGCCATACAAATAACAGAATGTCCCAGGGACGCGATGCAAGGCATCCAAAATTGGATTGCTACCGAACAAAAAGTAAGTTACCTCAATGCTTTACTGAAGTGCGGTTTCGATGTCTTGGACTATGGAAGCTTTGTTTCGCCGAAGGCAATTCCTCAACTCAAAGACAGCGCTGCAGTGCTTGCTCAACTCGATCCATCCCCGACCCAATTATTGGCAATTGTTGCGAATATTCGTGGTGCAGCTGAGGCTTGCACCCACGAGCGTATAGCAATCATCGGTTACCCATTCTCTATTTCAGAGACCTTCCAATTAAGGAATGCAAATGCTACTATTGCCCAAGCACTCATAGATTTACAACAGATTTCAAACCTTTGCAAAGAACATGGTAAAAAGTTGCGGGTCTACCTGTCCATGGGTTTTGGCAATCCTTACAACGAGGCGTGGTCTGCAGCGCTTGTAGCACAATGGGTTGAAAAATTACATGGTGAATTTGAGATTGCTGAATTTGCACTTTCAGACACCATTGGTTGCGCCACAGCAGCAAGTGCTCAAGATGTATTTACAACATTAATCCAACAATTTCCAAGTCTACGTTTTGCCGCCCATCTCCATGTTGTACAGGGGCGAGAAGCAGCACTGATCAAAGCGTGTATCGCGGGCGGATGTCAACATTTTGACACTGCAATTGGTGGCTTTGGTGGCTGTCCAATGGCCAAAGACGACCTCACGGGAAATCTCAGCACAGAGGCCTTGCTCGCTTATGTGCAAAAAGCGCAAATCAAACATTCAATTGATGAGGTAGCCTTTGAAGCTGCTCGTCAAATTTCAACTTCAATATTTTAACAAATGCGAAACAAAAAACTACTCCTTTTTATCGGAATTCTTTTTGCCCTGTTGGTTGTACTATTTTTCACGGTCAAATATTTAAACCAGCAAGACAAGCCAAAACCAGTTAAGAAAAAAGAAACCATAAAAGGTATTCAAATTAGCACAGACTTCAATACCAATTCTTTTTCAGGTAAAAACGATGCTAAGCTACTTAAAAATTTAGGACTCTGTGACAGTACCATTAATTGGAGCGAAGACCTCGACAAACCTTCTTGCACGCCCAACTTTTTTCGCGTGTTCCCTCTAAAGAAAGGATTAGATATAGCGCAAGGATGTATGGTGCTCATGAAAGCAGGTGTCAATCATTTTCCTGTACGACGTTTTGTCATCTATGAAAAAGAAGGAGCGCAAATGATTCAAGCCAACGGTTTTATCGGATACCCAATAGAATTTAGACCGCAAGACCAAAACTATGACGATGTAGTGATCCGTTTTTTTGAACGGTATGAAGGACAAAAATATTTCTATAATTGTCTGTTTACCTGGAAGCAAAACCGCTATCAATACGTGCGTTGCGAGCAAATCAACGACGCGAATATCAAGCCTGAAAAACAAGCGCAGGTATCTGCAGAAATTTTAAAAATCCTCAATGATAAACAGTTGGTTTTTTAAGGGCTTCCTATTGCTCTTTTTATGGAGTTCTTGTATCAACGGAGAACAAACCTATCGAGCAGACCACACCCATTTGTTGAGTGGAGGCAATAGCAAAGTATGGATGCTCAGCGGAACCCGACAAGATGAGCAAGCACCAAAAAAGCGCAATGCGTGGGGAGAGGTTTTATTTGTGTTTTATTTAACTGGAGAAGTGTTGATTGGATCATTTGGCGATTTAGATAAAGGCACTTTTGACAAAGGACACTTTAGCTATCAAGAAGATAAAGAAGAACTCACTATTTGGATCAATTCCGAAAAATGGAAATTCAAAATGACTATTGAAAGTGAAGACGAACTTGTATTCCAAACCCTAAAAGGGCCTTATTTGGCTCCTTTTATGGATCTTGTCCCGCTGTCGGTGCCCAACTAGAATTTTTCGAAAGCACCAAGACCAAAAAGGGCAAAGTCATATTTTGCCGGATCGACAGGGTCAAATTCTTGTAAAACACCTATGAGTTCTTCGTTGGTTTTCCAGTCATTTTGTTTTCTGCTGATCAGGCCCAGCTTGCGGGCAATATTTCCTGTATGAACATCCAGTGGAATCATTAATTGGGCAGTGTCAATACTTGTCCAAATGCCGAAATCGACCCCTTTTACATTAGAGCGCACCATCCATCTTAAAAACATAACCAAGCGTTTGGCTGCAGAACCTCTGGCGGGGTCTGCAACATGTTTCAAAGTTCTGGTTTTTAGGTACGGGGTAAAGAGCGAACGAAAGGCACAAATATGCGCAAAGAGTGTTGAATTTGATGTGCCTGTAGAAAAGGCCTGTTCTAAATCACCTTGCTCATAAATGGCTTTTAAGCCGAGCAAAAAGCCATTTAAATCCAATCGATTAAAAGTCCGATGCACAAATTCAGGACAGTCGCCATCTTGGTAATTGAGTATATATTGATGCGGTTCTTGACCTAAGATGGCAAGTAGTTTTTCACCACTTTTAATGATGCTCTGTCGATTACCCCAAGCCAAAATAGCCATAAAAAACGCGATAATTTCAACGTCTTCTTTTTTGGTAAACTGATGAACCAAAGAAATGGGGTCAGTGGCAATAAAGGCCGGTTGTTCGTATTGTTGAGCCTTGAAATCTAGAAACTCTTTAAGCGCTTGCTTGGAAGGATTAGATAAAATATCCATCTTTCATCGTTAGGCTTCTGTCTGCCATTTGAGCAAAAGTTTCATTGTGGGTAACAATCACGAAGCTCTGTTTCATTTCGGCACGAAGTTCAAAAAAGAGTTGGTGGAGCGCATGAGCGTTTTCTGTATCGAGATTACCTGAGGGCTCATCGGCAAATATAAGTGCTGGCTGATTGATCAGCGCACGTGCAACGGCAATGCGTTGTTGCTCACCGCCTGAAAGTGCTTCTGGTTTGTGTTCAGCTCTATTCAACAAACCAAAACGCTCGAGTAATTTTTTTGCGGCTTTGATCGCATCGGTTTGGTTGGCACCACCAATCATGGCTGGAAGTGCGATATTTTCTTGGGCATTAAATTCGGGGAGCAGCTGATGAAATTGAAAAACAAAACCCAAACGCTGATTGCGAAAATGCGAAAGTGCTTTTTCATTGAGTTCAAATGGATTCTTGCCCTCTATGAATAGTTGACCGCCTGAGGGCGCATCTAGCGTGCCCAATATTTGGAGCAAGGTGGTTTTGCCTGCACCTGAAGAACCCACTATCGAAATAATTTCGGCAGGTGCAACCGAAAGATCAACTCCCTTCAGGATTTGAAGAGACCCATAGTTTTTTTCTATTCCTCTTGCGTCTAGCATCAATGATCGAGTTTGATGTTGTGTCCCATTTTATCGCGCTTGGTTTGAAGGTAGTGTTCGTTGTGAATATTACTCTCTATTTCTAGTGGGATATTTTCGGTAATTTGCAAGCCATAACCAATGAGGCCTGTCCGTTTTTTGGGGTTATTCGACATGAGTTTCATGTTGCGAATACCGATAGCGCGTAGCATTTGCGCACCGATTCCGTAGTCGCGCTCGTCTGGCTTGAAGCCAAGTTTTTCATTTGCTTCATAGGTATCGAAGCCTTCTTCTTGAAGTTTGTAGGCTTTGAGTTTGTTGAGTAAACCAATCCCTCGACCTTCTTGATTCATGTACACAATTGCGCCTTTTCCTTCTTGATTAATGAGTTCCATTGCTTTATGAAGTTGAGGGCCGCAGTCACAGCGGCAGCTGCCAAAGATATCGCCAGTAAGGCAAGAGGAATGCACACGCACCAAAACAGATTCGTCTTCGGTCCAGGTACCTTTGGTCAGGACCAAGTGGTCTTGGTTGTTACTTTGGTCTTTAAAGGCGCGCAATTGGAAATCGCCGTAAATGGTTGGCATTTCGACTTGTACTTGTTCTACGATTAAAGACTCGTGTGAAATTCGATATTTGATGAGGTCGGCAATACTAATGATTTTCAGATCGAATTTCTTAGCGATTTCGATCAGTTGGGGCAGCCGCGCCATGGTGCCATCTTCATTTAAAATTTCGACAATAATACCGGCTTCTTCAAAACCAGCAAGTTTGGATAAATCTACAGCTGCTTCTGTGTGCCCAGCTCGGCGGAGAACACCTCCCTTTCGAGCACGCAAAGGAAAGATATGACCTGGCTTGCCTAATTCTTCTGGGCGAATTTTAGGGTCGATCATTGCCAAAATTGTTTTGGCGCGGTCGCTAGCGGAGATACCTGTGGTACAGCCGTGGCCAATTAGGTCTACACTTATCGTGAAAGGTGTTTCGTAGGCAGCAGAATTGTTGCGTACCATGAGTTCCAAACCAAGTTGATCACAGCGGTCTTCGCTGATGGGTGCACAAATAAGACCCCTGCCATGGGTAGCCATAAAGTTGATGAGTTCAGGTGTGGCGTTTCGTGCTGCAGTTAAGAAATCACCTTCGTTTTCGCGGTCTTCGTCATCTACTACAATAACAACGCGTCCTTGTTGGATTTCGAAAATAGCTTCTTCAATGGTATGGAGTGTTTGAGACATTGTATTATTAGGCTTTAGGAATATGGGTGAGGGAATTCAAGAAGTATGCCCAGAATTTTTGTACGGAAGAAATTTGTACGCATTCGTCTGGTGAGTGTGCGGCTCTGATGTTAGGTCCAAAAGAAATCATGTCAACACCTGGCAGCTTTTCGCTGAGTAAACCGCATTCAAGCCCCGCGTGGCAAGCTTTTACCTTTGGTGTTTCCTGGAACATATCGATGTATTGCCGCTTCATGATTTGAAGAATGGCAGAACCTGAATTGGGCTTCCAGCCTGGGTAGTCTCCACTTTGTTCTACCGTTGCACCCATATTTTCAAATGCACAGCGAACAGCCGTACTGATTTCTCTTTTGGTGCTTTCAACCGAGCTGCGTTGTAAAGATTGCGTTGTAAAACTGCCATTTTGAATAACTACCCGTGCCAATGATGAGGAAGCCTCGACCAAACCTTCAATATCGGGGCTCATGCGGTATACGCCGTTTTTCACACCGTAAAGTGTGGCGACGATTTGTTTAAAAATGGGCGTTGGAACTGCATTTAACGCAGATGTAGTTTCTTGGATTTGAACAGCAAAATGTGGCTCAATGAGGTGATATTCTTCGCGTAGCGTTCGTTTAAAAGTTTCAATTGCTGTTTGGAGAGACGAGCCATCTTTTACGGCAATTATTGTTGTGGCCTCTCGAGGTATGGCATTGCGCAAACTACCGCCATCAAAAGAAAGCAATTGGACGTCCATAATTTGGGATATTTCCCATAGTAAACGCGCTAACCATTTGTTGGCATTCCCCCGACCTTTATCGATATCCATGCCCGAGTGCCCACCCAATAGACCACTGATTTGAATCTCGAACAATTTATAACCGTCAATGACTTCAGTTTCTTGGTAAGCGAAGGAGGTATTTGTATCGATGCCACCTGCGCAACCAACAGAGAGTTCGTCGTCGTCTTCAGTATCGAGGTTCAATAGGATGCTTCCATTCAAGAGCGAGGCATCCATTTGTTTGGCGCCGGTCATGCCGGTCTCTTCGTCGATCGTAAAAAATGCTTCAAGGGGCGGGTGTGGAATGTCTGTACTTGCGAGTAGGGCCATGATGGCTGCCACACCAATGCCGTTGTCGGCGCCAAGTGTGGTGCCTTTAGCGCGAATCCAGTCGCCATCTTGGTACATGTCAATACCTTGTTGGTCAAAATCAAAAACCGTGTTGGCATTTTTTTGATGCACCATATCGAGGTGGCTTTGTAAAATGACGGTTTGCCGATCTTGCATGCCAGCGGTGGCTGCTTTTTTAATGATCACATTTCCGATGGCATCTGTTTGGGTTTCTAGCCCAAGTGAAGTTCCAAAATTGAGCATGAATGCAATGACGCGTTCTTCTTTCTTGGAGGGCCTTGGCACTGCGTTCAGCGCAGCAAAATGTTGCCACAGCGCTTTAGGTTCTATGTTGCTGAAATCCATGATTAAGGAAATTTTGGATATTGTTGAAAATTAGGATCGCGTTTTTCGAGAAAGGCGTGCTTGCCTTCTTGCGCCTCTTCCGTTAAGTAATAGAGTAGGGTGGCGTCACCGGCAAGTTCCATTAGCCCATGTTGACCGTCGAGTTCGGCGTTCATGGCCCGTTTGATCATGCGAATGGCGAGTGGGCTTCTTTTCATGATGGTTTGTGACCATTCGACAACGGTATCTTCAAGTTGATCAAAGGGAACAACTTTATTCACCATGCCCATTTTTTCTGCTTCTTCAGCAGTGTATTGGTTACACAAAAACCAGATTTCACGTGCCTTTTTTTGACCGACGTGGCGCGCGAGATACGAAGAACCAAAGCCGCCATCAAAACTACCTACCTTGGGGCCAGTTTGACCAAAACGGGCGTTTTCAGAGGCAATAGTGAGGTCGCAAACAACGTGTAGCACATGCCCGCCTCCTATGGCATAACCATTTACCATTGCAATGACTGGTTTAGGTAAGGATCGAATGGCTTTGTGTAGGTCTAATATATTGAGTCTAGGAACGCCATTTTCGGAGATATAGCCACCAACACCCTTCACGTTTTGGTCTCCGCCTGAACAAAATGCTTTATCGCCCTCGCCAGTTAAAACGACTACGTTGATGTCGGGTCGTTCTCGACAGATATCCATGGCGTCTAGCATTTCAAAGTTGGTTTCTGGTCTAAAAGCATTATAGACCTGAGGACGGTTGATCGTAATTTTTGCAATTCCTTCAAAAAATTCAAATTTAATGTCTTTGTAATTTTTGATGCTTTTCCAGTTTCTTTGAGACATGATCTAATATTTGATTGCTACTGCAAAGATAGAACATCCCGAAGGACCTAAAGGTTTATTTAAGTCAAATTTCTAAATCTTTTCTCAGTAGCTATGCAACTTTATTTGATGATCATCCGTCAATCTACTGATACCCTTTTGGGTAAGCCTTATTACTTTAGCCTCATGAAACAGCTCTACTTGTATTAACCAAAACCAGGTCACTGACCTATTAAAATGCAAGTCGTATGAGTAATTATTTGGGTGCCCGCATTCGCGTGGCTTTTATAGAAACTGACATTATTTTCAGAACAGGATTGCGTGCGTTGCTGGAGCCGCGCAATGACTTCGAGTGGGTCGGAGAATCGACAAGTCTCAGCGATTTTAGAGCCCGCTACACCGGCGTAGGTATTCAAGTGATCATGATTGACGCAGATTTACTTCAAGAGCTAGACCAGGCCTACATTAATTTTTGGATGTCCGCGTGGCCCAATGCCAAGTTCTTGCTTTTAGTCCCGAATTTCAAGTCTGCTATGGTACCGCTCTATTTAAAGTGGGGTTTTCATGGGGTAGTGAACAAATGGAATATGCATGAAGAAGCTGTGGCCGCATTTCGTCAGGTTTTTTTTCAAAATTCCTATTTGCATCCCAATACCAAGCGCATGCTCGATGCTGAGCGTCGTACCATTCGTACTTTAGAGCGCATCACCGCACGCGAGATCGATGTGATTAGAGGTATTTGTCAAGAAAAAACCTGTCGAGAAATTGCCCACGACCTCCAGATTTCTCCGCGCACCGTCGAAACCCACAAGATGCGCATTATCGAAAAACTCGACGTGCGCAATACCGCAGGCATCATTGTACATGCCGTGCGCTTGGGTATTATTCCTTAAAAGTGAAGTATTCTCTTGTGAAAACTATCGAATTTCTATCTCGTCCAAAAACAGCCAGGGCATGTTGCCTGCGCCTGGCTGTCCTTGAGGGATTTTAGAAAGTCCGTAAATCAGGACATGAACTATTTGGGTTTTCTCTTTGATGTTGTCAATGACAATGGTTTCATCGGTCGAATAACCGTCGACAATACCGTTTGCTACACCAATTTTGGAAAACGAAATGTTATAGGTTTGTGCAGCCCAAATCCAACTATTCGGGTCGTGAAGGGTATGTATCCTGATTTCTTTGACCTTGATGGGTTTATCAAAAACAATATCAAAAGAAACGCTGTCGCTTTCAAAACCCAGCCATTCGTTGCCTTTCCACGGGCGTGCGCCTAACTGGCCATCTACAATAGTGAGGCTTCCGTTATCGTATTTTGGGCTCGGCGCCGTTTGATAAAAGATTTGCGCGCCCAATGCTTTGTGTTGTATCACTTGGAGTTGTTTAGGAGCTAAGCCTGAACCTTGTTCAATTTGCAGGCCAACGACTTTCGTTTTTTTCTTTGTTGGATAAATGTTGTTGAGTATCTCTGGTTGTTTATCTAATCCTTTGGCGGGCACCTTTTGAATTTCAATACCGCCGTTTTTACCTCGCATAGTTTTGAGTTCTGGCTTCAGTGCTGCTTTGGAAAAGTTGACTTTTTGGCTGTTTAAAAACGGAAAATGAAACAATCTCAACGTTGATAGGAATTGGTCATAGGACAATTTGGTTTCCGACCACAAAGCCGTGCTGAGGGCAATGGCGCGCGGGTAGGCCATGTATTCTAGCTGAGCCATGTTGGGGATGTATTCAGTCCAGAGGTTGCCTTGGGCTCCTAAAACGTAGGCTGCCGAAGCAAGGTCCATGTCAGACGGAATCGGATTGAATTCATAAACGCGGTCTAATGGCGTGAAGCCCCCAATTGCTAAAGGTTCTTCGGCGCCGCGTCCTTGATAATGATCAAAATAACAATGAGAGCCGGGGCACATGACCACATAATGTCCTTCTGCTGCGGCTGCCTTTCCGCCGTCGTAGCCGCGCCAAGACATGACCGTTGCATTGGGTGATAAGCCACCTTCGAGAATTTCATCCCAACCGATGAGTTTTTTGCCATTTTGTGTCAAGAAAGCATCCATTCGGCCAATAAAATAACTTTGTAGTTGGTGTTCGTCGTTTAGACCGTTTGCTTTAATGACAGCCTGACAATTCGGACAAGCTTTCCACCTTGTCTTTGGCGCTTCGTCTCCTCCCACATGTAGGTAAGCACTTGGAAAAAGCGGCAAAACTTCTGTTAAAACGTCTTGCAAAAACAAAATACTTTCTTCTTTGGCGCAAAAAATGTCATCAAAAACGCCCCAAAGACCTTCCACGCCTTGTGTTTGGCCGGTACAGGAGTATTCTGGGTATGCGGCCAACGCAGCTCTGGCGTGGCCCGGCATTTCAATTTCGGGAACAACATCAATAAACCTTTCTGACGCGTAATGCACCACTTCTTTGATTTCTTCTTGGGTATAAAAACCGCCGTAGCGCGATTGGTTGTAGGTCCGAGGCTGGGTGCTGTAATGGTTTTCTACAGTGGAGTCTCGCCAAGCGCCTACTTCGGTCAAAAGTGGATATTTTTTAATTTCAATGCGCCAGCCCTGATCGTCAGTAAGGTGCCAATGTAAAGTATTGAATTTGTAATAAGCCATCAGGTCAATAAAGCGCTTGACTTCATCGACCGTAAAAAAATGCCTCGAAACATCCAGATGCAGGCCTCGCCACTGAAATGTGGGGTAGTCTTTGACGAAGCATTCTGGAAATCGTAGTTGCCCGTCTTGTTGCGTACTCAATTGTAACAAAGAAACCCAAGCATAAAAACACGAAGCTTCGCTCGAGTAGGAGATTGTTATGCGATCTGCAATATTGATGCTATATGAATCTTGCTTTACGTTCTTAAGTTTTTTGAATTGCACCATTGGGTTTTGGACAAATGGTGAAACCCGTATACTATTGGCCCAAAGCGCATAGTCCGTTAGTGCGGATTTTAAATTGGGCGTGAGCTCAGATGGGTCTATGAGCAGCTGTCCACTGCAGACAAACATACCATTGCCTTGCTTATAGACAGCAGGTGTAGGTAAAATAGGACAAACTTGAGCCGTTGAATACAACGCAAAAAGTCCAAATGTAAGAGCGAAACTAAATTTTATCATGCTTTAAAATTAGTGAATTCAAACAGATGACTAACTTTGTTCAAACATCATTCATGAAAGTATTCGACAACATCTTAGAAACGATCGGTAATACCCCGCTGGTTCGTATCAATAAACTTGCCAAAGGTATTCCAGCTCAAATATTAGCCAAAATTGAAACGACCAATCCCGGCAACTCGGTCAAAGACCGTATGGCTGTCAAAATGATTGAAGATGCGGAGAACTCCGGCATACTCAAACCGGGTGGTACCGTTATCGAGGGTACGTCTGGCAATACGGGTATGGGTTTGGCATTGGCTTGTATTATCAAGGGTTACAAACTTATTTGTGTGCTCAACGACAAACAATCCAAAGAAAAAATGGACATTCTGCGTGCCGTCGGTGCAGAAGTTGTGGTTTGCCCAACAGCTGTTGAACCAACCGATCCGCGTTCATACTATTCTGTTTCAAGACGTCTGGCCACCGAAATTCCGAATTCATGGTATGTCAATCAATACGACAATCTTTCGAACAGAACAGCGCATTACGAACAAACAGGTCCTGAAATATGGGAGCAAACAGAAGGTAAAATCACGCACTTTGTCGTGGGAGTAGGTACCGGCGGTACCATTTCTGGCGTCGGAAAATATTTAAAAGAGAAAAATCCTGATATTCAAATATGGGGAATTGATACTTATGGCTCGGTCTTTAAGAAATACAAAGAAACCGGCATTTTTGATCAAAACGAGATCTATCCGTATATCACCGAAGGAATCGGCGAAGACATCTTACCTGCCAACGTCGATTTTGATATCATTGATCATTTTGAAAAAGTTACGGACCGCGATGCAGCAGTTTATACCAGAAGGCTTGCTCGTGAAGAAGGAATTTTTGTCGGCAACTCGGCAGGTGCAGCCATCAAAGGGTTGTTGCAAATGGGAGCAACACTCACTTCAAAAGACGTGGTGGTGGTTTTATTTCACGACCACGGCAGCCGCTACATAGGCAAAATTTTCAATGACGACTGGATGCGCGAACGTGGTTTCCTCGAAGAAAATCTACTTACGGCCGGAGACTTGGTTGCCCAACACGGCAACAAGCCACTTGTTTCTCTATACGCAGAAGAATTAGTGTCTCATGCGATCGCCAAAATGCGCAATTTTGATATATCTCAAATTCCGGTCATGAAAGACGGACAATTTGTGGGTTCAGTAGACGACAGCCATTTGTACCAAGTACTCATCGATAATCCAGCACTCCGAGATGCGCCTATTTCTTCCCTGATGTCGGCAGCCTTTCCGGTAGTCCACGCGAACACTCCCTTAGAAGAACTCTGTAAATTGATTTCTAAGCAAGTTCCTGCGGTGTTGGTTGCTCTGGACAACGGTAAGCACCACATTGTGTCGCGTTACGACGTCATTGCGGCAATGGCTTAAGACCATGCGCATCATTTCTTTGGTTCCGTCTTTAACTGAATATCTTTGGGCCTTGGGCCTAGAACAAGAGGTGGTTGGAATCACTAAGTTTTGTATTCATCCGAAAGCATGGTGGCAGCACAAAACGCGGGTAGGGGGCACCAAAAAAGTCAATTTTAAAACGATCGAAACCCTGCAGCCAACCCTTATTATTGCCAATAAGGAAGAAAACACGAAGGAAGATATTGAACAATTGCAGCTCAAGTACAATGTATTAGTTACGGATATCATTTCTCTTGACGACGCTTATCGCTTTTTACTTGAAATCGGCAAAACGGTTGATCGAGAAGAAAAGTCACTTAAACTTGTTAGTCAAATACAACAGAATTTTAAGTGTTCCTCACAAATTGGTCTTGGAGCTTCCTTTTTGTATTTCATCTGGAAAGACCCCTATTATGTAGTTGGCCCCCAAACTTACATTCATACTTTATTGACCCATTTTGGCTTTGAAAACTTTTGCTCGATAGATAGATATCCTGAACTCCAAGAGGTGCTGTCAAAGAAGGATGAGATCCAGGATCATCCGGATACCATCTTTTTAAGCTCCGAACCATTTCCTTTTGAGGCCAAACATATAGAGGAAGTACAGCTCCTTTTCCCGTATTCTAAAATTATGCTTATCGATGGTGAAATCTGTTCTTGGTATGGATCTAGAATGCTGAAAGCACCGTCCTATTTCAAGGACGTTTTACGGGGGTCTTTCTAGATTGCTTATGCTTTTGAACGCTTAAAAATCAAATAGGGTAGGCAGGTCTGAAGCTGGTTTTGGCTTTTCTGTGCTACGCTTTTTTGGTGGCTCAATAGGACCGCGTGTTGGTTCTTTTTCAACAGGTAAGCTCAATAATTTGGCTTTGATGCCTTCCAATTTACTGATGATTTCAGCGTAGTTTGGATTGGCAGGAGCTGCTGCTTTTTGAATGATTTGAACAGGCTCGGTAAGAGGTGTGTTTGATTTTAGTTTGAGGGCTTTTTTGGCGCCATCGAGCGTGTATCCTTGCACTTTAACCAGCTGATAAATGCGCTTGATTTGTTCGATTTCTTTGACCGAAAAGAGCCGGTTACCTTTGTTGTTCTTTTTTGAAACAGTTAGGTTAAATTCTTTCTCCCAAAATCTTAATAGTGAGGCATTTACCTCGAGCATACTTGCGACTTCGCCAATGCTGTAGTAAAGTTTGCTAAGTATTTGATTTTCAATAGGGGGCATCTGGCTACTTGAATGAAGTTTCGAAAATAATTATTATTTTTGCATTGGCTTTCAAAAAATGAAAATAAAATATATATTTTTCTCTATACTCTTTTTTGTCATCGCTCCAGGGTTGTTGGCCCAAACACCTACATCCCAATCTCAAACAAAGGTTACCTTACCCAACGACCCACAAGTAGATGCTATTATCAATTATGCCAAACGTTTTCTAGGTGTGCCGTATCGCTACGGAGGCACCACCCCATCGGGCTTCGATTGTTCTGGATTTATCAATTACATCTTTGGCAATTTTGGTTTTGATTTAGTCCGCACTAGTTATGGTTTGGCAGAGTTAGGAACCACCGTTAAACTTTCTGAAATTCGACCCGGCGACCTCATGTTTTTTAAAGGAAGCAATGTCAACTCCACAAGTGTTGGCCACGTTGCTTTGGTTGTTGAAGTCAGTCCCGAAGCAATCAAATTCATCCATTCTGCCAATTCAGGAGTCCGGATCGATAATTTCAAAACTTCACAGTACTACTTAAAACGCTACATCAAAACCAAGCGCTTAGATTACGGCACGCCCTAAATGCTTATTTTAGCACAATGGAGCAACAAAAACTTAACGAGCGTCGGCAGTGGCTTTTTATCGCATTAGCAGGTTTATTTGTCACGAATGCCGTAACAGCCGAACTCATAAGTAATAAGCTTATTCAAATTCCGCTAGAAGGAAACTTTTTCGGTAAAAAAGTGGGTCCTTTTGTTACCATCATTGGTATTTTACCGTGGCCTATCGTTTTCTTACTCACAGACCTCCTCAATGAATTTTATGGTCAAAAAGCAGTACGCAGACTCTCCTGGATTACTGCGGGGCTCATTGCCTATTGCTTCCTGATTGTAGGCCTATCGATGTCTATTCCGGCTTTTGAAATTAAAGGATCAAAATTAGCCACCAACGAAGCGTATAATCTTGTTTTCGGTCAAGCACAGGCTGTAATTGTTGGAAGTATCGTTGCGTTTTTGGTATCACAAATCTTAGATGCCTATGTTTTTGATCAAATCAAACAAAAAACGGGTAATCGGTTTATTTGGCTACGCAGTACCGGAAGCACGCTCCTTTCACAGCTCATCGATTCTTACATCGTTTTGTACATCGGTTTTGTATTGCCCGGCGCCATGAGTTTATCGACTTATTTCGAGGTTGCTCCAACTAATTACCTATTAAAAATTCTAATAGCGATTCTACTTACACCATTAGTTTATCTCGGACACTATTTAGTTAGACGTTACCTCGAGCGTTCAAAGCAAGTTTAGATTTACGCAATTGAAGGAGTAATAAGAGCAGTGCTAAAACACCAAATCCTGCGGCTATAAACATGCAAATTCGAGCGCTTTCCATTGTGTTTTCATAGCATAAAAAGGTAAGTCCTGAACCAATCAAGATGCCGAGTTCAAGCGCAATAAATAGCGTCCCAGAACCCGTGCCACGGCGGTGTGCTAAACTCAAATCAGCGGTCCAGGCAAAAAGAGTTGGGCTCGAAATTCCGGTAGCCAAACCAAAAATACCAGCCGCAATCGTATAACTCCAAATATCGTCTACTAAACCGAGATATATCATACTGAACACCAACAGGCTGCAGCCGAATAGCATTGTTTCTCTCCTGCCAATTCGATCCGATAGCGAGGAAAAAATCAAACGAACACCAATGGTGGTGAGTACGTAAACACCAAAGAAATAGCCTTTATTTGTAATGCCTAAATATACTGAATACTCGGGGCTTAAAACAAAAATAACACCTGAACTAATAGCGGTGAGCAGCATAATGGTTGCAGCTGGTTTAACGGTTGGTTCTACTACATCTTCCCATTTGATCAGGAGTTGTTTTCGATTAAAGCGAAGTTGTGTAGGAAGGGTTTCTTTGATGGGAATCAACAATAAGAGTGATATGATGCCGAAGCCAGCGGCGCACATGAATAAGGCGTCAAAATTACTTTGCGTAAAAATAAAAGAACCAAGTGCTTGGCCAATACCAATACCTAATGAAATAAAGGTTCCCCAAAGCCCCATTGCGGCTCCTTTTCTATCCGGGGGTAAGATGTCAGTCAAGAGAGCGGTAGCACCTGTAGGCGCAAAACCTGCGCTTAGGCCATGCAAGCATCTCAGCACAAAAAAGAAACCGATCCAGCTCACAAATGAGTAACTCAAGCTTGCGGCAATAGCGAAGCTGAGACCAATATAAATACTGCGTTTTCGACCAATTAAATCAGCAAGTTTACCTGCAAAAGGTCTGGAAATACACGCTGCAACGGAAAATAAAAATATGATGCTACCCTTCACTCCGCTTCCTCCTAACTGACTAATGAACCCATTCATTTCAGGTAAAATTAAATTGAAGCTCAGTATGAAAAAAAACATACTGAAACTAAGTAACCAAAAGTCTTTTGAGTATCTAAGGAGCATGGGTGCAAAAGTAGTTAAACCAAACCAACTCTTGTTTGTTGTAAGCATATGAAACTTATTTTTGTACTTATGATCTTAGGAAGCTTAAATGCCTGTGGACAGCAAGACCCAGATGCAGCAAAAAATCAAAATACGTTTAACGGCCGAGCTTTACCAGAAAATGTTTGTTACGTTATCAACGGAGGTACAGAACGTCCGTTTACAGGCAAGTACTGGGATCACCACGACGAAGGTACTTACGTTTGCGTGGCTTGCGATGCGCCGCTATTTGAAAGTAAGACAAAATACGAATCTGGGTCTGGTTGGCCGAGCTTTTATGAAGTGCTCACGCAAGGAAATGTCAAAAAAATAATCGATCGCGCTCATGGCATGGTCCGAACAGAAGTGCGATGTAATAATTGTGATGCCCACCTAGGGCATGTGTTCAACGACGGCCCAAAGCCAACAGGCCTGCGCTATTGCATCAACTCGGCGTCCTTAAACTTTATAGCTCAAGACGAAATGAACGAAAAACAAAAAGATCAAAATAACCATCAAGGTAAACAACTCGCCACTTTCGGTGCGGGATGTTTTTGGTGCATTGAAGCTTGTTTTCAAGACCTCAAAGGAGTCCTTTCGGTGGTGCCAGGATATGCAGGTGGCCACACGGATAAACCAACCTACAAAGAAATTTGTACGGGTCAAACGGGCCATGCCGAAGTTGCTCAGGTCGTTTTTGATCCGAGCGTTATCTCGTATGAAGAATTACTCGAAGCATTTTGGTTTGTGCATGACCCCACTCAGCTCAACCGACAAGGAAATGACATCGGCACACAGTACCGATCCGTCATATTTTACCATAACGAGGCACAAAAGACAGCAGCCTTAAAGTATCTTCAAAAATTAGAAGCTGAAAAAGTTTGGGATAAGCCAATTGTAACGCAAATTGTTGAAATCAACAACTATTTTGAGGCCGAAGATTACCACCATAATTATTACGAAAACAATCCGGGCAACCCTTATTGCCAGAGTGTCGTTCGGCCTAAGGTAGAGAAATTCAGAAAGGTTTTTGCAGAAAAAATGGATTAATCCTGCTCTGGGGCTAGGCGCAAAACAATACCGTCAATGTCGTCATTGAGATGAATTTGACATCCAAGTCTACTGTTTGCTTTCACGAAAAACGCTTGATCGAGCATATCTAACTCAGCGTCGCTTTGTTCTGGCAAATCCGTTTGTGATTCTAAATAGCACTGGCATGTAGCACACATAGCCATGCCGCCACATTCGCCTTTGACAGGTAAGTCATAGGCTTTGCAGAGTTCCATGATATTCATGTTCATGTCTGTAGGCCCTTCTAATTCGTGTGCTTGACCGTCTCTATCGATAATCGTTACTTTGATATCTGCCATATTCGTTAGTTATAAACGCGCAATAAGTTGTTGCCGTTAAATTGAGTTGCATATTGTCTTAGCCCAAAAATGCTGTTGCTTACAGGTGAGCCATCGTACAAGGAAAATACCGCATTGTTGCAAGAATCTATGAGCTGTAAGAAGTTTTGATTGTCAGGATAAAGCGCAATAGGACAAGAACCTTCAGGATCAGATGGGGCATGACGGTCAAAAGCGACAAATTCGTCAATTGCTTTTCGGTAAACAATGATGCCTCTTGAGCCACCATTGAGGTAGGTCCAACCACCGACCCCTTGCAGATTACTGTAGCTAGGAAGTTGCATATCGATCGTGATATCGACCGGGACAAACGGAACCGGATGCTGATTTTGATTGTTGCACTTCGAAGACAACAAGAGCAATCCAAAGGAGATAACAAGCAGTTGTTTCATGGGTCAAAATTAATGAAATTCAGTTTTTAAAAGTACCTCAGATTTTTCTTCCCATTTTTTGTAGAGCGAATCTAATTGCGCCTTCTCTTGTTCGTATCTATTTAGCGCACTATTGTATTGAGCTTTGTCTTCATAGTCTGTTTTGCTCAGGTCGTCTTCTACATTTTTAAGTACGCTCTCTTGTTGTTCGATTTGTTTTTCGATTTGCTCAATTTCTTTTTCCGCTTTCTGAAGTGCTTTATCAATCTTGGGTTTGTTTTCAGTTGGTGTAATTTTGTCTTTCTTTAATTCTTTGGCCTGCAAATTAGAAGTGTCATGTGGATTTTTTTGCGTTTTGTAATTCAAATACTCTTTGAGGTCAAAGTGGTGAATTTTAACTCCTTGATTTTCGATGTCCCAAATACGATTGCTTAGTCCATCGACAAATTCTCTATCGTGAGAAACGATGATGAAGGTCCCTTCGTAGTGCATCAGAGCTTCTTTTAATACTTCTTTACTTTGAAGATCGAGATGATTGGTTGGCTCATCGAGGATCAGGAAGTTTGAAGGGCTCAGCAATAAACAGCAAAGCGCGAGTCTTGTACGCTCTCCACCTGACAAAACACCTACTTTTTTATCGATGTCTTCGCCAGAGAATAAAAAGGCACCTAGAATACTTCTCAAGTCTCGACGGAGGTCGCCTTTGGCTATTAAATCGACCGTGTCGTAGATGCTCAATTTCGGATCGAGTTTTTCTGCCTGATCTTGCGCAAAATAGGAAATCTGTACGTTATGACCATGCAATACCTCTCCTTCATGACCAATGCTGCCCATAATGGCTTTGAGTAACGTAGATTTACCAACGCCATTTGGACCCAGTAGCGCAATTTTTTCTCCGCGTCCAATGGTAATCGAAACTTCTTTGAACAAACAACGATCGTCATAGCTTTTACCTATTTGGTTGAGCTCTAGAACCCACTTTCCAGGTTGTACCGCAAGTGGAAAACGCAGTTTAAGTCGGGCAACTTGGTCCTTTTCTACGGAGATGCGTTCGGTTTTATCCAACTTCTTGATCAAGGATTGTGCAAAAGCTGCTTTGTTTTTCTTAGCTCGAAATTTCTCGATGAGTTCTTCTGCGTGCTTGATGTCTTTATCTTGTTGTTTTTTTGCTTGCTCGAGTCTTTCCATTTCTTCGGCACGCAATTCTTTATATTTCGAATAGGCGTAGGGGAAGTCAAAAATTTGTTGCCTAGAGATCTCGAGGGTTCGGGTACTGACATTATCCAAGAACAAACGGTCGTGAGAAATGAGAATAACGGCACCTTCAAACCTCTGTAGATACTGTTCCAACCAACTGATCGATAATATGTCGAGGTGGTTGGTAGGTTCATCGAGTAGTAAGATATCTGGTGTATTGACGAGTATGCGCGCTAATTCTGCACGCATTTTCCAGCCACCTGAGCACTGCGCAATCATTTTTTGTTGGTCCTCTATGCTAAAGCCGAGACCTTCTAATGTTGCTTTGATCTTTTCTTCCCATTGGTAACCTTCTAGTACTTGAAAACGATGATTGAGTTCGCTGAGCTCGTCTAGTAAGGCCAAGTAGCTTTGGGTTTCATAGTCCGTTCTTATGGTCAGTTCGTTATTAATTTGATCTAGTCTTTCTCTAATGGCATTCAAGACCTCGTTAGAATAGAAAAGAAAATCATAAACGCATTTGTCCGAATCGATGTGAATATCTTGTGTTAGAAATCCGAATTTTAAATTTTTTGGATGATGCACTTGACCATCACTGGGCTTGGTGCTGCCGGCTAAAATGCGCAGGAGGGTAGATTTACCTGCACCGTTTTTACCCACGAGGCCTACCTTGTCTCCTTTGTTAATTTGGAGATTTACATTGTTGAATAGATATCCTTGGGGTAAAAAATAACCGAGTCGATCAAATTGTATCATGCCGCAAAGTTAATTCTTTCCTTTCAACATTAATTAAGGCATGATTTTTGTTTAACAAATTGTAACAATATTCGTATATAATAGTTATATTGTCGAACTCTTATCATAAATTAATTACATACCATGGGTAGACCTCCAACCAAACCAGCCAGATTGCGCAACGGTTTTTATATAGAAGTAAAATCACAAGGTTCCTCTGCTATTCTTATTCGCAGAGACACACGAGAGCAAATGTTAGTTGCCGCAGAAGACTACGCTCGCACAAAAAATGTCACTATTAAAGGAGAAATGCGCAATGATAAGTGGGTCGCTGAATAATTACCGCTTTTCGTTTTGGCTTCCGCTTTTTGCAATTCTATTAATCCTGATCCCAGTATTTATTGTTTCAGGATTAATTGGATTGGCAAAGATATCGGGTATCCTAGTTCTTGTGCTGCTCATACTAGCCATGCGCAAATGGTTCAGCATCGCCCGAAGCAAGAATAATCGAGTGGAGCGGGTTCAACTCAATGCAAATGACCTTTTTGTACTCCAGCAAATGATTCCTTCTTATAAAAATTGGTCGGTTTCAGATCAGCGTATTCTCATTGATCAAACGGGTCTCTTTTTGGCTGAGGTGAACTTTATGGGTACGTGGAATCCAAAAACACAACTCTCTGTTGCTATTCTTGCAGTATGCGCAACCTGGCAATCAGGTTATACCAACAAACAACATTGGAATTTATATTGCAAAGGCGAGACAACATTTTCTTTTGATCCAGATTCCAATGACAACTATGCCATACCCCACGCGCCTTTCTTTGAAAAGGGCATCTTAGGGCTTCAATCCAATGAATATATTACACCCCTACAAAAAGGCATAGCTCTTTTAAAATAGAGCGGTCTATAAATCAATCAGTTATATTTCTGATTCAAAAAAAAATAATTTTCTTCCAAAAAATTATTGCAGAACCAAAAAGAGTACATATCTTTGCACC
>ERZ888423.1224-NODE-1224-length-23078-cov-7.520306_pt1 | contig 23078 bp, 22 predicted proteins | sample MGYA00520523_ERZ888423 | MGnify/ENA primary metagenome ERZ888423 (study PRJEB32303, sample SAMEA104408611) | aquatic metagenome | biome: Brackish water; feature: Pelagic; material: water | place: Baltic Sea | collected 2014-06-08T10:24:00 | depth 30,27 m ...
TATTTATTACTCACCGCCTGTTTCGGACTCCTTACTTTATTTGAGTTTCAACGTTTAGTCCAAATTAAAAGCCGCCTGCCTTACGTTATTTTTGTCCTTTTGTTTGTAGGCATTCATCAGGATATTTTTCCCGAATGGATGGATTTAGTCATCGGGGTTCTAGGCGTGCTAATGAACACCTATTTAATCCTGAATTTACTAGAATTCATGTCGCATCAGCGCTTAGAACGCAAGTATATTTTAATGGTGTTTTACATCATGATCGGTGTGATTACCATGGGGCTCATCCCTCAAATAAGCGGCGATTATGACATGAATCTAATTGCCGGTGTCTTTATATTAATTTGGGTGAACGACAGTATGGCCTACTTAGTGGGGGTTAACTTTGGTCGACATAAACTCTTAGAACATATTTCGCCAAAAAAGACTGTCGAAGGGACGCTAGGGGGCGTGACCGGCGCCTTGATCGCCGCAGGAATCATGGCCCAATATTTCGATGGACAAAGTCTTCGGTTGTGGCTTGTTCTCGCCTTATTGATCTCTGTTTTTGGGACACTTGGAGATTTAGTTCAATCAAAATTCAAAAGAAAGGCCCAAGTCAAGGACAGTGGTGCCCTATTGCCTGGCCATGGCGGCATATACGACCGTCTGGATAGCATTATTTTCGTCAGTCCATTTGTTTACTGTTTGCTTCAAATTACCGCCTATGTTTCATAAAGAGGGTTATCGCATTATCGTTGTTACATTTATCGTTGTCGCGGTTATTTTTTTGTCGGCACATTACTTTATAAATACCGCTTGGCTGACCTATAGTTTATGGGGTATTGGCTTTGTGTTTTTGGCCTTGATCTTACAGTTCTTTCGCAATCCAAAACGTAATTTCATTCCCAATGACAAACGTGTACTCTCACCAGTAGATGGCAAAGTCGTCGTGATTGAAGAAGTTTTCGAGCCTGAATATTTTAAGGACAAAAGACTCATGATTTCTGTGTTCATGTCGCCGATCAATGTGCACGTAACCCGGTATCCTGTGGGCGGAAAAATCCTTTACAGCAAGTACCACCCTGGAAAATATCTTGTGGCTTGGCACCCAAAAGCAAGTCTCGAAAATGAACGAACCACCGTAGTTGTGGAGAGTTCAGAATTTGGCCCGGTACTGTTTCGACAAATTGCAGGGGCCCTAGCCAAACGTATTGTTAATTATGCACAAGAAGGAGATTTGGCAGCCCAGACCACAGATAGTGGGTTTATCAAATTCGGGTCAAGGGTTGACGTTTATTTACCGGTGAACATTCCCGTAACTGTAGCGCTAAACCAAGTTGTTAAAGGAGGACTTAGCGTTCTTGCCGGTGAAGAATAAAGATTTAGATATCGCTTTTGAAGAATCAGTGGCTTTAGTCAGTAAACACCAAGAGCCGTTTCCTGCGGATATCCTGTTAAAACTTTATGCCTATTACAAAATTGCTACCCGCGATCGAGAACTTCCTCAGGGCAGTAAACCTCTGATTAACGCGTTTAAAACCAATGCGCTTTTTCAAGCCCAAGGCCTTTCACAACAGGAGGCCAAACGCAAATATATCGAGACAGCACACACTTATTTTATCTACAGAGACAGCAAAGGAATTGACCCATAAGCCCGTTCTATCCTAAGGATTCTAAGGCTGAGTTTATGGTATTGATTTTCGCCAAGGCATCGGCTTCTTTCTGACGCTCGGCAGCGACTACAGCCTCTGGAGCATTATCGACAAATCGAGCGTTACTGAGTTTCCCCCGAACACTCTTTAAAAAACCTTCTGTATAGGCGAGCTCCTCTAGTAATTTTTTGCGTTCCTGCTGAACATCGACATAACCACTTACCGGCACATAATACTCATTGCTTCTTACCCGAAAACTCAAGGCGCCTTCAGGAGCGACATCGGCGTAGTTCACCTGAGCGACATTACAAAATTTTGCCACTGCCGATTGGTAATAATCTCCTAGGTTCGCCACATCATTTACCGTTAAATCTATGGTCTCTTTAAAAGAAATATTATTTTCCTTGCGCAGGGTACGAATTCCCGATACAACTTCTTTTGTGTGTTCAAAAGCTTGAATCAAATCCGTGTCAGGGGCATTAATTTCTGGCCATTGCGCAATGATCAGCGCCTGATCTTTGGTTCTAACCGATAATTTTTGCCAAATCTCTTCAGACACAAACGGCACAAATGGGTGAAGAATTTTTAGATTAGCCTCAAATAGCGCAACAACCTGAGCATAGGTGTCTGCACTTATCGCCTTTCCATATTCTGGTTTCACCCACTCCAAGAACCAGGAACAAAAGTCGTCCCAAACCAACTTGTAGGTCGCCATCAAGGCATCGGATATGCGATATTTACTGAAATGATCTTCAATTTCACCGAGGACGGATTGGAACTTTTGGGCATACCACTCAATCGCTTTGCGATCACTGTCACTTTGGGGAATTTCCTCTGAGATGGTCCACCCCGAAACCAGTCGATAGGCATTCCAAATTTTATTGACAAAGCTACTCCCCTGTTGGCAAAGATCTTCGTCAAACATCAGGTCATTTCCTGCAGGAGAGCTCAATAACATCCCCACGCGAACGCCGTCAGCACCGTATTTGTCAATCAAATCTAAGGGATCTGGAGAGTTCCCTAGGGACTTGCTCATTTTACGTCTTTGTTTGTCACGAACAATCCCCGTGAGATAGACGTTTTCAAACGGGCGAGCACCTCGGTATTCATAACCCGCAATAATCATTCGGGCCACCCAGAAAAACAAAATCTCAGGAGCGGTCACCAAATCATTAGTCGGGTAGTAATAATTGATTTCAGGATTGTCTGGATTACGGATTCCGTCGAAAACACTAATCGGCCATAACCATGACGAAAACCAAGTATCTAAGGCATCCGCATCTTGTGTCAAGTCCTCATGAGATAATTCAGCATTTCCAGAGCGCTTGCGCGCCAATTCAAGGGCTTCTTCCAAGGTAGCGGCGACCACAAAATCTTCACGCCCTGAACCGTAATAATAGGCCGGTATCTGATGGCCCCACCAAAGTTGACGGGAAATATTCCAATCACGAACCCCTTCCATCCAGTGGCGATAGGTATTGATAAACTTTTCTGGAACGAGCATCACCTCCTTGTTAAGCACGGCATCCAAGGCCGGCTGAGCCAGATCTTTCATTTTTAAAAACCACTGATCACTCAGCTTTGGTTCTATTACCGCCCCAGTGCGTTCGCTAGTGCCTACTTTGTGCGTGTGTGTTTCCACCTTTTCCAAGCAGCCCAAAGTCTTAAGTTCTTCCACGATCGCTTTGCGAACCGCAAATCGATCTTGTCCTTTGTAATGGAGTCCTTGCTCATTTAATGTCGCATCATCGTTAAAAATATCGATGACCTCTAGCTGGTGCTTTTCTCCTAAAACTTTGTCATTTTCATCATGAGCCGGCGTTACTTTTAAACAACCTGTACCAAAGTCCATGGCCACATAAGTATCCTCTATGATGGGCACTTTTCTGCCACAAATAGGAACAATAACCTCTTTCCCTTTGAGGTGCGTATACCTTGGATCCTCCGGATGAATACAAACTGCCGTATCCCCAAGCAAAGTTTCTGGTCGTGTGGTCGCGATTAATACCTTTTCCTTAGAATCAGCTACTGCATAATTGATATAATACAGATGCCCTTGGCGCTCCTGATGAATGACTTCTTCATCACTTAAGGTCGTTTTGGCTTCTGGATCCCAATTGACCATACGATACCCTCTGTAAATCAATCCCTTGCGATACAAATCAACAAAGACCTGAATCACAGATTCAGAAAGGTCGGGATCCATGGTAAATTTGGTGCGCTGCCAATCACAAGAGGCCCCGAGTTTTTTGAGCTGCTCTAGAATAATTCCTCCGTGTTTGTGGGTCCACTCCCAGGCGTGATCTAAAAATTCTTCACGGGTTAAATCAGACTTTTCGATGCCTTCACTTTTTAATTTGGCCACCACTTTAGCCTCGGTGGCGATGCTCGCGTGGTCTGTTCCCGGAACCCAACAGGCGTTAAATCCTTTTAATCGTGCACGACGGATCAGTACATCTTGAAGGGTATTGTTGAGCATATGCCCCATGTGTAAAACCCCAGTAACATTCGGTGGAGGGATGACAATGGTATAGGGGGTTCTTTCATCGATTTCACTGTGGAAATATCCGTGATTCATCCAGTAATCATACCAGTGATTTTCAACCTCTTGTGCATTGTATTTGCCAACTCCAGCCATGGTGGTTTAATTTTTGTAGCGCTCGGGGGCAAAAGTAGTTATAAGTTAAAGATTATAAAAGTAAGCCGAGCATTTTGCTCATTGTGTAAAAGTTCAATACATTAGTCTTTTAAACCGAGAACCATGAAGAAATTATTTGTTTTTATCGCGCTATTTATCGCTGGACTCAGCGTCCATGCACAGGCCAAAATAGAATTTAAGTCAGAAACTATTGACTACGGAAATATTGCCAAAGGCAGTGATGGTGTTCGCGTTTTTGAATTCACCAATACAGGAGATCAAGAATTGGTTATCTCAAATGTAAAATCCAGCTGTGGTTGTACCGTGCCCGAAAAACCAAAGGGGCCAATCGCACCAGGAGCAACTGGAGAAATAAAAGTAAAATACGACACCAAACGCGTCGGGCCTATTCGTAAGACGGTAACGGTATACTCGAATGCTACAGAGCCAATAAAAGCCCTTAAAATAAAAGGGGTCGTTGAAGCGAACAAAAGCATTCTAGAAAACTAGTGATTACAAAGCATTAGCCCTTAAAACTTTCGGATCTCCATGCCACAAATTTCAACCAAAGGGGCTCAAATGCCCGAGTCACCCATAAGAAAGCTAGTTCCTTATGCCGAACAGGCCTATAAGCAAAACAAGAAGGTTTATCACCTCAATATAGGTCAACCTGACATTAAAACACCACAAGTCGCTTTAGACGCCGTAAGTCACCATGGCCTCTCTGTTTTAGCTTATTCACGGAGTGAAGGATCGGAGCAATACCGTGAAAAAATTGCTCAATACTACAAGAGAAAATCGATAGCGGTTAGTGCTCAAGACATCGTGGTCACAACCGGAGGAAGTGAGGCCTTGTTATTTGCCATGGGCAGCGTGTGTAACGCAGGAGATGAGGTCATTATCCCCGAGCCGTTCTATGCGAATTACAACGGGTTTGCTCGCGCGAGTGATGTTACCGTAGTTCCAGTTGTTTCGGGTATAGAGGATAATTTTGCCTTACCTCCTATCGCGGATTTTGAAAAGCATATTACCCCCAAAACTAAGGCCATTCTTATTTGCAATCCAGGCAATCCTACGGGATATTTGTATTCCAAACAAGAGATCCAAAGCCTCGTTGCTTTAGTAAAAAAACACGATTTATTTCTGATCGCAGATGAGGTGTACCGCGAATTTACTTACGATGGTGCGCCACATTATTCGATTATGCAAGAGCCAGGACTTGAGGAACATGCCATATTAATTGATTCTGTATCTAAACGTTATAGTATGTGCGGCGCCCGCATTGGATGCCTGGTTTCAAAAAATAAAACCTTAGTCGCCACCGCATTAAAATTTGCCCAGGCTAGGCTGAGCCCCCCAACTTTTGCGCAAATTGCCAGTGAAGCGGCGCTTGAAACGCCTCAATCTTACTTTGATGAGGTGATTACAGAATATCAAGAGCGACGAGATACCCTTGTGGCTGAATTACAAAAAATACCTGGGGTTATTATTGGCCAACCCAAAGGCGCTTTTTATTGTATTGCCCAGTTACCGGTAAACAACAGTAATGACTTCGCTCAATGGCTTTTGGAATCTTTTGATCTCAACGGTGAAACGGTTATGGTTGCTCCAGCAGCAGGGTTTTACTCTAGCCCCGGTATGGGGCTTAATCAGGTGCGTATCGCCTATGTGCTCAATAAACAAAGTCTGATCAACGCAGTCGCGATAATTAAAGCCGCGCTTGAGGTTTATCCCAATCCCTAAGGATGCAACAAAACAAATCACTTAAAGCCTTCAATACTTTTGGCGTTGAAAGTCATGCAGAGTGGTTTGTCGAAGCCCGAACAGCTGATGAGGTTTGGTCCTGTCTTAAGGACTTTCGGGACAAACCCATAATGGTCCTCGGGGGCGGCAGTAACCTGTTGCTTACCAAAGACATTGATGGCCTTGTTCTCAAAATAAGCCTTAAAGGAATTACCATTGTTGAAGAATCTGAACATCATGTCCTGCTTGAAGTTCAATGCGGTGAAATTTGGCATGAGGTCGTTGAATATTGTTTAGAACACGATTTTGGCGGCATTGAAAACCTCGCCTTAATTCCCGGTCAAATGGGCACCGCACCGATACAAAATATCGGCGCATACGGCGTCGAGCTCAAAGATGTTTTTGATTCGTGTGTTGCCCTAAACCGCAGCACGGGCCATAAGGAAGTTTTTAACCTTCAGGATTGTCAATTTGGCTACAGAGAAAGCGTCTTTAAAAACGAACTCAAAAATCAGTTTGTTATTTTAAGCGTGCGGATGCGGCTCACCAAAAAACAACATCAATTAAGATTGGACTATGGCAGCATCTCAGACGTCCTCAAGCAACAAGGGATTAAAAACGCGGGTATTCGCCAGGTTGCCCAAGCAGTGATCGCGATAAGACAATCGAAATTACCCGACCCAAAAAAGCTGGGCAATAGTGGTAGTTTTTTTAAAAACCCCATTGTTCCGGAGGCGGAAGTCAATCGCCTTCTGGACATTTATCCCGATTTACCCAGCTACCCAGTGGAAAATGAATTAAAAAAAATACCGGCAGGCTGGCTCATTCAGCGCGCTGGGTTTAAAGGGTTTCGTCAAGGGGATGCCGGAGTGCACAAAAACCAGGCCCTTGTTTTAGTGAATTACGGGAAGGCTACAGGATTGGAAATAAAAGAATTAGCGCAAAGTATTCAACAAAAGGTTTTAAAGGACTTTGGCATCGCATTAACACCCGAAGTAAATATTATTTAAGGCCTCTTTCGCGCCGGAAGTTCTCGCGAGAAAACAAAAAAATCTATTCTATTTTGCAGTCATTGTTGTAATTTTGTCACATGAAATTAGTACTGCTTACCATTGGACTTTTAATTTTTGCATTTGCCGGTATCGCCATAAAAATATGGGGTAAAAAAGACGGGAAATTTGCAGGAACCTGTGCTTCTCAAAGCCCATTTTTAAATAAAGACGGTGATTCATGTAGCTTTTGTGGCAAAACACCGGATCAATTCTCAGAATGTAAAGGTACGGAGCAGGCCTAATGATCTGGTCTTGGAGCTTACTGTTGTGCGCCGCAGCAGCTTCCTTAATTCAAGCATTTTTCATTTCGCGAATACGCAGAACGGGGGCGAAAAATTACCTAAGATGCCCCTCCCAGGAACATTTACCCGGGGTCTCTGTAATTGTTTGTGCCAAAAACGAAGCCGAGAATCTCAATAAATTAATTCCCGAAATTCTCAATCAAAGGCATTCAAATTTCGAACTCATTTTGGTAAACGATCATTCGAGCGACCAGACCCAGCAAGTGGTTGAACAGTGGGCAAAAAGAGACCCTAGAGTACGTACTTTTACACTTAAAGAAAAATTTAAAACGCCCGGAAAAAAGGCGGCCTTGAGTTTTGGCATCAGTCAAGCCGCTCATGACCTTTTACTTTTAACCGATGCCGATTGCCTCCCCGCCTCTGCCGATTGGATTGACCTTATGACCTCACCCCTTAGGGCGAATAAATCGGTTGTCTTAGGTTACGGAGGATATATAAAAACGTCCGGGGTTTTAAATTCCGTGATTCGATTTGAAACGACCTTAACGGCGGGCTTGTTTTTAGGCCAGGCTTTGGCCGGCCATCCTTATATGGGTGTCGGTAGAAATTTGGCTTATCGCAAAGATTTTTTTTACGCTCAGGGCGGATTTAAATCTCATGAGCATATTGCTTCGGGAGATGACGATTTGTTGGTTAATCATGGGGCAAATAAAAATAACACAGCAGTGGTCCTTGACTCAAAAGCCTATACTTGGTCACGACCTAAAACCACATGGCGGGGTCTTTTTAATCAAAAAAGACGCCATCAAAGTGCTGCACATTTTTATAGAACCCCGACTAAAATCGTGTTAAGCCTTTATTCCGGAAGTATCCTGCTTTTTTATTTATCCTTGCTTGTTCTTGGACTGGGCCTACCTTTGGAAATTTCTGTTTGTGGGGCCATCATGGCACTCATTGCCGTGCGCTCGCTTTACCTGATCTGGCAGATGAGGCCAGTCTTTCAAAAATTTCACGCGGACGATTTATATCTCTGGATTCCGATACTTGAGCCCGTATTAATTTGTATGCAATTAATTATATTTGTTCGGAACCGCTTTTCAAAACCTGACCATTGGAACTAAGCCCAGAGGATATTCTCCATATTATCGCCAAAGCAAAGTCTGGAGATCAAAAGGCCTATAGACAATTGCTGGATCATTGCTGGAATATGGTTTTTGGTTTTCAGCTCAAACGCGTCCATAACGAATCAGACGCTGAGGACATTACCATAGAGGCTTTTGCCAAAGCATTTGACAAAATCGAACACTTCGATACCAACTATAATTTTAGTTCTTGGGTGATCACTATTTCCAAAAACATTCAAATCGATCAACACCGCAAGCAACGCAACTCAATTGTCGTTGCCCCACTTGAGGACCAGGAAGACCACGGAAATGAGGTTCCAGACGATAGCCTCACCACTGAGGATGCCTTGATTCAAGAGCAGAATTTAATTCAGCTCCAAACCCTTTTGAAAATGCTAAAACCCATGTATCGTGAGGTTTTACAATTGCGTTATTTCCAAGAAATGTCCTATCGCGATATGGCGGAACAACTCGGAGAACCATTAACAAACATAAAAGTACGGCTGCTGAGGGCTAAAAAACTCATGGCAGAACTTATCGAGCAAAATCGTGAATTATGATGGGTTGGTTTAAAAAATTAGGGCCCGGTATCATGTTTGCTGGCGCAGCCATTGGGGTCTCTCATTTGGTTCAATCCACTCGAGCGGGCGCTGATTTTGGTTTTGGCCTTATTTGGGCGTTACTGCTGATCAACCTTATAAAATATCCGTTTTTCGCTTTTGGGGTCCATTACACAAGCCGCACCGGTCAAGATTTACTCACGGCCTTCAATAAAATGGGGCGTTGGGTACTGATGGTTTATTTCATACTTACCCTATGCACCATGTTTACCTTTCAAACAGCCGTTACCATAGTAACAGCGGGTATTGCGACTTCTTTAACCGGAATAGGTACACCTGTCGTTTGGGCGGGTTTAATTCTATTGGCCTGTTTTTTAATCCTTATTCGCGGGCGATTTTCCGTCTTGGATCAAGTGATGAAATATGTCGTTTTGGCCTTAACCCTGACGACGGTCCTGGCATTAATTTTTGCTTGGTTTAACACCGCGTCCCGTCCAAGTTGGCAACAAGTCATTCCAAACTCAACTGTGGGTATTTCCTTCTTAATTGCCTTTATGGGGTGGATGCCAGCGCCTTTAGACCTCGCTATTTGGCAATCCCTATGGGCGGTTGAAAAGAAACAACTCAATCCTGAGCTTGGGGAGCGTCAAGTCAGATGGGACTTTAATATGGGTTACGCCACGACAATCATTATCGGATTGAGTTTTATTTTGTTGGGCGGATTAGTCATGTACGGTCAAGGTCAAGAATTTTCAAACAGTGGCGCCATCTTTGCCAATCAACTCATAAATATGTACACCGACAGCCTAGGCCAATGGTCCAAAGCGTTTATCGGTGTTGCCGCGTTCACGACCATGTTTAGCACCTCCTTGAGCACTTTGGATGGTTCCCCACGGGTCATGGCCAAGACCTCGAGCTTGCTTTTTGCTCCAGGATATCAAATAAACTATCTTGCTTGGTTAGTCATTTTAGTCATCGGCAGTGTCCTGATTTATTTGGGGCTTACGGATCAAATGGGCACCTTAATTACCGTTGGGACAGTCTTGTCATTTATCTCCGCACCTTTTTATGCCCTAATTATTTATCGCGTGGTTACGGGACCTAGTTTACCTAAAGAACACCATCCGGGGTTGTGGGTTAAAATCTTTAGCCTTTTAGCCATAGCCTTACTCATTGGATTTAGTCTTTGGTATTTAACCACACTTTAAGGCTTTTAAAGGCAAAATCCCCCCTTGCTAAAGTCAGAATGTTTTATCTTTGCTCGAGTCATTAATTGGACCTGAATTATGAGCGAGATTGAGACCCTATTAACCAAACCGGCACCCAAACCTAAATGGCTTCGGGTTAAATTACCAACGGGTAAAAAATATACCGAATTACGGGGCTTGGTTGATCAATACAACCTGCACACCATCTGTACATCGGGGAGTTGCCCAAATATGGGAGAATGCTGGACTGAAGGTACGGCGACCTTCATGATTTTGGGGAACATCTGTACGCGCTCGTGCGGATTTTGCGGGGTAAAAACTGGACGGCCGCAAGATGTTGATTGGGATGAACCTGAAAAAGTAGCGCGATCCATCAAACTCATGAACATTAAGCACGCGGTGATCACCTCTGTGGATCGCGATGATTTAAAGGATATGGGTTCGATCATGTGGGCCGAGACAATCAAAGCCATCCGCCGGATGAATCCCGAGACGACCTTGGAGACCTTGATTCCAGATTTTCAAGGCGAAACAAAACCCCTTGACCGCATTATTAAAGTGGCCCCAGAAGTGGTTTCGCACAATATGGAAACGGTAAGAAGACTGACTCGCGAAGTAAGAATCCAAGCGCAATATGATCGTAGCCTTGGTGTTTTGGCTTATTTGAAAGATCAAGGGATTAATCGAACCAAAAGTGGAATCATGTTAGGCCTCGGAGAGCGTGAAGAAGAAGTCATACAAACAATGACCGATTTGCGTCAGGCCAAAGTTGATGTCGTGACCTTGGGACAATATCTACAACCCTCCAAAAAACACCTTCCTGTAAAAGAATTCATCACCCCAGATCAGTTCAAAAAGTACGAAACAATTGGTTTAGCGATGGGATTCCGTCATGTGGAAAGTGGTGCGCTCGTGCGGTCTTCTTACAAGGCTCAAAAACACATACTTTAAGCCTATAATCAAAGGCTAAAACCAGACCATAGCGCATTTCGAGCCCAGGCCTTTTTGTGGATTTATTCTGACCACCCATGATGTCATTGGTCTAGAATAATGCAAAAGCCAATTTAATTCATCTCAAATTAATTATATTTATTCACGAAGTAGATTCATAGAATGCGATACACCTCGTTTATACTGCGGTCCATCATTTTGATGTTCTTCCTGCTCATCACGCTCATCGTGCACTCCTCGCCTCAGAGTAACGAGCAAGCAATGGACCCCTATAGTCAACTGCACGAACAAGGAGTATTATTTTTAGATCAGAATAATTATCAGCAAGCCTTACTGACCCTCAATCAAGCGGTTCAAGGAGCCGCTCAAGCCCAAGATGATGTAGCGCGGGCCACAATTTTACTGAGCCTCGCACGATTGCATTATACAATTTACAATTTCGATCACGCGGCCCTTCAAGTGCACAATGCCATTGAATTACTGCGCAACGAAAGCGCCCCTGATCTCATTGCACAAGCACAAACATTGCTCGGATTTATCTATACTGAAAATGGGAAATGGGAAGAGGCCGAGATTTTTCTCCACTTGGCAGATCAGTATTATTCTAATAATGGTATTTCAGACGCACGAGCCCTCGTTCTTTTGGGTTACGGGGCACTGTCTATAAAGCAAAAAGTATTCGGTGAGGCGATCAATTATTTGGAGGCGGCTAAAATTTCATTAAACAACCAACAAAAAATAAAAGATTTAGCCCGGTGCGCATTACTCTTGGCCGAGGCCTATATCAAAATTGATCCGGACCAATTGCCCAATGCATTGAATAAGGCACGTCTGGTCCTAGCACAAGCCAAAAGCATTGGCCAAGAAACTGAGCTCGAAAGTATTGAAATCGAAGCCTTGAGACTTGAATCCTATATCGCACTAAGAGAAAACAAGTTTAATGACGCAGAGGAATTTCTCATGCGTTTTGAACAAAAGAATGATTCATTACATCAGTATTATTTGAATACCATTCTAAAAACAAGTTCTGACAATGGCGATTTAGCGAGTTTGAATGAAATAATCGATCAGCAAAAAAGTGATTTAGATCGTCAACAACGCTCGATTAGTTTTAGCAAAATTACCACGGGGCTCAGTATTGCCCTTATCGTGATTTTATCCCTGTTGACGTTGTCGCTATATAAAAATAATAATCTTCGGGCCAAAGCCAATATTCTGCTTCAAGACAAGAATAACGAGCTCCAAGTGGCCAAAGAACGGGCTGAAAAGGCTTCGATGGTCAAGGCAGAATTTTTATCGACCATCACTCACGAACTGCGGACCCCAATGTATGCCGTGACCGGATTGACGCATTTGTTACTCGAAGAAAATCCAAAACCTGAACAAAAAGAGCATCTTCGCTCGCTTCAGTTCTCTGGAGAATACTTGTTGAATTTGATCAATAATATTTTAGACCTCAACAAGCTGGAGGCCAATAAAGTTGAAATTGAAAAAACAACGTTCAATCTTAAAAGGCGCTTGAATGATGTTCTTATAGCGTTAAATAAATCCGCGGTCGATCGTAAAAACAATTTACGTTTGGAGTATGACGACGAGATCCCAGACAAGCTGGAGGGAGATTCTGTAAAGCTCTCTCAAATTCTGATCAACTTAATTGGAAATTCATTAAAGTTCACCCAAAATGGTGATGTTATTGTTCGTGTTAAAAAGCTCGGCGATAAAAACAATAAGATTACCCTTCATTTTGAAATCGAAGATAATGGGGTAGGGATTTCGAAAAAGAAGCAAAAGAGTATTTTCGAGTCTTTTTCTCAAGCGTCTTTACAAATCAATCGAAAATTTGGCGGAACGGGACTTGGACTTTCAATTGTCAAGAGCCTTTTGGAGCTCATGGGCAGTCGCATACAGCTTGAAAGTCAATTAGGTAAGGGATCAAAGTTTTGGTTTGATTTAGTTTTAGATATTTCAGCCCAAGGCGCTACCGAAGAGGATAATGCCAAGCAATTAAACGAAAGCGAATACAGCAGCCTAGAAAATCGTCATATTTTAGTGGTTGAAGACAACAAGATCAACCTGATGATTACGCGCAAAATCCTCGAAAAGCGCAATATCATCTGTCAGGTGGCCGACAATGGTATGGATGCTATAAAAATGGTCGAAACCAATGACTTTGATGTTGTACTAATGGATATTCATATGCCCGGAATTAGCGGTATCGAAGCGACCCAAGAAATACGAAAATTTAAGCCTGATCTTCCGATTATCGCATTAACTGCGGTAACTATAGAAGAAAATATTGATGAATTTTTTAGAGCAGGTTTCAGTGAAATCATACCGAAGCCTTTCAAGACGGAAGAATTTTTCGAAAAAATTCACCGAACCTTAACTCAAGATACCTCTGCCTAGACCTGGGTTCTGCTGAAGACAACTTAGCTCTGGCGTGAGCGATGATGGGCAACCCTTCTTAATATTTCTAGATCAAAGGCCTGCTGACGATCGAAAAGAAATTTTGTTCGGATCGGCCAGTAATAAATCGCTCGTTTTTCCAGTCGATCCCCTAACCTTTGAAAGTCTTTCTCCGTGGTGAGTATCAAATCTTGTTGCCGCAATTTTATAATTTCTGCCTCACTAAAATTGTGGTGGTCCGAATAGGAAAAATGTTCAAAACGTGCGCCCAAATTCTTTAATTTTTCCACCATGGGCTCGGGGCGTGCAATTCCTGTTACCAAAACAAAAGGCAATTTGGCGAAGTCCTTAATCTCGATTTCCTGGTGAGGTCCAATACAGTAGCCACCGTAATCAATTGATGTCGCATAAAAACTTTGATCCTCGCCGAGTTTTAAATCAATTTGAAGGGATTGACCGTGGGCATAGGCCAAACGCTCGGGACATTTGGTGACTACGACAATATCCGCCCTACGGGCCCCCTTAATCCATTCGCGAAGTCGTCCCCAAGGCAATACTTTATCCTTGTGATAAGGCTTATGGTATTGGGTTAACAAAATGTTGATTGCCGGACGCACATAGCGATGCTGATACGCGTCGTCTAGGAGAATAATTTCACAATGGGCGGTCAAAGTTTTTATCGCGGCCACACGATTAGCACAAACCGCTACCCTAATGTCCGGGAATTTGCGTTTAAATTGCAGGGGCTCATCCCCCACCTCAACGGCCGTATGCTGGGGATTTACTTCCAAATAACCTTTGATTTTGCGTCCGTAACCGCGACTGACCACCCCTACCTTATATTCATGCGATAATAAGGTGATTAAATATTCAATCATCGGTGATTTTCCTGTGCCGCCCACACTGAGATTACCTACAGAGATAATGGGGATCTCAAACTCATGCTCCGGGAGAATTCCGCGATCAAAAGCCCAATTGCGCAGGGCAAGGACACTGCCATAAAGCAAGGAAAAAGGAGCTGCAATAATATTCATTCACATAGGGTTATGGTGTAATTTCGATCGCGACAACATAACGAAAGTATACTTTTTTATCTTTACCGTAAAATTTCACTCATGCAGGTAGTTGACGTACTGAATTTATTAGATCAATGGGCCCCGCTGACCTACAGCGAGGACTTTGACAATACTGGACTACTGGTCGGTGATCCAAAAAGTCCGCTTCGTGGCATCCTTGTAAGTTTAGATACATTAGAAGTCGTTGTGGATGAAGCGATTAAAGAAGATTGCAACCTTATTGTAAGCTTTCACCCGATCATATTCTCAGGCCTAAAATCTCTTGTTCCCAAAGATTACGTCAATAAGGCCGTGCTTAAAGCCATAAAAAACGACATTGCTATAATTGCCATTCACACGGCACTGGACAACGTGCCTCATGGGGTTTCTGCGACCATGGCAAAGGTCCTTGGCCTTGAAAATACAAGGGTCCTCATGCCTAAAGAGCACCTCATGTATAAGCTAATTACTTATGCGCCTAATCAAGATGCCGAAATCATTCGTCAGGCCCTTTTTTCAGCGGGCGCCGGGGCCTTAGGGAATTATCAAGAGTGTAGCTTTAACCTAAGTGGCACGGGAACGTTTAAACCTTTGGCTGGGGCAAATCCGACCTTGGGCCAAATTGGAATTCAGCATTCTGAACAAGAAACCCAAATACAGGTGAGCGTTTTACGCCATCAAAAAAATGATTTAATCGCAGCATTAAAAAAAGCACATCCCTATGAAGAAGTGGCCTATGATCTCATACCGCTTGACCAGGCCTGCCCGGAAATCGGCATGGGATTAATCGGCACATTATCCCAAGGATTATCCTTTGAAACCTTACTTGAAAATGTAAAATCTGGTTTCCACACTGGGTGTATTAAATACAGCCAAAACAATTTGAAGGAAATTAATTCTGTTGCGGTTCTCGGGGGCAGTGGCAGTTTTGCTATTGACAAGGCCAAAGCTCTTGGCGCTCAAGTCTATATCACTTCGGATTTAAAATATCACGATTATTTCAAAGGTCACGAGAACTTTGCCCTTTTGGACATTGGCCATTATGAGAGCGAACAATTCACAAAAGACCTAATTGTTGAGTACCTTAGCAAAAAAATTACTAATTTTGCACCCTCCTTGCCCAGAGTCAAGGTGTTAAAATCAAACGTTAAGACCAATCCTATAAGTTACTACTAAACTGTATGGCAAAGAAAACTGAAACCACGGTAGAAGAAAAGTTACGCGCATTATTCGATCTTCAACTCATCGATTCAAGAGTTGATGAAATTCGCAATGTACGTGGAGAGTTACCCCTTGAGGTAGAGGACCTCGCCGATGAAGTGGCTGGTTTAAATACGCGCTTGGAAAAACTTAAAGCGGATCTCAATATGATCGAGGACGGTATCAAAGAGCGCAAAAACCTTATCGAGGAGGCAAAAGCCTTAATCAAAAAATATACGGGCCAGCAGGATAAAGTGCGCAACAATCGTGAGTACAACAGCTTAAGCAAGGAAATTGAATTTCAAGAACTCGAAATCCAATTGGCCGAAAAGCAAATTCGCGAGCATCAAGCCCAAATTGAGCAAAAAAATATCGTCATTGAGGAAACTCAAGAACGTTTAACCAAAAGACAAGAACACCTCAGCCACAAGCAAGGAGAACTTGATGAAATATTGGCCGAGACCGAAAAAGAAGAACAGGCCCTTTTGAAAGAGTCTGAAAAATTCGCGAAAGAGATTGAAGAGCGTCTTTACAATGCTTACAAACGCATTCGTGGAAACGTGAAAAATGGCCTGGCCGTTGTCGCTATAGAACGTGGCGCTTCTGGAGGGTCTTTCTTTACAATTCCACCACAGGTTCAAATGGAAATTGCGGGCAGAAAGAAAATTATTACTGATGAGCACAGTGGCCGAATTTTGGTCGATCACCATCTTGCTGATGAAGAACGCGAGAAAATGGAGGCCTTGTTCGCCAAGTTAAAATAATCTCAAAACGCCTTCTTAGAAGGCGTTTTTTTTTGACCTTTACTTCTTTATAAAAATGACTATGACGATTCAAAGACTATTGTCTCAGATTTTTACTTTGATTTTTTTGATTCCTTCTTTGGCCAGTTGCCAGGACAAAATGACCATAAACACCGGCTATAAGGCGCAGGACTTTGCGCAAAGCATTAAACGTCTTGAAGAAATGGATCAAACCGCACTCAGTAAGGCCTATTTTGCGAGTGGATGTTTTTGGTGCGTCGAAGCGATCTATGAAAGGCTTACAGGAGTCGTTGAAGTCGTCTCTGGCTATGCTGGGGGTCATACCCCATACCCTACTTATGGCGCGAGCAATACGGGTCTCACCGGACATGCCGAAGCGGTCGTCGTCTATTACGATCCCAATCAAATCGATTTTGCAACCCTGCTTCAGGTGTATTTTGCGTCACAAAATATCAGCCAGTTCAATGGACAAGGACCGGATCATGGTTCACAATACCGCAGCATCCTTTTCTATCAAAATCAAGAACAAGCTGAGCTCATTGACCAACAAATTAAGGCTTTAGAAAAACAACTCGGCCCAGGTAATGTTGCTGCCGAGGTCCAAGCTTTTGACAAGTTTTGGCCTGCAGAAGATTACCATCAGGATTACGAAGCAAATCACCCGTATCACCCGTATATCGTCAATACTTCTATACCACGATTGAAACGGGTCATGAGAACACTTCCAGAACTTTTCAAAAAGTCGGAGTAATTTTCGAATTAATTTTTATGACTTCCGTCACAAAGAGGGAGGCTCGCACTTTTCCCACATCTGCAGAAAGAGCTTCGGCGTTCGCGGCGCTCGACAGTGCCATCGGGATGATGTAAATCAATAGTTCCGACCACCACCACGGGGCCATTTTCAATTAAATTTACTTGAGTTACGTGTTCTGTAGACATAGCATTTTATTTTGTAAAAGCACAAAAGGCTATAAGGTTAATTTTTTCTCGACTTAAAAATAGTAAATTATAGGAGGACAAGCGCATATTCCTTAATTTTAGAGCATATAGTTTCTACCTTAATTGACTAATGAACGACCAAACCGTACAACGGGCAGAATCCCTCGATAAAAAAGACCCATTATCTTCTTTTGGTCTTGAATTTGAAATACCAAAAGACGCTACAGGAAATAAATTAATATACCTCTGTGGAAATTCTTTAGGCCTGCAACCCAAGCAAACCAAAGATTACATTAACCAAGAGTTGGACCATTGGGCTCAATGGGGTGTGGATGGACACACTAAAGGGAACAATGCGTGGTTGCCCTATCACGAACTCCTGACCCATCAAATGGCGCAAGTTGTCGGCGGAAAGGACCATGAGGTTGTCGTTATGAACACCCTAACAGTAAATCTGCACCTTATGATGGTTTCGTTTTATCAACCATCTAGGCAACGACATAAAATTATCATTGAAGCGGATGCTTTTCCCAGCGATCGCTATGCGGTGGAAAGTCAAATAAAATTTCATGGATACGACCCTGAGCACAGTTTATTGCTGTGGGAGCCTAATCCAGAAACAGGACTCTGTGAGATGTCCGGACTCGAAGCCTTATTATCCGAGCACGACGATAGTGTGGCCCTTATTATGTTGGGTAATTCAAACTACTATTCCGGCCAGGTTTATCCCATAAAAGAAATCACACAACTTGGCCATAGCTACGAGGCCAAAGTCGGGTTTAATTTAGCCCATGGTGCGGGTAATATTATTTGCGACCTCCATGATAATGACGTGGACTTTGCCGTTTGGTGCACTTACAAATACCTCAACAGCGGACCAGGCAGTTTGGGCGGTGTTTTTGTCCATGAGCGCCATAGCGCGTCTTATGATCTTCCCCGATTTACGGGATGGTGGGGCCACAATAAAGAAACTCGTTTTAAAATGCGCGATGGTTTTGATCCTATTGCAGGCGCTGAGGGCTGGCAACTGAGCAATCCTCCTATTTTATCAATGGCGGCAATTCGTGCTTCTTTGGATATTTTTGACCGTGCAGGAATCCATAAAATTAGAGAAAAGTCCATACAGCTTACCGCCTATCTGGCAGAGCTCCTGGCTGCTTTAAACAGTGATAAAATTAGGATTATGACCCCGCTTGAACCTGAACACCGTGGGGCACAACTTTCCTTACAACTCAGAGACAGTGATCGTGGCCTTCACGATGCATTAACCCATCTTGGTGTGGTTAGCGATTGGCGCGAACCCGATGTCATTCGGGTGGCTCCCGCCCCGCTTTATAACAGCTATCGAGATGTCCATGATTTTGTTCAACGCTTAAACCAATGTCTGTGAACAAACACGATAAAATATTAATTATAGGCGCTGGTTTATGCGGCAGCCTGTTGGCCTTGAGACTGGCTCAAAGAGGATATCAGGTGACACTAGTGGAGAAACGCCCTGACCTCAGACGCGCGCGTCTCGATGCGGGACGGTCCATAAATTTAGCCTTGAGTGACCGAGGTTTGGCGGCTTTAAAAATGGCCGGCATGGATGAAAAGGCATTGGCCATAAGTATCCCCATGCGTGGTCGAATGATTCATCAACAAGGGCGTGATTCATTTTTTAGCCCTTACAGTGGTAATCCCGATACCGCAATAAATTCAATTTCAAGACCGGGACTCAACGCCTTACTGCTCGATGCCCTTGAGCCTATGAACAATGTAAGCTTGCATTTTGAGGCCCCTTGTATTGAACTAGATTTATCCCGCGGACTGGCTAAATTTGAACAACGTTCTTCCCAGACTCAAAGCGATCAAAAAGAACCTTTTGAAATTCACGCAGCGGTTATTTTTGGTTGTGATGGAGCAGGTTCCATAGTGCGCAAAGCACTGCAAGCCCAGCAAAAGGAGCATTTCGACTTTTCGTTGGATTGGCTCAGTCATGGATATAAAGAATTGTCCATTGCCCCAAATTCAGAGGGCGACTATAAACTTCGCGCAGACGCCCTACATATATGGCCCCGTGGAGAAGACATGATCATTGCCTTACCCAATTTGGACAAAAGTTTTACCGTGACGTTATTTATGAGTCATACCCGAAGCCCTCACGGCTTTGATCACATAAAAAGTGAGGGTCAAATTCGCGCCTATTTCGAAGAAAAATATCCTGAGCTCATTGAACTGATACCGGATATCATTCAGCAATATCAAGAAAACCCGACCGGTCCCCTGGGGACTGTTAAATGCGGTCCATGGAATGCTCAAGGGAACGCCCTGATTATGGGAGATGCCGCCCATGCCATCGTCCCTTTTTACGGACAGGGGATGAATGCCTCGTTTGAAGATGTTTTGGTCTTAGACCAGCTCATGGATTATGGAGTGTGTCCTTGGAGCGAACTCTTTGAACAATTTGCTAAAAAACGCAAAAAAGATGCTGACGCCATTGCCGATCTGGCTTTAGATAATTTTCATGAAATGAAAGAGCACACTGCAGATCCAATATTTCAGCGTAAACGCGCCATTGAAGTTCGCCTAGAACAAGAACGCCCTGAGCACTATCAGAGTAAGTATTCTATGGTCACCTTCAACCCTGAGCTCAGTTATCACCAAGCGATGACCCGAGGACGTGCTCAAGATAAAGCCATTGAGCAATTGCTGCGCCAAAATAAATTAAATGAATCCCAAGAACTGGACGATCAGCTCAATTTAATTGACCAGCGGACCCAGAACCTGCTCTCGCAAATAGAACAAAACAATTAAACTGTAGTATATGGCACAGACCAATAATAAACTAATCGATGGAAAAGCCACCCCAAGAGGGGCTTATCCACATATCAAACGGGTCGGTGATTACTTGTACCTCTCGGGGACCAGTGCCCGCAAACCAGACAATACCATCGCGGGAGCCCAGAAAGTTGATGCTATGGGCACCATGCGCCTGGACATAAAAGAACAAACCGCTGCGGTATTAGACAACATTAAGGACTATCTCCGTGCAGAGGGTGCGGGGCTCGAAGATTTAGTCGACCTAACGACTTTTTTGGTCAACATGAATGACTTTGCAGGGTACAATGAAGTTTATGCTCAGTATTTTAAGGCCGAGTCTGGCCCGGCACGCACTACCGTGGCCGTGCATCAATTACCCAATCCTTTGCTGCTCATTGAAATAAAAGCTACGGCCTACAAACCCCTTCAATAATGACAAAGGTTCTGAATTACATCAACGGTCAATTTCAACCCGCGTTCAGTGGAGCGACCTTAGAGAACATTGAACCCGCAACCGGAGTCCCATACGGGAGTCTCCCTCAGAGCGATGCCCAAGATATAGAACAGGCGTATGCCGCGGCAAAACAAGCATTTGGCCCCTGGCGGCACACCACCCTGGAGCAGCGCAGTGCCATTTTATATCGCATCGCAGACCTTATCGAAAAGAATTTAGAAGAACTCGCCCAGGCCGAATCCCGCGACAACGGAAAACCATTGTCATTGGCTAAAACTGTGGACATCCCCCGAGCGTCGAGTAATTTTCGGTTTTTTGCTCATGCCTTGACCCAATTTTCCAGTGAAGCCCATGAAAGCGTGGGCAAGAACAGCATTAATTTTACTTTGAGACACCCTATTGGTGTGGTGGGATGTATCTCGCCGTGGAATCTTCCCCTCTATCTTTTTACTTGGAAAATTGCCCCGGCCTTAGCCGCTGGCAACACAGTGGTGGCAAAACCAAGCGAACTTACCCCGGTTACCGCTTTTTTACTGGCCGAGCTTTGTCAAAAAGCAGGGCTTCCTGCGGGCGTACTGAATATTGTAAACGGAACAGGGTCCAGTGCGGGGCAAGCCATCGTCGCACACCCCAATATCAAGGCCATCTCATTTACTGGAGGCACGGCTACCGGGGCACATATCGCCCGAGTCGCGGCCCCTATGTTTAAAAAATTATCGCTTGAACTCGGGGGGAAAAATCCCAATATCATTTTCTCGGATTGTGCTTATGATCGCATGTTAGAGACCACGATAAAATCTTCTTTTGCAAATCAGGGTCAAATTTGTCTATGCGGAAGCCGCATTTTTGTGGAACGCCCTCTATATGACCGGTTTAAAAGAGATTTCGTGAGCCGGGTTGCGGAACTTCGTGTGGGGCCACCAAGCGAGGACGTAGATTTAGGAGCCCTCATCTCAAAAGATCACCAACAAAAAATATTAGATTATATCGCCTTGGCCCAAAAAGAAGGAGGAACTCTTCTAACGGGAGGACAAGAGGCCAAAATAGAAGAACACCCCCAGGGTTATTATCTGCAGCCAACTGTAATCGAAGTTAATGATCATTTATGCCGTGTGAATCAGGAAGAAATTTTTGGACCAGTAGTGACCTTAATGCCTTTTGACCATGAGGAAGAAGTAATTGAGATGGCCAATAGCGTAACTTATGGTCTTTCGGCTAGTTTATGGACCTCGAATTTAGATCGTTCCATGCGCTTTGGACAACAACTTGAGTCAGGAATTGTATGGGTCAATACATGGCTTAATCGAGATCTACGCACCCCTTTTGGTGGCGTTAAGTCAAGTGGCGTTGGGCGTGAGGGCGGATTTGAAGCTTTGCGCTTTTTTACAGAACCCAAAAATATCTGTATCAGTTACGCCCCGAAAATTTAATAATATCAACATTTAAACCCATTGGTTTCATAAGAAACAGCGTTATCAATAATTTTAAACATGGAATTAAGACTCAACGGAAAAACAGCTTTAGTGTGCGGTAGTACCGCCGGAATCGGTAAGGCTACTGCAATCGAGCTGGCCAGCCTTGGCGCAAATATTGTCCTTCTCGCACGCAATCCAGAAAAGCTCAAGCAAACATTGGACGCATTGCCGAGAGAATTAAATCAGACTCACGATTTTATAGCCGTTGACTTTAGGGATACGCATGCCTTTAAATCCACCGTGGAGGCTCTTGTTAAAAAGCACCAAATTCACTTATTGATCAACAATACCGGTGGTCCTGCCTCAGGCCCTGCCTTTGACGCAGATCCACAACAGTACGCCTCAGCGTTTGCCCAGCATCTTTTATGCAATCAAATTCTTGTCCAAGGGGTAGTGCCGAGTATGAAACAAGCGGGGTATGGACGCATTATCAATGTCATTTCTACCTCAGTGAAACAACCCATTGAAAATCTTGGCGTAAGCAATACGATTCGCGGGGCTGTAGCGAATTGGAGTAAAACCTTATCTGTGGAGCTCGGGCCTTTTGGCATTACCGTAAATAATGTCCTTCCCGGTTTTACGGCAACCGATCGCCTGGAGGACATTGTTAATTCTGCAGCCAAGCGCCTGAACAAAACCACAGAACAGGCCCGAGATTTCATGACCTCAGTCGTGCCTGCGCGCCGTTTTGCTCAGGCCGAAGAAATAGCCTTTGGTATTGCCTTTTTGTGTAGCCCTGCTGCAGGATATATCAATGGCATCAATCTACCCATTGATGGTGGACGCACAAAATCTTTGTAACTTTATCATCGGCCGATCGCAAAAGCCATA
>ERZ888423.1225-NODE-1225-length-23075-cov-9.967072_pt1 | contig 23075 bp, 18 predicted proteins | sample MGYA00520523_ERZ888423 | MGnify/ENA primary metagenome ERZ888423 (study PRJEB32303, sample SAMEA104408611) | aquatic metagenome | biome: Brackish water; feature: Pelagic; material: water | place: Baltic Sea | collected 2014-06-08T10:24:00 | depth 30,27 m ...
AACTTTAATTTCAAGCATATTAGAGCATAATACTAGTAATGACTAAATCATCGGCATATCCTCTTCGTTAAGTTCTACAACACACTCTACCAAGAATGAAACAAGCTACTAATGAAGTAAGTGAAGATTTGCCGTTGTTTATAGAGTAAGTTCTGGGATTTGTGATTCTCTTAAATAGGTTGAAGAAACATAAATTATTACCCTTTATATTACCCTAAAAATAAAAAAGCACCTACAATATTAGTGTAAGTGCTTGGTTTACAACGTGGAGAAGATGGGACTCGAACCCACGACCTCTTGACTGCCAGTCAAGCACTCTAGCCAGCTGAGCTACATCCCCATAAAGTGTCTGCGAAAATAATAAAAATTCTCGAGTTACAAGGACAACCCTATAGTTTCCTAAGCTGATAATTATCATTTATCCACGAATTAAAATAGAGCGATCATTTTGTAGTTTAGCAACATGATTCGACCCGCACTAGACAATGATGTGAAGGTACTCCTGGCGCTCACTAGAGCCTGCGGAGCGCATATGATTCGCCAAGGCATTTACCAATGGAACGAGCACTATCCCAGCCTTGAAGCTTTTGTCTCCGACTTCAATCGCAATGCCTTATGGGTCTATGAGATTAATGGACATCCCGTGGGCTGTGTCTCATTTTACACGGAAATGGATCCTGAGTACGAAAGCACCCCGTGGATTACGCCAAACTCCAAGCATCTTTATGTTCATCGTTTGGCCGTGCACCCAGAGCACCAAAAGAAAAATGTCGCCCGTGCGTTAATGGACTTTGCCGAAAATCATGCTCGAGAATTGGCCTGTGCCTCTGTTCGGCTTGATACGTTCAGTCAAAACCCGCGGAATCTCAAATTTTACGCCTCTCGCGGCTATCAAGAAACTGGTGGAACACTGTACTTTCCCAAACAAAGTGTTCATCCATTTGTCACTTTGGAGCTCATTTTGACATGAATAAATAAGCCGACTTAAGGGATCAGCGCACCAAAGAAAAATGCCCCGTATAGACTTCGCCATGGGACGTTTCTGCGCGATACCAATACCCCTCTGCAGGCATCTGAATCCCTCGATAAGTGCCATCCCAGCCTTGCTGGTCTGGACTAAACCTGTAAAGTATTTTACCGAAGCGATCAAAAATAGCCGTGCTGACAATTGGAAGTGGGTTAATCAAAGGCGGCTCATAGGCCCACAGGTCGTTGATCCCGTCATTATTGGGTGAAAAATAGGGAGGAAAGCCTTTGGGTGGAAAACGCAAACGCACTGAGTGCTCCACCACACCACAACCACCGAGGTCCTGGATGTAAAAAACAAAATCTCCGTCAGACAAGCCCGTAAAGACGGGATCCGCTTGATAATTTATTCCGTCCAAACTAAATTGATAGTCGCCAAATCCTTCAACCTCAAGTTCAACCGTAAAGCTCAAGCCTTGCTGAGAAATTCTTGTGTTTTCTACGGTAGCAAGCCCTGAAAATCGCACCGAAAATTCCTGAACATAAGTACAAGAAATACTTTCTCCGTCATGGGTAATGGTGTTAAACGCCTCAAGGCGATAATTCCCCTCTTGATATAGATCCAGGCTACTTTCTTGTGAGACCAAAAGTTCGTCGGATCCTTGTGCGCGATACCATCTAAACCCATCGGCAGGCTGCGTCACCTCAACCCGAAAAGGGACCTCATTATTGCAAATCCCTATTTGCTCAGGAAAATCAATGTCTGGGTAGAGCGACGTTAATTCACCCGTATCTGGATCGTAAAAAGGCCCACAACCCAAAATCGTCGAAAAGGACTCCTGAAAGCAACCCAGCGCGTCACCAGCCTCATTGAACGGAACAATAGTCACATAATAAGTGTTGTTGGACTCAAAATTTAAGACATAGGTGGCGTTGTCGGTGAACACTCCGCCATTGAGTACATCAGGGTTAAAGGGAGAACTCCCGATATACAGACGATAACCCAAAGCCCCCGGCACAGATTCCCACTGCAGATAAGGCGAAAGCCCCACATTGACCGCGCCATTGGGCGGATAAATCAAACTACTGCAATCCGGCGGTGTGCCCTGGCCCGCAGTGGTGAAGCTCGATCCCGAGCATTGCGCATTTGTCCCAACATTATTGTAAGGCACGACCCAGGCATAAATCGTCGTGTCAAAAGGCAAGTCGACTGCGGGGTTATAACTAAAGACATTGCCGAGATCTGCATTATCCAAGAGCTCACCGCCACCCTGGGTCGTGCCTAAACTCAAGCGATAGCCCGTGGCTTTAGGCGCGTAATCCCATGAGATAGAAGTCCCCACATTGACATTGGTGGCGCCTTGAGCCGGCGACCAAAGTTCGGTACACCCCGGAGGGGTCGAAATTATTTCTGTGGTGAAGGCTTGACTCGGGCAAACGATATTATCCTGATTGAAAAAAAACAGAGTCAAGGTTACGTAAACTGTCGTGAGCTCAGGTAAACCTTGAGGCGGGGTAAAAATCGTGTCGTTCCCCACTTGTTGCTCGCTGACAATATCGGTGTCTCCAGGACTGGTCCCAATCGAGATAATATAACCCGTCACCCCGACTACCGGCTCCCAGCTAATACTCGATTCTACAGGCACATTGGTGGCCCCCTCAACCGGACTCAAAAGCGCAGGACAGTCCTGGCCCCAGGCATTGGGCATCAGGACGCCACATAGTATCCCCAAAAAGAGCAATCTAAATTTCATAGCATTGAGTTGTCGCGCATCAGCACAAACAGAATCTTGTGTCTAAAGATACATCTTTCCGCAAAGCCCATAGGTCAAGGGTTGTTTGTCCAAACAATTGTTAGCGTACCTTTGTGCTCAACCATGAAAGACCTTTCGTTCAAACATATAGGATCCCTCGCCGTTCCTGCCATTATCTCAGGGATTACCGAACCCATTCTTTCGGCTACAGATGCAGCGGTGGTAGGCAATATTCCTGTAAATGCCACAGAGGCATTAGCCGCGGTTGGGGTCGTCGGGGCCCTACTCTCGACCTTAATTTGGGTTTTGGCGCAAACCCGCAGTGCGATTGCTACGATCGTGGCCCAAAATCTCGGCGCTGGAAAAATCAAGTCGCTAAAGGGTTTTCCTGGACAGGCGATCGTCTTCAATGTGTGCCTCGGCATTGTCGTACTGCTGATCACCTCGGTCTTTGTTAAAGAAATTTTTGGGTTGCTGAACGCGAGTGGCCTTGTTCTAGAATACAGCATGAACTACTACAATATCCGCGTTTGGGGGTTCCCTTTTACCTTGTTTGTCTTTGCCGTTTTTGGAGTGTTTCGGGGGCTTCAAAACACCTTTTATCCTATGATCGTGGCGGGTTCCGGTGCGCTGATCAATATTGTTTTGGACTTTGTTTTTGTCTTCGGACTCGGTCCCATTCCTGCCATGGGCATCGAAGGGGCTGCTTGGGCCAGCCTGATCGCACAAATATTGATGGCCTTGGCGGTGCTTTGGCTCTATATTTTGAAAACACCGCTTAATCTCAATCTTGGCAAGCAGCTGCACTTTGAAATTCGACGACTGCTGAACATGACAGGGCACTTAATTTTACGCTCTTTGGCCCTTAATGCGGTACTGATTTTGGCCGTGCGTGAAGCCAATGCGATTAGCCCTGAGGCTATGGCGGCACATACAATCGCGATTAATATATGGCTCTTTTCAGCCTTTTTTATCGATGGATTTGGTGCGGCAGGCAATTTAATTGGGGGGAAATTACTGGGTGCCAAAAGGTATTTCGACCTATGGGTGCTTACCAAAAAAGTCAATGGATACAACCTTATTATCGCCGGCTTGCTCATGCTCATCGGGGGGCTCACTTATGTGCCTTTAGGCCGTGTTTTTGCCCAAGACCCGGAGGTCTTACCCCAGTTTTATGGGGTCTTCTTTCTTTTGATCTTAATCCAACCGTTTAATGCCCTTGCCTTTACGTTAGATGCTATTTTCAAAGGCCTAGGAGAAATGGCCTTTTTGCGCAATTCCCTGTTTATCGCCGCTATTTTTGGTTTTGGCCCCTGGATTTTGGCCACCCATTATTACCACTGGGGGCTCAAAGGCATTTGGTGGGCCCTTTTGGCCTGGATCGTTTGCCGAGCCCTTGTGCTCATGGTTAAATTTCGAAAAGACTATTACCCTTTGGCGCTTGCTCAGAAAAATTAGCTGGCCTTACTTTTCCAGAACACGCCCCAGCCGAGTCGTTAGTTCGTAGACCAAAAACCATTATCTTTAGCCCCATGAATGAAATACGTATAACCAAGCTTTTTTCCTTTGAAACCGGGCACGCCCTCTACGGTTATGACGGGAAATGTCGCAATGTACACGGCCACAGCTACAAACTCTCCGTGACGGTCGTTGGTCAACCCATTAGCGATCCAAATCATGTAAAATTCGGTATGGTTATCGACTTTTCTGATCTCAAGTCTATCGTTCAAGAAGAAATTGTTTCTGTCTTTGACCACGCTACTGTATTCAATAAAAACACGCCTCATGTGGAATTGGCCCATGAGCTGGAACAACGCGGACACAGAGTATTACTGGTAGATTATCAGCCTACTAGTGAAATGATGGTCATTGATTTTGCCCAAAAAATAAGCCCCCGCCTGCCAGAGGGCGTCCGACTCTATTCGTTAAAACTCCAAGAAACCGAAAGCAGTTATGCCGAGTGGCATGCTGACGCATAAAACAAGCCCATTTGCCAGAGCAAACCATCCATATCACGCTGCCCGAAGGCAAAAAGGTCTACTTTTCGAGTGACAATCACCTCGGAGCGCCTACCCCTGAGTTGAGTAAACCCCGCGAACAGCGCTTTGTGGCCTGGCTCAATGAGATACAATCGGATGCCGCTGCCCTATTCCTTCTGGGGGACTTGTTTGACTTTTGGTTTGAGTACCGCACTGTCGTGCCTAAAGGGTTTGTCCGAGTCCTTGGAAAATTAGCTGAGCTAAGCGACGCCGGGATTCCCATCTATTTTTTTGTAGGCAATCACGATCTTTGGATGAAGGATTATTTCAAAACCGAGCTCGGCATTCCTGTTTTTCATCAGCCACAAGCCTTTAGTATCGGGGATCACCGCTTTTTTATTGGCCATGGCGACGGTAAAGGCCCCGGAGACAAAGGCTATAAACGCATGAAGAAGGTCTTTAGCAGTCCGTTTTTTCAATGGCTATTTCGCTGGATTCACCCAGATATCGGCGTACGTATCGCCCAATATTTATCCGTTAAAAACAAACTCATTTCGGGAGACGAAGATCGTGAGTTTTTAGGCGAAGATGGGGAATGGCTCGCACAGTATGCCAAGCGAAAACTGGAAAAAACCCATTACGATTACTTTATTTTCGGTCATCGTCATCTGCCCATGACCATAGACTTAGGTGGCGGTTCTACTTATATTAATCTGGGAGACTGGATTTCGCATTATACCTACGCGACCTACGACGGGCAGCAGACTAAACTCTTACATCCTTAACCATCAGCTGTAAACTCGTCTGCCCCTGCCAGTGATTTTCGTCGATCACATAGGCCACATCACAACGTCCTTTCTTTTTAACTGCCTCGGTCATAGCCCCGTATCCAAAGGCAATTCCTGAAATTGTGGGCTCATTGGGCTCATGAACCACAAGACGTAAGTGACTGAGATCTGCGCCGACTGCCTTAGTGTAGGGCGCCACATGAACTTGATGGGCGGCAAATACCGGGCGCGCATTTTCTGGGCCAAAAGGCGCCATTTGCGACAAAATTCTGAAGAGCTTGGGGGTGATTTCGCTCAAAGGCAAGGGCAAGTCTATGGCCACTTGAGGCACTTTTTGTTCCGGGGTCAACGTGCGCGCTACCTCTTGGTTAAAGGCTTGTTTAAAGTTTTCAAATTGGCTTGGATCTAGGGTAAGTCCCGCGGCGTATTTGTGCCCTCCAAACTGCAACATAAATTCACTACACGCCTCTAAAGCTTGGTAGACATCGAAACCTTTTACCGAGCGCACAGATGCCGCCAGGTGATCCCCGCTTTTTGTGAACACCACCGTAGGCCGATAATACGTTTCTATAAGTCGTGAGGCTACGATCCCCACCACGCCTTTATGCCAACTCGGATCATACACCACTGTCGCGATCGCTTCTTGCTCCCCTCGATTTATTATTTGATCTAAGGCCTGCTGTGTGATCTCTTGATCCAGGCTTCTGCGCTCTAGATTATAGCGTTCAATCGCCTCGGCCATGGCCTCGGCCTCTTCAGCTGAGCCTGCCAAAAGGAGTTCTACCGCGTGGGCGCCGTGCTTGATTCTGCCCGCGGCGTTGATCCGCGGAGCGGCCACAAAAACTAAATCACGGATTCGATAAGGCTTGGCCTTTGCGCTGGACAAAAGCGCCGCTAATCCCGGGCGCGGATCTTCATTGACTTGTTTTAATCCTAAATAAGCGAGCGTTCTGTTTTCTCCTGTTATGGGGACAATATCTGCAGCGATCGCCGTCACCACTAAGTCTAAAAAGGGGGCTAATTCTTCCCCTTGATCCCCGTCGCTTTGATGCAGCGCCTGAATGAGTTTGAACCCCACCCCGCAGCCACACAATTCCTTATAAGGATAAGCGCAATCGGGTCGTTTTGGGTCGAGTACCGCTGCGGCCTCGGGCCAAGTATCCCCGGGCAAGTGATGATCACAAATAATAAAATCGATACCCAGTGTTTTGGCATACGCCACTTGATCATTGGCCTTTATCCCACAATCCAAGGCGATGATCAGCGCAATACCTTGTTGTTTGGCCACATCAATCCCTTGTTTTGAAATCCCGTATCCTTCTTGGTAACGATCGGGAATATATGGGGTGAGCGGCACGCCATAGCGCTTTAAAAAAGCCATCATGAGTGAAACCGACGTGGTTCCGTCAACATCGTAATCGCCAAAAACCATGATCGGATTGCCGCGGGCCACTTCCTCTTGGATTCGGGCGACGGCGCGATCCATATCTTTCATTAAAAATGGATCGTGCAGTTGGGTCCAGTCTGGCCTAAAATATTGTTTGGCGGCTTCAAAACTCTCTACCCCGCGCTGCACCAAAAGTCGCGCTGCGGCTTGAGGCACCTGCAAGGCCCGCGCTAAGTTCTGGGTCATCTCAGGATCGGGTTCGGGCTTAAATTGCCAGCTTTTTTCGGTCATTGGCTCACTGTTCTTTTGGACCCTTTTTCTTTAGTGGATGGTTTTATGCTTCCTGCAAGAATTATGACAAACTCACCGCGCGGGGCCTGTTGCGTAAAATGCGCCAATGCCGATTGACAGGTCCCGCGAATGGTTTCTTCATGCAGTTTGCTTATTTCGCGCGATACGGAGATCAAGCGTTCCGGACCAAAAACATCACAAAAGTCGGTCAACGTTTTGAGCAGCTTATGCGGGGACTCATAAAAAACCATCGTTCTGGATTCCTGCGTGAGCTCGGTCAATCTCGTCTGGCGGCCTTTTTTTACGGGCAGAAAACCTTCAAAAACAAATCGGTCGCAGGGCAATCCGCTGGCGACAAGCGCCGGCACAAAGGCCGTTGGGCCGGGCAGACACTCTATGTCCACGCCTTCCTGAAGGGCTGCACGCACCAAAAGAAATCCCGGATCACTAATTCCAGGCGTCCCTGCATCACTGATTACTGCGACCGAGGCGCCTGATTGAAGCTGAGCAATTACCCCTTGAAGCATTTTGTGCTCGTTGTGCATATGGTGGCTCTTCATCGGGGTCAGAATGTCAAAATGCTTGCATAATTTGGCACTGGTGCGGGTGTCTTCGGCTAGGATTAAATCCACCTGATTCAACACCTCAACGGCCCGAAAAGTCATGTCTTGTAAGTTACCTATCGGGGTAGGGACTAAATAGAGTTTGCCGGCCATCGATCGCTGTATTAGGCGTTAAACCTTTGTTGAACGAGACGCATTAATCGATCGGCCACGGCCTCTTTTCCCTCCCAATTGTTGTATTCTGGCGTGACCTGATCCCTTAAAAAATCGTTGACTTCATCAAGGGTTTCAAACGTATTGATCTGTGAAAGCACCCGATTAAATCCTTCCACATCGCCCAAAAACAGGTGTTGAACAAATGCCGTTCGATCGTTAAGCCCCACGGACAAACGCCCCCATCGATCATTGACCGATTTGGGTTTTGGTGTTGTTGAATTAAGGTCGCCTTGAGTTTCCGTCTTGAGTGCTGCAGTGGACCCCTCTGTATGGATTTCCTCGGCAAAGGGCGTCTCCTCTTTATGATCGGCCACCGATTGAACGGCCGCTTCGGGCTCCAGTTGAACGGCCTCTTCGGCTACATTCACTGGATGCACCGGCTCGAATTCTATCTCCTCCTGATAATGAGAAAGGACCTCTTGGGCTTCTTGACTGCCATCAGTGATATGCTCAAATAAGTCGTCAACCTGCTGAGTTTCGGGAGGCATCTGAGCAACAATGTCTTTTATTTTCTCTGTTGAAGGCTCAAAAATAGGGGGCTGATTGGTTTGGTTAAAGTCCGCTAATTCGTGACGCATCACTACTAAGGCCTCATAAAGTAAACGCGTGTGCTCCTTGAGATGGTCTATAGCCATCAATAATTCGCCTTGCGCCCTTGGATCGCTCGATTCATCAAGCGACATCTCTAAATCCAATATATCGCGAGCGATTTCATGGAGTTTGTGTTGGTTTTGTTCGATCATTCTTTTTGGCTAAGCGGGTCGCACTCTATTTTGTTTTGTTAAATTTACGCATCCTAATACGAAACGTCAAAGAAATCCATTTTATTCTAATCCGCTCAATATGTTTCTTGAACAGGCTCCAAATAACGATGCGACATACGGTTGGATGGAAGTTATTTGCGGGTCCATGTTCTCGGGTAAAACCGAAGAGTTAATTAGAAGGCTTAGGCGGGCTGAACTGGCCCAACAAAAAGTAGCTGTGTTTAAGCCAGAAATGGATCAGCGCTATGCCCAACACAATGTGGTTTCTCATGACAGCAATGAATTCGCAGCTTTAGCAGTAAAAAATGCGAGCGCCCTTTTGACCCAGGCCATAGGCTATGACGTGGTCGGCCTCGACGAAGCCCAGTTTTTTGATGATGAAATTGTCGCGGTTTGCAATACTTTGGCCAATAATGGGGTGCGCGTAATTATTGCAGGCCTAGACATGGACTATAAGGGAATTCCCTTTGGATCCATGCCCCAATTAATGGCCACCGCAGAATACGTCACTAAAGTCCATGCTATTTGCAGTAGAACGGGGCGTTTGGCTCAGTACAGTTATCGTCTAGATTCAAATGAAGATCTCGTATTGCTGGGTGAAACTCAAGAATATCAGGCTTTGAGCAGAGCGGCTTTTGTTCAGGCCATGCACGAACGAAAAAATAATCCCGCCAAAAAAGACTCAGGCCCTTCGGATTCGCCCAGCGCATAACCCTCTATGGTAAAGGAACCCACCTTATTTATTGATTTAAACGCCCTGGCACATAATTACCGGGCTTTAAGGCAACAACTCTATGCAGACACCAAATTTCTGGCGGTCGTAAAGGCGTCTTCCTATGGCCATGCCCCTGGTCCTGTCGCCCAAAAATTGGTCGATTTGGGCGTCGATTACTTTGGGGTGGCCTATGCCCTGGAAGGGGCTGAACTCAGGGCCGCTGGCATCAGTACGCCCATATTGTTACTGCACCCCATGGCGGCCCACTTTGAACAAATTTTGGCCTACAATTTAGAGCCCAGCCTCTATAGTGTTTCACTAATGCGCCAATGGATTGACTTTTTGGAATCCAAAAATATAACCGATTATCCGGTGCACCTTAAGTTTAACTCTGGGCTCAATCGCTTGGGGATGAATTTTGAAGAAATTACAGAAGTGGTCAGCGCGATTCTAGGCACGAATTCTTTGAGAATATGCTCCGTTTTCTCTCATTTAGGGGCAAGTGACGACCCAAATGCAGAAGAATTCACGCGCGATCAAATCACTCGATACGATTCTTTCTACGAAACATTCACTGAAAAAATGCGCGATAAGAACCCGCTGTTTAACAATCCATGGCGACATCTGTGCAATACTTCTGGAGTCTTAAATTACCCTGAGGCCCAATACAATATGGTCCGTTGTGGCATTGGCCTTTATGGTTATGGCAATGACCCAAAATACGATCGTTTACTTCGTCCAGTAGCACAATTAAAAGCGCCCATTTTACAAATTCATCAGGTCTCTGCGGGGCAAAGCGTGGGTTATAACCACGGTTTTATCGCCCAGAAGCCCACCGTAATCGCCAGTCTTCCGCTGGGCCACGCGGATGGATTGCACAGAATTTTCGGCAAGGAAAATGGCTGTGTTTGGATTCACGATCAGCCCGCCCCTATCTTAGGAAATGTTTGTATGGACATGCTGATGGTCGATGTGACCAACATCCCGTGCGAGGCCGGTGACACTGCGGTCATATTTGATCAACAGCACGGGGCTCAAGATTTTGCCGAAGGGGCCGGGACCATTTCCTATGAACTCTTGACCGGCCTTTCTAAAAGAATCAGGCGCTCCATTGTGCCCTAATCATTCCATGGTGATGTCTCAGAACACAACTCGTCAGGCCAAATTCGGGAGAAGCTTCTGCGCACTGGGTTTTTTCTTGAATAAACTTTGAACATATTTTCTTAGATTTAACCACCTAATCAAATCCTTTATGCTCAAAGAATTTAAAGATTTTATCATGACAGGCAATGTCATTGAACTGTCCGTGGCGGTTATTTTAGCTGGTGCCGTGGGTGCCGTGGTCAAAGGTTTTACCGAGTACATTATGATGCCCCTGGTGGGACAATTTACTGGAGGAATGGATTTTTCTAGATTTAAACTAATTTTATCTCCAGCGATTTATGATGAAAATGGTGGGCTAATTACTGCCGAAAATGCAATTTTATACGGGACTTGGATCAATAGCATCATCAACTTATTGATCGTTGGTTTTATCCTTTTTTTGGTTATTAAAAGTTATCAAAAACTTGAGCGAAAAAAAGAGGCCGCGCCACCGCCGCCGCCGTCAGGACCAACGGAGATAGAGTTGTTACAAGAAATTAGAGATGCTCTGAAAAAATAGTGTTATGAGAGTAGCTGTAGTCGGCGTTACTGGTATGGTCGGACAAATTATGTTAGATTCTTTAGCGTCTCGGTCATTTCCCGTTTCACAATTAATCCCTGTAGCCAGTGCGGCCTCAATCGGCAAAAAAGTTGTTTTTCAGGGGCAGCCCCATACGATCATAGGGCTTCAAGAAGCGCTTGATCAAAAGCCTGAACTCGCCCTTTTTTCGGCCGGAGGCGATGTCTCAAGGGACTGGGCGCCTCGATTCGCTGAAATAGGGTGCACGGTTATTGACAATTCATCTTTTTGGCGCATGCATCCTGAAATTAAACTCGTCGTTCCAGAGATAAATGCCGCTATTTTAACTGCAGAAGACAAAATCATTGCCAACCCAAACTGCTCGACGATACAATTGGTTATGGTGATGGCGCCGCTCCACAAAAAATATGGAATTAACCGCGTTCTGGTTTCAACCTACCAATCGGTTTCTGGCACTGGGCAAAAGGCCGTTCAACAGTTGAATGATGAAATTAGTGGGATCAATGGGCCCAAAGCATACCCCCATCCGATCCACAAAAATGCATTGCCTCATTGTGATGTGTTTTTGGACAATGGTTACACTAAAGAAGAAATGAAACTCGCTACGGAGCCACAGAAAATCATGGGAGATTCGAGTTTTAAAATCAGTGCAACAGCCGTCCGTATCCCCACTGAAGGAGGCCACAGCGAGTCGGTTAACCTGACTTTTAATCGCGATTTTGACCTGTCCGAGGTGCGCCATATTCTGGACAATACCCCAGGTGTGATTTTGGAGGATGAGCCTGTAAACAATCGTTATCCCATGCCGGTTAGCGCTCATGGAAAAGATGAGGTCTTTGTGGGTCGATTGCGCCGGGATCTTAGCGCATCAAATAGCCTGAATCTCTGGATTGTCGCGGATAATTTGCGCAAAGGAGCCGCCACCAATGCTGTTCAAATCGCAGAATATTTGTGTGCGAATCATCTTATTTAAGGGTTCTTTTATCTGATTAATCAAAGCCGTTATACGGGCGGATTAAGCTCAAATTTATTGGCACGTTTTGTATGCAATAATTTAGTATTTTAGCCTTTCTATGCCAACTTTAGAAGACATTCAAGGTATGCGTGCAAAAAACATGATACGATTCCCTCTTTTGACCCTAATTGCGCTATTGGGGCTTTGGAGTTGTAGTGATGACGACAATGGATACACCCCCTTGAATATTAATGCTCTAGGAGATCAAGCAGAGGTTTTTCAAAATGCTGTTTTAACCCTTGATATTTTAGAAAACGACACTAATGTTCCGATTGATGGGCAAATTCTACTGGACGCCCCAAGCAAAGGAACCGCGAGTATCACTGCGCACAATAACCTCGGAGAAGCACGGCTCACTTATACCCCAAATCCTGGAGCCTTGGGTGAAGATAGTTTTATTTACAGCGTATGCGATGGGTCGGGGAATCAATGCAGCAACGCCCTCATTACCATCAATATTTTGCCGGTGACTCCAGTAAGTCTGGATTTGTCCTTAGTCCCCTATCCAAAACTTTCCGACTATAATTTTTTTGAAGGGTCCATGGCGCAACAGGAGCCAGCATTTGGTGTTTTACCCTATGAGCCCATTAGCACCCTATTTACAGATTACGCGCACAAAAAACGTTTTGTTTGGATGCCGGAAGGCAGCAGCGCTGCTTATGTGAGTGACGATGTTTTGCTCAACTTTCCAACCGGGGCTGTGCTGATCAAAACGTTCTACTATGATAATGTTTTGCCTGATTTAACCACACAAATCATTGAAACCCGCTTGTTGATCAAAAAAGAAGAGGGTTGGTTATTTGCCGATTATATTTGGGATGCCGAGCAGCAGGAAGCCATGCTCGATGTAGAAGGTTATGGTGCGAATGTACCCATCGAATGGGTGGAAAATGGCCAAACCAACTTTGTAAACTATCGTATCCCCTCAAATAGCCAATGCTATACGTGTCATAAGGCCTATCAAGATGAAACACCGATAGGACCCAAGCCCCAGAATCTTAACGGGTTATTTGATTATACAGAAGGGGCCCAAAATCAGCTTCAAAAATGGGCCGATGTGGGTTACCTTGACCCCGGCTTCCCGAGTCAAATCAATACCGTAGTGGATTGGTCAGACGAAACTCTGGATCTAGAGACACGTGTTCGCTCCTATTTTGACATTAATTGTGCGAGTTGTCACAGCGACAGTGGACATTGCGATTATCGCGCTTTGCGCATGACGTTTTCCAGTAGTGCTGATTTAGCAAATCTCGGGGTGTGTGTTGATCCAGACACGCCTATACCGGGGTATGAAAACGCCAAAATTATTGAGCCAGGTAATGCACAAGGCTCCGTGCTTTTCTTTAGACTGCATACGACAGATGAAGAATACCGCATGCCATTATTAGGCCGAAGTCTTCGTCATGACGAGTCTTTAGAATTTATTGAACAATGGATCCAAAACTTAACGACCGTTTGTGACTAAGCAAACATTAATTTTTACTTTATGAAATCACTCTTTACTCTTGCGACCCTAATAGCCTGCACCGCAACGGCTTTTGGTCAAATTTCTTTTACCCCTGAATTCATCGACACCAATCGCTCTGATCGCGCGGTAGTGGACATGAATGGTGACTTTTTAGACGATATTGTCTCTGTAGCAACTTCATCCATCCAAATCTTTTATCAGCAAGCCGATGGCTCTTTTATTGAGGAAATCTTGTTTACCTCTCCTGCAGACAACTTACCGTCTTGGAGTCTTGCGGCGGCCGATTACGATGGCAACGGTTATACTGATTTGCTCTACGGAGGAGGCAACGGTGTGACCATTATGCGCGCCAATAATTCAGGTGATGGTTTTCAAGAAATTTCTTTTCCACAATACGTGTTCTCACAACGCTCCAACTTCGTCGACATCAACAACGATGGGCACCTAGACGCTTTTGTGTGTCACGACGTTGAGCCTAATGTATACTACATCAATGATGGTCAAGGTAATTTGACTTATTTCCAAGGTGGAATTGGCGATTACCCAAGTGGTGGGCACTATGGCTCTGTTTGGATTGATTATGACAATGACGGAGATATAGATATGTTCAACGCCAAGTGTGGTGGAGAACCCGCGCGTCGTGAAGATGAGCTACATCAAAATGACGGCTTTGGTAACTTTACTGAAATTGCCGCCACGGCCGGTTTACTGGATCCGATGCAAACTTGGTCTTCTGCTTGGGCGGATTACGACAACGATGGAGATATGGATGTTTTTGTGGGGAACAGTACGGATCCCTTTGCCCACAAGCTCATGACCAATAACGGGGATGGCACATTTACCGATATTTCTGCCACTTCTGGGGTGCAAGATTTAGCCACTACGGGTATCGAAAACTGCGCTTATGATTTCGATAATGATGGTTTTGTAGACATCGCTTCAAACGGCAACATCTTCTTGAATAACGGAGATTTAACCTTTACTCTTTATAACAACGTATTGCCAAGCAACAACGGTAGTTTCGGAGACTTAAATTACGATGGTTTTATCGATTCATTTACCGGGAGCACCATCCACATGAACAATCCCAATGACAACCATTACCTGACCATCAATACTGTTGGTGTAGAAAGCAATCGCAATGGTATCGGAGCGCGTATTACCGTGGTGTCTGACCTTGGGAGTCAAATCCGTGAGGTGCGTAGTGGTGAGGGCTTTAGATTGATGAGTACCCTAAACACGCATTTTGGCCTTGGACAAGACACTGAAATCGCGACCATTACGGTTCAATGGCCTTCTGGAATTGTTGATACTCTTGAAAATGTGGCGGTAGACCAAACTATAGTTATCGTAGAAGGGTCTACGATTCTTGGCATAAGTGACCAAGATCCTTTGTCTCTTGTTTTATCGCCAAACCCAGTGCGCGATATGCTTATGATCAGTGGGGCACAAAGCGTCGAAGGCGCACAATACGATGTCTTCGATATGCAAGGCAAGGTCGTGACGCAAGGCGTTTTGACCAATGGCAGCATCAATTTAGGCGCACTTGCCCAAGGAAACTACGTCTTGAGATTGACTCAGGCCGGAAGTGTTCGTAGCCAAAAATTCATCAAGAAATAATTTGGATAACGCCTTTTTCAGGTAATCTTGATCGATGCCTTGGCCGATTCAAGTTTTACTATAAGACAATTAAACCGCCTTACACGGCGGTTTTTTTATCCCAACTAATGCCACATAAATTGCGTATTTTCGAGTCTCAAAAGTTCACTTTATGAAAAATCTTATTCTTCTCTCTGTAATTATAATCACGATGAGCTGTAACCAAACTCAAAAACCTGAATTCAGTCCCCTGAGTTATCCAGAAACAAAAAAGATCGATACGGTTGATCAGTATTTCGACACTCCAGTCGCAGATCCGTATCGTTGGCTTGAGGATGATCGCAGCGAAGAAACGGGTGCTTGGGTCGCCGAGCAAAACAAAGTCACCTTTGGGCATTTAAATGAAATCCCTTTTCGAGAGGCCCTTAAATCACGACTCACACAGCTTTGGAACTACGAAAAAGTAACTGCTCCATTCAAGGAAGGGGACTATACTTATTTTTATAAAAACAACGGGCTACAAAACCAATATGTTCTTTACCGCTACAAGACTGGGGGTAGTGCCGAAGATGCCGAAGTCTTTTTAGACCCAAATACCTTTAAAGAAGACGGTACGATTTCTCTTGGCGGGGTAAGTTTTTCAAAAAATGGGGGCTATGCCGCTTACAGCATTTCAGAGGGCGGAAGCGATTGGAGAAAAGTTTTAGTCATGGATACCCAAAGCCAAACTTTGGTGGGCGACACCTTAATGGATGTCAAATTCAGTGGGCTTTCTTGGCGGGGCAACGAAGGCTTTTACTATTCAAGTTATGACAAACCAAAAGGCAGCGAACTTTCTGAAAAAACAGATCGCCATAAGTTGTACTATCACCAATTAGGAACAGCACAATCCCAGGACCAATTAATCTTTGGCGGGGACCCAGACGAAAAATACCGCTACGTAGGTGGTGGGGTGACCGATGATCAGCGCTATTTGGTGGTTAGTGCCAGTAATGCCACTTCAGGGAACAAGCTCTATATTATGGATTTTGAGCGCCCAGAACTCGGCTTTATCACCATAGTGGGCCATAGCGATAGCGACACTTCTGTGATTGATACAGACGGGACAACCCTTTATTTGAGTACGAACCTAGATGCGCCGAATAAGCGTGTGGTACGCACTGATTTATCTGCACCCACATCAGAACACTGGAAAGATATTATTCCTGAAAAAGAACACGTTTTGTCCATTAATACTGCAGGGGGCTATCTTTTTGCTGAGTATATGGTTGATGCGATTTCGCAGGTCTTTCAGTATGATTACAATGGAAATGAAATTCGACAAATTAACTTGCCAGGACCCGGAAGTGCAGGCGGTTTTGGCGCAGAAAAAGACGAAACCGAACTCTTTTATTCCTTTACCAATTACACGACTCCGGGTAGCGTTTACAAAATGGACATCACCTCTGGGGCTTCGGAATTATTTATAACTCCAGCAATAGACTTCAACTCCGAGGACTATACCAGTGAACAAGTGTTTTATACCTCAAAAGACGGAACCAAGGTGCCGATGATCATTACTTACAAAAAAGGACTAAAGCGCGACGGTAAAAACCCTACAATTCTTTACGGCTACGGTGGATTCAATATCAGCCTTACACCTTCATTTAGTATCGTCAATGCCGTCTGGCTAGAGCAGGGCGGCATCTATGCGGTGCCCAATATTCGCGGCGGGGGAGAATACGGAAAAAACTGGCATAAGGCCGGAACTCAAATGCAGAAGCAAAACGTTTTTGATGACTTTATCGCTGCCGCGGAATACCTGATCGAAAATGATTACACCAGCAGTGATTATTTGGCCGTGCGCGGTGGATCAAACGGCGGACTCTTGGTCGGTGCGGTTATGACACAACGGCCTGATTTGATGCGTGTGGCCTTGCCCGCAGTTGGGGTTTTGGACATGCTGCGTTACCACACCTTTACCGCAGGCGCCGGTTGGGGCTATGATTATGGAACCGCCCAAGACAGCGCGGAGATGTTCAATTATCTATTGGGTTATTCCCCCGTGCACAATGTCAAGCCCGGTGTGGCTTATCCTGCCACCTTAGTTACCACAGGTGACCATGATGATCGTGTAGTGCCTGCCCATAGTTTTAAATTTGCGGCAGAACTTCAAGCCAAACAAAGCGGGGACGCCCCTGTACTGATTAGGATTGAAACTGACGCGGGACACGGCGCAGGAACTCCTGTGAGTAAAACCATTGAGCAATACTCGGATATTTTTGGCTTTACCCTATTCCATATGGGGTATCGTGTACTCCCTGAAGATGTGGGCGAGCGCTTAAAAACCTGATCTTTTGGCCGGATCCAAAATACTTGAGGTTAATATTAAACACTTCGCCTACCAGGAAGAGGTCATTTTACGTGACGTGAATTTTTCACTGGATCAAGGGGCTCATTTAGCTATTTTAGGAGAAAGTGGCGGAGGAAAGTCTACGCTCTTGCATCTGATTTTTGGTCTTTTACCGCTACCCAAAGGCCAGATTTTTTGGCTTGGTCAAGAAGTGCCAGGCCCCGAGTCTCTTTTAATTCCCGGGGCCCCGTTCATGAAGCTGGTCGATCAAGAATTTACGTTGATGCCCATGACTACAGTGGCTGAAAATATAGCTGCTGATCTTCCCAGATTTGATTTAAAGGCGAGTGACCAGCGCGTGGATGAGCTTTTAGAGGTTGTGGGCCTCTCTGCAATGAAGCATACCAAAGCCCGTTTGTTAAGCGGTGGGCAAAGACAACGTATTGCTTTGGCTAAAGCCCTTGCCACGGAGCCACAAATTTTATTGCTCGACGAGCCTTTTAGCCAAATAGATCTTCCCCGGCGTGCGGACTTGAGACATCGCCTATTTGGGTACTTGAAAGAGAAAAGAATCACTTGTCTCACCGCGACCCACGACGCTTATGAAGCTTTGGGTTATGCGGATCAAATTGCTGTACTAGGCAGGCATACCTTATTGCGATTTGAAGCGCCACAATTGCTTTTTCAGTCCTTAGACAGTCCGTATTTAGCGGGCTTCTTCGGTGCTTTTTCAAAAATTCCAAAAGGGGTTTTGTCCCCAAAAGAACTTTATTTACTTCCCCATCAACTGAGGTTGACCCGGCTTAAATCACCCTTACATGTTGAAATCAAAAACAATGTGTTCCAGGGCACCCATTATCTCGTCTCGGGTGTGTTTTATGAACATACAATCTATTTTAATTACCATAAACCGCTAAAAGTCGGGAGGATCTGCTATTTGGCTTTGTTGAATAATATCGCTTAATTTGATCCTCTATAAACGTCCTCTATGCAAATTCGGCCTCTATTTATTCTGTTACTGGGACTTTTTAATATAGCGCTATGGCCCAGTCAAGGCCAAGAACTACCGCCCATTGTCAATTATACGGCAGAAATTTATGGCGCCAACAATCAAAATTGGATGGTGAGCCAAGGACCTGATAATGAAATTTACGCGGCAAACAACGACGGCTTATTGCGTTTTAATGGGAGCCGATGGGCACTCTACCCCACACCCAACCAGAGTGTAATGCGTTCTGTAAACGCTATAGGTGATCGCATTTACACCGGATTTTATATGGATTTTGGGTATTGGTTAACCGACAACAAAGGAGGGTTGACTTATACCTCATTAATGGACCAGCGCGCCATTCAACCTATTGAGGACGAGCAATTTTGGCAGATTTTTACCTACGACAAATGGCTCGTCGCTCAGTCCCTTCAACGCCTAATCATGATGGATTTGGCCACAAATAATACGGTGATTGTTGAGGCTGAGCACACCCTTTCTAAGGCTTTTGTCGTCAGTGGACAACTTTATTTTCACGACTTAAATCACGGTTTGTACACGGTTCAAAATGGCCAAAAACAATTGGTGAACCGTTCAGAAATAACGACTATTGGTCGGCTGGTCGGCGCTGCCTTCGTGATGGGTAAGACCGTTTTCGCTCATGAAAATAAAGGTCTTTTTGTTTTAGAAAATTCGGTCTTTACGCCTTGGTCTAACGCATTAAATGCGGCGCTAAGTCCCTATGAGCTGTATAGTGTAGCGGCCACAAAAAATGGCCGATTGATACTCGGTACCATTGCGGATGGCTTAATTGCTTTAAATCAATCAAACCAAAGTATCGATTTTCATTTGACAAGAAGTAACGGTATTGAAAACAATACGGTACTGAGTCTTTTCGAGGATGCGCAGTCTAATATTTGGGCTGGTCTGGACAATGGGATCGCTTGTATCAATGCGGCTTCCAATATACGGCCTTATGTGGAACAGAACGGTTTACTCGGTACGACATACGCCTCTGCGATCTTTAATGGCAATCTTTATTTAGGAACCAATCAAGGGCTCTTTTTCCGGCCCCTCGATGAAAAAATTCCTTTTGAAAGAGTGCCGGGGACAGCGGGTCAAGTATGGAGTTTGGTCGCACTAGGCAACACGCTCTTTTGCGGGCATAATGCAGGGACCTTTGTTGTCCAAGAGGGCCAGGTCAGTAAAATATCCGACATCCAAGGGGCTTGGGATTTTAAACCCCTTAATGGACGCGATGATTTAGTTCTTCAAGGCAATTATGATGGGCTTTATTTGTTACGCAAAAATACGTCCGGGCTATGGCGTTTAGCGCTCAAGATTGAGGGCTTCGATTATTCAGCAAAACACTTTGAAATCACCCCAAACAACGAAATCGTCGTAAGTCATGAATATAAAGGAGTGTTCCTATTAAAACCAGACCCGGGCTTTGAAAATATTTTGGCCTATTCGTTGATCCCTGAAATTAAAAAAGGGATTCACTCCGATCTAGAGACTTATCAGGGCACACTGTATTATGCCTCTGAACACGGCGTATTTCGCAAAACCGATGAAACAAATGAATTTATAAAGGACCCTGAGCTCAGTGCCCTTTTTGAAGATCATCATTATACCACGGGCCGCATGATTGCCGACAAATATGGACGCCTTTGGTTTTTTACCGATCAAAATCTCGTGGGTGTTTCCACCGATCCAATAGACGGCTCTTATCAATTTAATTATTTGAGTTTGCCCAAGGATTTAAGACAGGATCTGCCTGGTCATGAGAATTTGTCCTTTACCGCGGAAAATGAAATGATTTACGGGAACGCGCAAGGGTATCTCAGGGTAAAAGGGCGAACCCCAAGTGCGCCAAACCTCAGCACACAGTTTGACCGACTCACAGCAACGGACGCCGAAGGAGAATCAATCGATTTATCATGGCAAAATCCGAGCGCGCTCGATTATCGCTTGAACAACCTTAGTTTTAATTTTCATTATCCGGATTACGGTAAATACAACAATATCCTTTTTTCCTATCGTATTTTACCCTACTACAATCAATGGAGCGAGTGGTCGGACCAAAGTCATTTTGACATTACCAATTTACCCCCTGACCAATACTCATTTGAGGTGCGTACCATGTATAATGGAATCATCCTAAAGCAGCCGCTCACCTATAATTTTGAAGTCACCCCTCCATGGTATCGCTCAACGCTAGCGATGATGCTCTATATTATCCTTGGAACCCTTGTTATTATCGGGCTTAACTTGAGCTATCGCGGGTACTATAAGCGCCAAAGAGATCGCATGTTAAAAGCAAAAACCGCCGATCTAGAGCTTCGTGATTTGGCCGCCCAGAAAGAGATTATGGCCCTAAAGAATCAACAACTCCAACAGGACATTGAGGCCCGCAATAGAGAACTTGCGATCTCTACCATGAGTATGATCAATAAGAACACCACCCTCAACAAGTTGAAATCAGAGTTGGTTAAATCAAAGGAGGAATCAGAGAATATTGCGCCTGCCCTCTCCATTATTGATCAGGCCCTTAAGAACGATCAAGACTGGGAATTCTTTGAGCAAGCGTTTAACCATGCCGATAAGAAGTTCTTTAAACGCATCAAAGAGAAACACCCAAGTCTTACACCAAACGACTTGCGACTTTGTGTCTATTTACGATTAAATTTGTCCTCAAAAGAAATTGCCCCCCTACTCAACATCTCTGCGCGCAGTGTTGAAATCAAACGCTACAGATTACGCAAAAAACTTGATTTAGAGCGAGATGTGAATTTAAGCGAATACGTCATCAATTTATGACATCCTTTACATTGTTTATTCTGCACACAACATTACCACAACATTTTTTGTAATTTAGCACTTACTTAAGCAGACTCTTGAGAATAACGATCCAGGTCTGATTAAGTTAATGCTATGAAAATCAAATAATTGGCTACAGATTGCTCGTTTGAAAACCCGCCGCCGGAACGCTGTATCATTTTTGTATAGTTTTCAAAGGTGGCGCAACAAGTCAAACTTTGCTAATTTGTGCTCAAACTAACAGACCATGAAGCAATTTTTTATATTTGCTCTATCCTTTCTTTGGAGCATTTCAGCGCATGCGCAGGAAATCACAATTTCTGGACAAGTTGCCGACAATAACAACGAGCCCCTTATCGGCGCCTCAATTGTAGAGATTGGCACCAATAACGGAGTCACAACCGACTTTGATGGTAACTTTTCGATCAGCGTAAGTAGCGAAGATTCTCAATTATCCATTACCTATCTCGGGTTTTTGGGCCGAACGGTGAGCGTCGGGACACAAAGAGATTTTTCGATCTCGCTCGATGAAGACGCTGCATCGCTCGAAGAAGTAATTGTTATTGGTTACGGAACCCAACGCAAAAAGGAAATCACTGGTGCTGTTTCCATCATTTCGAGCGAAACCATCGAAGAATTGAAACCCGTGCGGATTGAACAGGCCCTTCAAGGTCAGGTTGCCGGTGTTCAAATAACCACTCAATCAGGTTCGCCTGGGAGCCGTTCTGACATTCGTATTCGTGGTATTTCAACAAACGGAGACAATCAACCCCTTATTTTAGTTGATGGCAACGTCATCGAAGACCTCAGCGTAGTAAATCCTGCGGATATCGAAAGCATCAATGTTTTAAAAGATGCCACAGCAGGGATTTATGGGGTGCGCGCCGCGAATGGAGTTATTTTGATCACCACCAAAACAGGGCGTAAAGCAACCCCATTGAGCATCGAATATGACGGCTATGTAGGGTTCCAAGAGACGACAAGAACCTTGCCTGCCTTGAACGCCACAGAATATGGTTTGTTAATCAACGAAGCTTTTGTTGCTAATGGTTCTCCTATTGTCTATCCTAGTGTTGCCGCTCTTGGCATAGGGACAGATTGGCAGGAAGAGGTCTTTTCTAAAGCTCCTGTATTTAATCAAAGCATCTCTCTTAACGGGGGCTCAAAAAAATCGACCTATTCAGGGGGCGCCTCTGTTTTAAGTCAGGATGGAATCGTCGGGGGCGACAAGGCAAATTTTACCCGTTACAATGGGCGCCTAAATTTTAGCACCGAACAATTTGAAAAACTCACATTTCGCGGTTCTCTCTTGTATACCGGAATTCAAAGAAAAACCCTTCAAGAAAATGGTATAGGTTCTGTGCTCTATAACGCCCTTAATATGAATCCTGTGCTTCCTGTTCAGGGGAACAATTTTGGTTATTCAAGAGCGGAAAACCTCCCTATCGAGGTCATCAACCCTTTAGCCCAGATCGAAGCGACTTTCAACAACTCCCAAGTTCATAAGATCAGCGGTGTCGCTGGTTTAGAATATAAAGTCGTGCCGAATCTAACCTTCAAGACAAATTATCAGTGGAACTATGCCGAGGTAGACAATCGTTATTACTCGCCGATCGCGGATTTTGGGGTAGAAGGAATTGCCGATAAGGTCTTTGACCGCCTCGATGTAAGCACGCTTGTTGAGGAAGAGCAATTCTTTAGAGATTATACTTTTGATGCCTTTTTGACCTACGAAAACACATTTGA
>ERZ888423.1226-NODE-1226-length-23042-cov-6.256841_pt1 | contig 23042 bp, 20 predicted proteins | sample MGYA00520523_ERZ888423 | MGnify/ENA primary metagenome ERZ888423 (study PRJEB32303, sample SAMEA104408611) | aquatic metagenome | biome: Brackish water; feature: Pelagic; material: water | place: Baltic Sea | collected 2014-06-08T10:24:00 | depth 30,27 m ...
GCCAATTTAATAAAGGAAAAATAGATAAATATAGTTGGCTTGATATCGGCTCATCATTTTTGCCCAGTGAAATGACTGCAGCTTTTCTCTGGGCTCAGTTGCAGCACGTATCAGAAATTACTAAGCGTCGCTTGGATATTTGGCGTACATATCACGATGCTTTTTTAATTTTTGAAAAAGATCTTTTATTATTAAGACGTCCCAAAATTCTAGATAATAACAAGCATAACGCTCATATGTATTTCTTGTTACTCAATTCGCAGGATGAGCGCAATCATTTAATCAAAGGATTGCAACTCAATGGGATTCATGCGGTCACACATTATGTGCCACTTCATAGCTCTTCGGCAGGTCTACGTTATGGAAGAGCTCACGGCTCACTTAAGACGACAGATCTTGTTTCAACCTCTTTAGTAAGACTTCCATTTTGGATTGGTTTGGAAAATAATAATCAAAAGATCATCATAGATATGATTCATATGCTGTTAAATGCAGCTTGCAAAGGCTAGACCTCAAAAAATAGACCTATATATACCGTGTAATGAATGTTTAGTTGTTTGAGTTAAATCGTGATTCGAACAAATCAATGGCTTGTATTTCTAACTGTCGTACTCGTTTGTTTTTGGGAAAACGCCTGAAGGTGACGTACAGTTTTCATATGTTTGCATATCTAATAATATTCTATATGAATGGTGTGTCTTTATTTCATATTGTGACTTTTGTCAGTAATCGGCTTATGAAGCTACCCCTGATAAAAAATATAGCGTTATTCTGCATATATAATAAATATCGTTATTGAGTAGAGCACGTTGATGCATTTTCTGAATAATTTATAGAAAATTTGTAAAATTACAGCAAGCTTTTTGAAACTCTTCTTCAAGAGGTATGTCGAAATTTTTTAGATACTAATAATGGCCATATTATCTGCAAAAATACCAGACATGCATTATAAAATACTTTCAACTTATTTTGATAGAGGCTTTTATATTATATATAGATGCCAATAATCAATATGAGATTACGCTAGATGATCTATTCGATTACTCGAGCCTGCGTTTAGAAAAAATTAATAAATGGTGTAGGAAAGATTGACTTTATTTAAATAATTTATGCGTAACCAACACTAAAATTATTATAAATTAAAGATTTTTTGTTAACCCCTGTCCAAATACGACTTCCAAAGGTAAAAATGAAATTAACATCATCTGTTCCAAAAATATTACTTTGGGGTGCTGGAAGCCAAGCTCGGATAGTTGTTGAAATGTTAAAAGAGAATGGGCTTGGAGTACCAGAAATTATATTTGATGAAACTTTATCGAAACCAGAATTTTCGCACTCCTGTTTCTTTACAAATGACCCTAAAGTGCTAAAGACAAATTTGAATCGAATCACTCACTTTATAATATGTATAGGTAATGAAAATGGCTATGCTCGAGTTATGTTATCAAGGGGTCTTGAGTCTCTTGCGCTGCATCAAATTTGTGTAGTCCATAAGAGCAGTTTGATTGAGCAATCTAGTCAGGTGGGTAATGGCTCTTTAATTATGCCTGGAGCTATTGTGCATAAATTTTCTAAGATTGGTTCGCAAGTTGTATTGAATACAGGTTCAATTGTTGAGCACGAATGTGTCATAGGCAATGGTGTTCATCTCATGTCGGGTAGCGTGATCTCTGGAAAAGTCCGAATAGATGACTATGTAACAATCGGTACAAATGCCACGGTAATGCCTTATGTGCACATTGGTGAGGGGGCATATGTTGGTGCAGGTGCCTTAGTAAATAAAAATGTGGCGCCTTATGCAGTTGTAAAAGGCGTTCCCGCACGAATGTCACGAGTAAATAAACTACATTTCCTCGATAAGTCTTTGAATTATATTTGTAATTTTCCAGATAAGATTCAATCTTAATATAGTTTTTATTTTCTCTTATATTTTGTCTTCCATTTGATAGTTGTCAACCAAGGCTTTCGCAGATTAAATCAATCAAATTTTTATATCACCGGAATATTGACATCGAACGTCGGTAGGTAAGATATTCAAGTCTTTGAAGTTACTACCGGTCTGAAAAGCACCGGGTTTTGGGGAGGCATTATTTCCTGAGAGAATAGTGTCATAAAAAAAACTAATACCTTTCCCCCGAAGTCCGTGAGCGTGCTGTGCGGACGGTGCAAGAGCATCGTGATGAATACCCATATGTTTGAGACCACCTCCGTTGGACGGTTACATCGTGATCTCTTGTGTTAATCGTTACAGAAAATTGTGCACGTTAAAAATGCTAGATGATACGACGGCGATGGGTTACCGTTTACAGACGTTTTAAAGTTTGTCGACTTCTGGGGCGTAGTTCAAAAATAGATGGACGCACATTGTGGATAAATTTAACGTAGAAAGCTAGGCGGTACTGAACGGGTGCTTACACTTAATCTGCATGAGAAAGTCAAAATTGAATGTGGACAAAAAATAGTGCGATGCACGCCAACATTCTATTTCTTTAAAGGGTTTGCAAGCTTCGAATAAATGCTTCTTGCTCAGGTGTCTCGATTGTTCCGGGTCTTACAAGACGTACATTTTCGATTGCTTTTTCTGCATCAATACCCATTGCAACAAGCAATGTGGCGGTCATCATGCCAGTGCGGCCATAACCCGCAGCGCAATGAATTAATATTTTTTGCCCTTTTTGCAGATGCGTTAACAAAGACGGCATAGTTTGTGCCCAGTGTTCAGCCACTTCTGCGCTCGGTGTTCCAAAATCGGTAATTGGAAACTGGCACCACTCGATTTGCGCTTGACTCAGCAGTTCCTCAATATCACCAGCGCCATGATGCCTGAGTTCTTCCTGTGACAAGAGCGATATAACAACTGCAATATTGTGATGTTTAATTGCCGCAACATCTTGAGCTAAATCACGGTTCCACTGTTTTCCTGCCGCATCTAAGCTAGACCTGCCTGGGCAATGGGTGAGGCCGATTTGGCCACCGAGTGGGGTCTGTATAAAATCAACGTGTAAAAAATCAGAGCCGTTTTTTTTTGTCATCGGGTTTTTAGTTTGATTATTTTTTTTCTGCGTGGTGAAACTCATCAAGCAGATTAATTAGGGTTGATAGGGATTTAGTATGAGATTTTTTTTTCAGCGTGATGCCCTTACATTCAACTTGATAAGAAAAAAAATGGGGCAGCACGTTACGCATCTGCAGTTTTTTAACCCACTCGTTGGCATAGTGATCTGGCAAATAACCAATATATTTTCCGCTTAGAATTAACAACGCAATACCTTCGATATTTTGCGCGGTTGCAGCAAAATTAAAAGATACATGTTGTTGAGTAACTTGTGATTCTCTAAGATAACCGCGGGTAACATACTCTGCGGCTACCAAGTCATCAAGTTGCAGGTTTTTTTTTGAAAAGAGTGGATGTTGCTCGCCAATATAAAGTGAGACCTGCTCTTTATAAAGAGGCAGTTGGTCGATGCCAGGATTGGTAATGTGAAAAGGACCAATTGCGATGTCAATTCGCTCTTCAAGAAGCAAACGCTCAAGTTCACTTGGATTTCTAATCTCTAAATTTATCTCTAAATCTTTGCTCTGATTCTTCAAGATATTAATAACAGATACTAACAAGCAATTCTTGTCGGTAATAATGTTATCGACAATGCCTATTTTTAAATGACCAGAAATCATATGGGACATATCACTGATTTCAGATTGAAACTGCTCAAGAGATTCAAAGAGTTTATTGCACGAGACTAGAACGCTTTGGCCTTCTTTTGTCAGTCGAAAGCCTTTGCGACCACGATCGCATAATTTAAAACCGATCAACTCTTCAAGAGAAGCTAAGTGCGCACTAATCGTGGGTAGATTGATGTTCAGTGCTTTCTCGGCAGCAGAAAGGCCACCACACTCTACTACCTTCTTAAAAAGTTTTAAGCGTTTAACGTCAATGTCACGCAACATAAATGAGATGACCTATGGTTGCTTATTGATCGATCAAAGTGAACTTTGATATTTTGGTATTTTAACTAGCGTTTGTTTGTCATACGATCAAAAAGCAATCAAAAAACAAAACAATTTTAAACAATGTAGAGCTTATACCTATTTAGATCAAGCGTTGGCAAGGAGCCTTCATGTCGCAGAAAGATTATCTACCCATTACGGGAACCGTCATGCCTCGGTTTGCAGGTATCGCAACATTCATGCGTCTACCTTATTTGTCATTAGACAACCCACAAGTCAAAGATGTTGAAGTGGGTTTAGTGGGTGTGCCTTGGGATGGCGGTACGACCAATCGCGCGGGTGCTCGGCACGGCCCGCGACAACTAAGAGACCTGTCAACTTTGGCTCGAAATGTGAATCGGGCATCAGGCATTAACCCTTTTGAGCTTTGCAATTGTGCTGATCTTGGTGATTCGCCTGTAAACCCTGTCGACCTTAACGCAACGCTTGAGCATGTACAGGCATTTTTCGCGCAACTTCACGAACGTGGCATTATTCCGCTGGCCGCAGGCGGTGATCATTTAGTCACGCTGCCAATTATGCGAGCAATTGTAAAAGACGGTCCGATCGGAATGGTCCATTTTGATGCACACACCGACACATGGGACCGGTATTTCGGTGGTAGTAAATATACGCATGGTACGCCGTTTAGACGTGCGATTGAAGAAGGGCTTCTAGATCCTAAACGAACTGTGCAAATTGGTATTCGTGGCGCACTGTATAACGATAGCGAAAATGATTGGGGCGTAGCGCAGGGGGTTCGTGTGATCGACATCGACGAATATTACCAACTTGGCATTCCTGCAGTAATTGCTGAAGCTAGGCGTGTTGTGGGTAATGGGCCGACCTATGTCAGCTTTGATGTTGATTTTTTAGACCCTGTTTATGCTCCAGGAACGGGTACGCCCGAAATTGGTGGTGCCACCACTTATGAAGCGCAACAACTGATTCGGGGTCTTCAAGGCTTGAATTTAATTGGTGGTGATGTGGTTGAGGTATCGCCCCCCTTTGACCCCTTAGGTAATACAGCTCTGGTCGGAATGACCATGATGTTCGAAATTCTTTGTGTGTTGGCAGATGCCAAAAGTCGTCGAGTTTAAAGCGTTGTTCTCTCATTTTTTTCATTCTTAATTTAAAGGAAGAAATATGTTTGTTTATAAAAAACGATGGTCAAAGGTCTTTGTTGGCGTGCTACTGTCGACAGGTTTTATATTTAACAATGCCACAGCTGGTGAATTGACCATTTACAGCTCAGTGGAATCAGACAACCTAAAGATTTTTTCTGAGAATTTTGCTAAGGCCTATCCTTCCATCAAGGTCAACTGGGTTCGAGACTCTACAGGTGTGATTCAAGCCCGTGTGATTGCTGAAAAGGCTAACCCCCGAAATGATGTATTTTTTGGGCACGCTGCGACAGACTTGCTGGCACTAGATAAAATGGGAATGTTTTTACCCTATAGTCCGCAAGGCGTCGACAAATTAGATGCACGTTTTCGTGATAAAAAATCGCCACCCACCTGGACCGGACTTTGGGGTTTTGCTGCGGCCATTTGCTTTAATACCGTCGAGGCAAAAAAAAGAAATATTCCAGAACCTAAAACATGGGCTGATCTAACTAAACCGATATATAAGGGCCAGATCACCATGCCTAACCCAATCTCGTCTGGCACAGGGTTTCTAAATGTTGCGGGTTGGATACAAATCATGGGTCAAGAAAAGGCCTGGGCGTTTATGGAACAGCTAAACGAAAACATTGCTTCTTACACACACTCAGGCTCAAAACCCTGTAATCAGGCGGCTGCTGGCGAGTATGTTGTGGGCATTTCTCTTCCAGGTAGAGCTGCTGACTTAAAGAGTAAAGGTGCGCCCATAGCAGCTGTGATTCCTAAGGAAGGTATTGGCTGGGAAATGCAGGGTGTAGCTATTATGAAATCTACCAACAATCAAGCAGATGCCAAAACGTTTGTAGATTGGGCTGTCTCACAAGGTGCAATGGAGTCTTATGCAAAGCGTGTAGAGATGGTGGCTTTTCCAGTGGCTATGCCGCCGAAAGAAAATATGCCTATTGAAGTCACCAAACTTATGATTAATAACGACTTTGCATGGGCTGCTCAGAACAAAGCGCAGATTCTTGATGAGTGGCGCAAGCGCTTTGATGTCAAAACAGAGCCTAAAAAGAAGTAAATAAAAAAATTCAATGTAGTTCCTCAAGGATCGATATGACACCGCTTAGTGATAAATACATTGAGGTTAAAAACCTAACAAAGATGTATGGCCAAACAACGGTTCTTGAGGATGTATCTTTTGACATACATGAGGGTGAATTTGTATGTTTTCTTGGCCCATCCGGCTGCGGGAAAACGACACTGTTACTCTGCCTTGCAGGGCTTGAAAATGCAAATTCAGGTGACATTCTTAAAAAAAGTGAGTCTCTCATTGGAAAGCCCCCATCAAAACGTGATGTGGGTATTGTTTTTCAGTCTTACGCGTTGTTTCCGAATTTAACAGTGGCTGAAAATATACGTTTCGGCCTTGAAAATCAAAAAAAATCTGCTGCTGATATCGCTCGAATTTCAGCTGAATTGGTGGCTCTTCTTACACTGGACGGGCATGAACAAAAGTTCCCAAGTCAGTTGTCAGGCGGTCAGCAACAACGGGTGGCATTGGCTCGTGCGTTAGCCGTTTCGCCATCACTTTTGCTGCTAGATGAACCCCTATCTGCTTTAGATGCGCAGGTTCGTTCTCGTCTTCGTGGTGAATTGCGAGACTTACAGTCGCGATTGGGTATTACGACCATCATGGTGACACATGATCAAGAGGAGGCGCAAAGCCTAGCTGATCGAATCATTCTAATGAATCACGGCAAGATTGAACAAATTGGAACGCCCTGGCAAATCTACAACGAGCCAGCTAGTTCGTTTGTTGCAGACTTTATAGGTGTCAGCAATCTTTTTTCAGCACAGCATTTAAGTGGCATGCGTTTCCAAGCAAAAGGTTTTGAAATTGACTGCGCCAAACCAAACGCTACGCCAGGCCAGATCGTTACTTTGCTGATTCGGCCTGAAGATATGTCAGTCTCGCTGATAGAAGAGCCCACCAGTTTTTCTCAAGGTACTGTGCGTAAGGTCGAGTTCTTAGGCCCATTTGTTCGGCTGCATTTAGATCTTGATCAGGGTCAGAAAGTCATATCAGATGTGCCTCAAAAATCATTCGATCAAAACGCCATGCTTGTGGGTTCGCGCCTCTGGCTTAAGGCCGCCGCTCATGACATTCGGTCACTAGAATGAGCGCAACCACTTCACGTCACCCACGGGTTGTGGGTCCCCCTCGCGAGTCAAATGACTGGATCGCATCTAGCCTACTCTATTTTTATGGGGCTGCTATTTTATTAGCCATCTTTATTCCGATGGCAATGTTGCTTGCACGTAGTGCACAAGATGGCAAAGGGGTTTTCATTGGGCTGAGCAATTATCAGAAATACTTTAGCTCCCCAGCTCTTTTTGACTCATTTAGTAACAGTTTTTTAATTGCACTTGCATCGGCTGCAATCGTCATTCCGATTGCCTTTCTCTACGCTTATGGCTTAAGTCGAACTTGCATGCGGTGGAAAGGGCTCTTCAAAGCAGGCATTTTCCTTCCGCTTCTGATCCCAGGGCTTCTAAAAGCAATCGCTCTAATCTACCTTTTTGGAAACCAGGGCATTTTTAAAGAAGTATTGTTTGGTGCTCCGATTTATGGGTCTATCGGTGTCATCACAGCATTTGTTTTATGGACTTTCCCACATGCCGTTCTGATAATTATGGTGTCACTGTTAAATGCAGATCGTCGCCTTTATCAAGCGGCAGAGGTTCTTCATGCAAACACATGGAAAACATTTTTAACGGTTACTTGGCCTGCTTGTCGCTATGGTTTGATCACCGCTTTTTTAGCTGTGTTCGTCATGGTATTTACCGACTTTGGCATTCCAAAGGTTATCGGAGGCGATTTGAATTTGCTTGCGACAGACATCTATAAAGAGGTTGTGGGGCAACAGAATTTTGAAATGGGTGCAGTCATTTCAGTGGTGCTTCTGCTTCCAGCGATCATTGTGTTTGTCTTAGAAAGAATCGCCGCAGGTAAACAGGCGCTTCAAATGACGGGTCGTTCACTACCCCTGATACCCACTGCAAGCGTAAAACGCGATTCGCTTTACTTCCTTTTTTGCGCGCTCATTCTGTCAATGTTGCTGTTGGTGCTGGGTATGGCGCAGTTTGCAGCGCTTATTAAATTTTGGCCTTACAACCTTAATTTGACGTTTTCAAATTATATTTTCAACATGCAGGGTGTGGGATGGATCAATTTTTGGAATTCGATTCGCATGTCTTTATTGGCTGCGACAGGTGGTACGATTGTTGTCTTTTTGGGTGCTACGCTTATTGAAAAAACAAGATGTGACACGCTTTTACGCAAGTGTCTTCAGCTATCGATGCTACTGCCTATGGCCATTCCAGGGCTTGTTTTAGGGTTGGCTTATCTGCTTTTTGTGAACAACCCAGCTAACCCTTTGGGTTTTCTATACGGCACGATGTCTATATTGGTTATCAGTACGGTCACCCATCTTTACACGGTGCCCCACTTAACAGCGCTGACCGCTTTAAAAGGGTTGAGCAAGGAAGTAGAGCTCGTCAGCCAGTCACTGAGCACCCCCATCTGGCGCACGTTTATTAAGGTAACAGTTCCGGCTTGCGCTGCAGCGATTTTGGATATTTGGCTCTATCTCTTTTTGCGCGCGATGACCACGATTTCGACTGTTATTTTTCTCTATACGGCAGATACGATGTTGGCATCGATCGCGGTTATTCACATTGATGAAACAGGGTTCACCTCCGCTGCCGCTGCCATGGGTATGTTAGTGGTTTATGCTTGTATGATCGTTCGGGGCATTCACTATGCGGTGTCAGTCAAGGTATTGAAGAAATTCCAATCTTGGCGTCAGTAAGCGAGAAAGTCAGGGCTTGCGGACAATATGAGTCGAAAAGTAAGTTGTTGGTATAACGCGGTAGCAAAGAGCTTATTTGCTACATTTAAGAAGCGAAACGTTCATAGCCAAACACTGAAAAGTAAAATTCAGATGCGTCATCTCATCTTTGAATTAATTAAAATATATAACAACCGGGTAGGCAGGCACCTGGCTAACGGCTGGGTCACGCCAGTTGAATTAGAACGCCTGCACAACCCAAGATTAGAGTTTGCAAATGTCTAGTATTTTGACTAGGTCCAGTTTATGGATAGCTTTCCAGGTTATCGCTTGCTGGTTCCTGTGCAATACATTCACGCCTAGGTGGCTTGACCAAAGAAAATGTGTATGTGCATGACGGTCAGCGTTAACGAATTAAAATGCTATGTTGATGATTCGCCGTCTCAACCGCTTGTTGTACGGCGTTCACATCTGCACCATAAACATCGAACAACACATCGCCCTGGCATATACGATCGCCAATACTCGCTTGCAAATAAACACCAGCCGTCTTGTCTGATGGCGCCCCGGCTTGGCGTGCAATGCCTGAGATAAGTTGCCCATCAATTGCGGTAACCACTCCACTCAAACGACTGTACACACTAACTTGGTGTGATGTTGACCAATCTAATAGTACTGATCGCCCTTGAGACTCAATAATACGCTGCATTCGATCATACGCCTGACCTGAATCAAGTAGCGCTTGTGCGCGCACGCGACCCGCTTCATAACTTCCTACTGCAGGATCAAACGCCAATATATGCCCTGCAAAAAAGAGTGCTTTCTCGCGCAAGTCTGTCGGTGCTTGCAGGTCTCCAGACAGAACCATTTGAACATCACGCGCCTCGAGCCCAGGCCCAATCCCTCGACCAATCGGTGTGTCACCTAGCGTCGGGAATGCTTTAACTGTCAAACCGAGCAAGTCGCCAATTCGCTCAAACAACTGCCCCAACTCGTTGGCATCTTCAATCGTTTTGACTTTGCCGGTCGGTGAGTAAGGTATGTCGATCACAACATGCGTAGCACCTGCTGAGTATTTTTTTGAAAGAATTGAAGCGACTGACCAGCGTCGCGTATCTAGAGCCAGTGGCCGAGTTATGGCGTTCATGGCTTCATCAAGTAGCGAATGATTCAGCTTGCCATTCCAAGCGATGCACCCGTTGACTGCCAAAGTCACGTTCTTAACCTCTTCAGGATTGAGGTCAACTTTGGTCAACACTTCCATAGCGTCTGCTGTTCCCGCTGCTGACGTGATTGCACGCGATGATGTTTTAGGAATAAGTAAACCATGTTCGGCCACAATCGGGATCACGATCATCGTCACTCGACTGCCTGGGGTTCCACCCAAGGAGTGCTTATCAACCACAATGGGCACAGGCCATTCCATTCGAGGCATCAACTGCGCACGGGCTTTTGCAACATAGACAAGCTCATCGTCGCTAAGTCGATTGCAACACTCGATTAGAAATGCGTTGACCTGTGTCTGTGTGAGTTGTCCTGAATTAATTTGATTTAAAGCAACACTCATCTCAGATGCGTTCAGACTGTTTCCACTTAATTTTTTGTGGCGTGGTTTATCTTCAGGTGATGAAAGTGCTGTTGAATGAAAAAGAGTACTCACAAAACGTTCAATTCCCACATCAACTGACTGGTCGTTATGAATACGGTAAGTGCTTACCTCAGCAGGCAAAGCACTAACTTGGCGCGACAGCCGCAGACTAATCTCTTGCACAGTTTCGCGTCCTCTCTGTGCAATACGTTTGGCCAACAACTCTAAGGGTGCAGTGATTTCGATAAACACCAGACCAGGGACCAAGGCCTTGATATGCTCAGCAACTCCTCTTGAGCCATTTGCAATGATGTGCTGACCACCCTGTTGTATGACCAACAGGCTCTTGGGTAAACCGTAAAAAAGACCGTGCGCGCCCCAAGTGATTAAGAACTCACCTTGCGCCTTACGCTGATGAAATTCTTCTTCCGTACAGCTGTCGTAGTCTTCGCCTGGCTTACCCGGTGCCCTTGTAATCACTCGCATGGCGAACACAAACGTCTCTGCAGGCAATTGCTGGCGCGCACCATCAATTAAGCTATCTTTACCTGCTCCGCTGGGGCCAACCACATAAAAAAATAAACCTGGCTTCATTTTCAGAAACTATTCATCTAGACCAATGTCAACTGCAGGAGCAGCCTGTGTGATTTTGCTGGTAGAAATATAGTCAACGCCTGTTAGCGCGACTTGACGAATGGTCGCGATACTAATGCCACCTGAGGCTTCTACTTTTGCCGCACCATTGATGGTTTTGACGGCAGTTCGCATATCTTCTAGTGACATGTTGTCAAGCATGATGACATCAGCACCAGCTGCAAGCGCTTGTGCAACCTGATCAAGTCGATCACATTCGACTTCGATTTTAGTAAGAACTGGCAAGTGCTTTCTAACACGCTCAACTGCTTTCTCAATGCCTCCTGCAATAGCAATGTGGTTGTCTTTAAGCATGACCCCGTTGTCTAGGCCAAGCCGGTGATTGAGGCCTCCACCACAGGTCACAGCATGCTTTTCCAGCATACGCAGACCAGGTGTTGTCTTACGCGTGTCAAGTAAACGTGCAGTGGTGCCTTCGATTTCTTGAGCATAACGTGCGGTTTCTGTTGCTATTCCACATAGTCGCTGAAGAATATTCAAGGCAGATCGTTCGCCAGTCAGAATGCTACGCGCCGGCCCTGAAACAGTCAAAAGCTTATCGCCTTTGTTGGCGTGTTGCCCGTCTTTGAAGAAAGTTTGTACTTTCAACCGAGAGTCATAACGTGTAAATACCCTCTCTGCCACATTAATACCCGCGATAAACATGGGTTCACGTGCAAGCATATGAAAGGTACTGGTTGCGTTTTCGTCGATCATGAGCTGCGCAGTCAGGTCACACGAACCGATGTCTTCATGAAGCCAGACATCTATAAGCCTATCGGCCTGAAATACATCATACATTGCTAGGTTCCTTTATTCGAGAGTTGATTTAAAGAGGTTTGAATAGGGTTAGACATTTTTTGCTGGATAATGACTGCGACCAAAAGCACGCAACCCGTTAGTACGATCCAACCAGAGCCAGCCAGCGACAACACAATTCCAATCGCAAGCAAAATCAGTTTAGATCTGCTTAACGCACCATTCATGTAACCCTCATTGACACCCGCCAACGCATAGCAAGCAATACCCGTAATCAAAATTGTTATGGCAATCTCTATATAGCTATCGTTTAACAAAAGCGCTGGCGTTTGAAGGAAAAGCAGTGGAATAATGAATGCCACCATGCCAATACGACAAGCCAGTAAGGCGATAGTCATTGGGTTTGAACCAGATATGGATGCGGCTGCAAAAGCAGCCACTGCAACCGGAGGTGTGATGGCAGACATGGCTGCAAAATAAACAATAAACAAGTGAGCGGCTAATAAGTCTGCACCCAATGCCAGTAGCGCAGGCGCAGCCAACACAGCAGAAAGTGCGTAAACTGCTGGCACCGGCATACCCATACCCAAGATAACAATGACTAGTACTGCTGTGATAACGGTCAGAAAATAACTACCACTGGCTAGCGTAAACATGACAGAACTGATCTTACCGGTTAGGTCGGTCATCGATAATGTTCCGATCACTAGACCTGCCACTGCACAAGCCACACCCACTGTAACAATACGCTCTACACCCTCACTCAAACCTTCGCTTAATTGTTTAGGAAGTGACTTAAGTGGGCGCGATTTCCAGAACATCAACGGTACAATCGACAAGCATGCCAGTGCACCCGCAAAACCAGGGCGATTTAATGCTAACACCGCCCAAGCAATCGTAATCAATGGAATGAGATACGGCCAATAATGACGTAATACTGAAGACAACGGCTCTATTTCTAGATCGTCCGCTGGCATGAGATGATGTTTAGCCGCATGGTTATGCACTGAATGGTACACACAGAAATAATAAAAGAAGGCTGGCAAAATCGCGGCGACTACAATACTGCTGTAAGCAATACCAGTGAAGTCACTCATTAGAAAGGCAGCAGACCCCATCACGGGTGGCAATATCGAGCCACCCGTTGAGGCAGCCGCTTCAACAGCTGCTGCTCTTGTTTTTGTATAACCTGACTTTGCCATCAAAGGTATGGTGAACGACCCCGTGGTGACAACATCAGCGGTAGGTGAACCTGATACAGAGCCATACAGCGCCGAAGCAACAACTGCCACTTTAGCTGTCCCTCCCACCTTTCTACCAACTAGACCATTGGCGAATTTATAAAAAAAGTCACCCCCACCAAACTTGTCAAATAGGGCACCAAACATGACAAAGATAAAGACAAGAAATGCTGCGACCTCAAGCGCTGGACCAAACAACCCATTTGGCGTAAAAATCAAGTGATCGATCATTTCGGGCAAACTCATGCCACGATGTGCAAATGGGCCACTAATTTTGTCACCCAAAAAGCCGTAGGCTAAAAATAACGACACTAAAATGACCAGTGTCATACCGATGCAACGGCGTGTCGCCTCAAGCACCAAGAGAATCAAAAGTATCGACACCCCGATATCTATATTGGTTAGGGGATCAAGTGTTGGCAAGCGCTGACTTAATCGCTCAAATGAATAGACCATGTAGCCACAACAAAGCAAACTGAGTGCTGTGAGTGCACTTGAAAAGAGCGTCATTTGCCGAGGTCGAAAGTAATTGCCCGTTTGATGGATAAAAGCAAGGCTAAGCACCGCTGCCAAGAACAAATATAACGCAATGTATTGTTCAACATAGACACCCGCAGCCACGGCTATAAACAAGAAGGCTGTTGATAAACTGATTACTCTACTGAAAGTGTTGGCGATTGGTCCGAGCTGCCGTGACTGCCCCGGACCAATGTGCTTGAAGAATTTAAAAACAGACATAAAAGACTTATCCTTGCCAGCCTAAAGCCCAACAAAAAATATCAAATGGTCACTACTGTTTAGAACAAAACGTTACTTCATAATACCTGCTGCTTTATAAGCTGACAGCGCACCAGGGTGCAATGAAATTGGTGATGTTTGGGTCAATATTTGTTGGTTTAGGCGGCCAAGCGTAGCGTGAGCCTTTTGTAGGAAATCAAAGTTAGTGAGCATGGCACGCACAATATCGCCCGCTTCTTGATTTGACATGGCAGTTGAGGCTACAAGAATCACACTACCGCGAATGGTATTGACTTGATTCGGCTGAAAGTCATAGGTGTTGGCAGGAATATCGATGCTAGCAGTACGTAGCTCAGCATTGAGTTTGCCAATAGCATCTTTGCTCAAGCCAAGTAGGTTTAACTTTGTATCGCGTGCCGCATTTTTAACTTGATTAGACGGGAAAGCCAACATGTTGATAATCAGATCAGCTTGACCATTTTTAATCAGATCAAGACCTTGGTTGTAAGAACCATAAGTGATGCGACCACCCCAGCTCTCAATGTCTTTGGCCGAAATGCCATAAGCCGCTAGAACTGCTTCTCCGGTCATCGCCATGAGCGTACCACGCTGGTTCAGTGAAACCCGAACTGACATTTTTTTTGCTTTTATCTGCGCCAGATCTGTAATGCCAGAGCTTTGCGTTGCCACAATTTGCACGGCTGCCTGTGGATCAATCATGGCAATGGCAGCAATATTAGTCAATGGCGCTTTGAAAGGGGCAAGGCCTTTCTCTGCTATGAAAGCCATCTGTGCGTGGGCAATGCCCAATTGCACTTTACCCGTTGATGTCAGCAACAAATTGCTTGTTTCGCGACCTGGCTCGTAGGTAAAGGCTGAACCAGGGTAATTTTTCTTAATCGTTTCGCCAACGGCCGTTCCGATTGCGCTCCATGCGCCACCCACAGAGCCGCCAGCAAGCGTGATGTTGTAGGGGCCGGAAGCTAGAGCGGCCGGAGTCTGCAACAAACCAACCAAAAGTGCAACTGAAAAAACGCCCAAATATCGTTTGACATTCATGATTTCTATTCCTCTAAAAAGTAATAAATGATCAATTTATTTCAACTATATTTTCTATAAATGTAGTGAACACTCACTACATTAGATTGTTATTATTGAAATAACAACATATTTTTTCAATCTCTTTATATAGTTAGGGAAATTACTATGTAGACGCTGACGCCTCAATTTAAAGCTTTGCTTGCACTAAATTGGCGCAGAATTAGCCTTTTTGCTTCTTTTTATTGGTAGCCTGCAACAGGGGTTGCCAAACAATCTCAAGCTCTTGATTCATCGAGGTTGCAAGGCCATCGAGATCAGGCCAAAGTGAAGCATGCGTGATATTCATACGATAGAGTTCGCGCATCGCCTCGCCTCTCATTTGCTTGCGCAAAATCAGTTGCACCAGCAAAGGTTCATTGTCTGTTTTGTATTGATCTAGCAATTCATCAATTGTTAAGTGCAGCTGCCCAGGCACAACAAACAAGCCTGACTGCGCCACAAGACGACTGTCCATTTCATCAGGCTCACCAAACCAAATAATGGGGTACTGATTACTTAAAAAATATTTTTCGAGATTTTCTTCGTTTCGCGGGTTAATGGCTGATCGCGTGAGCGTTAGATCGAACGCGGGGTTACGACGCCACAGCGCTGGTGTATTCAATGCGTAGACCACCACATCATCAAGAGCTGACTCGAGCGCAAAAAAAGCCGCTACAAAAGGGGACTTGGTAAAATCTAGAAGGCGGGTCGCAGCACCGTGGTGTTGCATGATCGCCATACAACGAAACGTATTACTTAAAGCGCTTTGGTCTTGTATGTGCACGTGGGCTTTACGCTTAAAAACTCGAATCGTGCGCTGCTCGCGCATAGGCCAGTTTTCTTTTGGCCCATCAAGTTGATTTAAACGCCTTGCAAGCGAACTGAGTAAGGGTAGATTGGCAAATGGCTGACCTCGAAACGCCCACTGGTCGTATTGAGTTGTTTCTTGTAGAAACTGGGACCAACAGCTAATGACTTTAACATTCATGGCAGAAAACTCTCAAATTTGTGCAGTCACTTATAAGCGCTTGCGTCTGATGACAACATAATTGCATCATTAGCTTAACAGTCTAAACAAGCATGCCTAACTCCAAAAGCATTATAAGCTTAGTTGTATAGTGAATTGATTTGCTAGCGTAACAGCAAAGCCGGTATGGTTTTGGCGTGTAACAAGTCTGCTGACTCGCCACGCCGACCCAAAATAACTAACTTCAAATGCGCTGTTTCCTTAACCATAGATTCAACCAAGTTACCGTGTCAGTGTATCGACCAGGCTGTACTAAACTTTTAACGTAATGGTCTGTGAGTTCAGTCTTCACTATCGTATCCTTTGAGCTTGCTCACGTTTCCCCACACATTAAGTGTGAGTAGCCATGAGACTTGTAGGCTTGCAAAGTAACGTCTTGTATTTATTAGGTCACTGATTCAAGTGCTTATTGCTGGTTAAACATGCCAAGTTACGCTGTAAGTAGCAGGGGTAAACTGTGTGGGCGGCTAAAATTGTTTTTTTTTGAGTTTGTTTTAGTTTCTGCAATTAATTCTAAATGGTGCTAAATGAAGCAACAAACCACTACGCTTGCTGAACAGGTAGAAAGCTTTCTGGTTGTTTTGTTCGCTGTTTCAATTTTTATGTGGAAGCCCGGCATCTACGTGTCATCGGCACTGATCATTGTTTATACCTGTATCGGTATATTTAGAAGTCAAGATTACAGACAAAAATATTTTGGCTCCAATATTACTGTTATAAGTTTGGTAATGTTTGTTGTGGGCACAACTGCGTCGCTCATTGCTATGCAACAGACTGAAGACCTGTTGTGGACGGTCCGTAAAACCTTATTTTTGTTAACAGTGGGGTTTTTACTGATAGCCTTTAATAATAAAAAAAATAAAAAAATCGCATTTTATGGGCTTGTTGCTGGGTTCTGGGTTGCGTCGCTTCTAACAATATTTAAAAACTGGCAACTGATGGGTGTCATCGCGCGCGTAGAGGGCACATGGCCTCAAGGTACTTGGGACGCTCTTTTAGGCCTATTTCTTATTTTTTTGTTGCTGTCTATAAAAGACGTTTTTTTAAATTCAGTGCCTTCCTTAAGAGCAAAATTATTTTTGTTTGCGACATTATGTATGTCTATATTTCAGCTGATCTGGGCGGGTGGCCGCATACCGTTTGTGGCGTGTGTAGTCGCGATTTTGTTGTATGTGTTGACTCTGAAGCTTTCTAAACGAATGGTTATTAACGCCATGTTAGCGAGCGTCATAGCAATTATGTTTTCAGTCACCATTTTTAAAGACCATACAGATAGTTTAATCAATAGAGTTCAAAGCATTACTGATGTTTCAAATGACGACTATTGGGTAAGATTAAACCTATGGAAAGTCGGCTTTAATCATGCTGTTTTTTTCATGAAAAATGAACCTTCAACTTTTCTTTTTGGAGCAGGAGGTAAAAGCTACGGGCCCACGCAAATAGAGTTTTTTCAAGACATGCCCATGAACGCCGTCGATCGTGAAAAATTTCAAAGCTTGGGTTACCCTTCAGGTGACCCACACAATATGTATATTGATAGCATATTAAAAAATGGGGTGATCTGGACTGTTCTATTTTTGATTTATCTCTTATGGTTGGCAACAGGCTTCAAGTTAAAACAGTCTTGGCAACGACCTGAACCTTTTATCTTGTTAAGTTTTTACCTGGTTTTAGGCTTAGCCTACACCATTTTGCCCCATTTCTTTACTTACTTTCTGGTGTTCTTTATGATGTACTTTGTTTCATCAAAGAACCCGAGACGGCAGACTGGGCTCAGCTAGTCGCCTTGCACTTTCATTGCCACTAATCGGCAAGCCAGTGGGGTCAAGAAGCCCCAGTTGCACCAATACACAGGCTTGGTCCCAGTAAATGTGTTCATGCGACACTTTGCCTTCTTTGAAACCTACAATCACAACAAAGGCTACCTCAACTTTTTTACCTGTTGGGGCTAAACCAGGAAGCATCCAATCGATCGATTGAGTATGGGTGAAACTAATAATAAGCTCTTCAACGATTTGGCTTTCACCAACGGTCATTGAAACCGGTTGCATATTGATATCTGGCGGAAAAAACTTGCCGATCAGGTGATTGGCATAAAAAGATTTCACCCCATCATACCCATAGCCACCCACCATGCTCGGTATATTGTGCAAATGCGGTGTGTCGATCATGGTCGCCATTGTCGTGTCTAGATCACCTGCCAACTCAGCATTAACGTGTTTTTTAAACAAATCAATCATAGATTGTTGTGCGAGCGAATACTGTGTGCTGGGTAGGCTAGACATCTAGAACCTCTTTCAATACAGCTAAGGGTTTAACTATTTATGATGTAAAGTTTACGCTTTATTTGCAATAATTTAACGATGCAACGATTTAACTCTACAGTCATTGAAATTTATTTGTGCAAAAGCTTGTTGGTAGCGTATCGTTTGTCATAGCGTTATGATGTAAAACCATACAATAAGTTTAAACTTCCCGATCATTCCGTATGCAAAACAACAATAACCATACTGAAACGATTTTAAAACTGCGTGTACCGCTTGCCTTTGAAGAGTGGCTCACGGTGATCGTGATGGCGTTGTTGGCTTTGATTACATTCGCTAACGTATTAGTGCGTTACTTTACTGATCAGTCATTCGCTTGGACAGAAGAGATATCTGTTTTTTTGATGATTGTATTAGCGCTCATTGCAGGGTCTGCCGCTTTTGTTCGTCATGCACATATACGGATTGAATTTTTTGTCGGGCGACTTACAAATAACAAGCAACGTTTTTTTGCTCAGTTATCTGCGTTGTTGTGTATAGCGTTATTTGTTTGTTTGGCAGTCTTAAGTGCTAGGCTGGTGTGGGACGATTACCGCTATGGTGAAGTTTCGCCCGGTATTGGCTTGCCGCAATGGTGGTATTCAATCTGGTTGCCTGCTCTTTCACTGGTCATTGCCTTGCGGCTTTTTGGGGTTTGGTTGCGATTGAGAAAGCAAACATGATTGCCCTGATTTTGTTTGGTACTTTTCTGCTCTTAATGGTTATAAGCGTACCTATAGGTGTGGCTATGGGTATCGCCGCGACGGTATCCATTGCTTTGGCTAATACCGATACGATGTGGTTTGGTCTGTTAGCTGTGCCTCAAAATTTCTACGCGAGTTTGGGCAAGTACCCTTTGTTAGCTTTACCCATGTTTGTATTAGTGGGCACGATATTTGAGCGCTCGGGTGTGGCCAGTCGATTGGTTAACTTAGCCATTGCCATGTTGGGCCGTGGTACAGGTGTGTTGCCTGTCGTGGCGATTCTAGTTGCCATGTTGCTTGGTGGTATTTCGGGTTCAGGCCCTGCTACGGCAGCGGCGGTTGGTGGCGTCATGATTGTAGCGATGACCCGTGCAGGTTACCCCGCAGCATTTTCAGCGAGTGTCATCGGTGCATCAGCTGCCATTGATATTTTGGTGCCGCCTTCCATTGCTTTAATTGTGTATTCAATTTTGGTGCCCAGCGCGTCTGTACCGGCAATGTTTGCAGCAGGCTTATTTCCAGGCTTGTTATTTGGTTTGGCGCTTATGATTCCCGCTTATTTTTTGTCTCGTAAACATAAATTAGGTGCTGCGGAAACTACCTTACCCAAACCTAAATTTTGGACAAGCCTTTTAGATGCCTCATGGGGTTTGGCCGCACCTGTACTGATTTTAGGGGGTATGCGGGCAGGTGTTTTTACCCCCACTGAAGCTGCTGTGGTTGCCGTTTTTTATGGCTTATTTGTCGGTATGGTCATCTATCGCACCATTACCTTTCGTGATCTTTATTACATTTTGCGCGATGCGGGTGAGTTGTCGGCCATCATATTGATGGTGGTTGCCTTGGCCGGTATTTTTGCGTATTCGTTATCAACGCTTGGCATCATTGACCCCATTACTCAAGCTATTGTGCATTCGGGTTTTGGTGAGTACGGCATCATTGTGATGTTGATTATTTTACTTATTTTTGTGGGTATGTTTTTAGATGGTATTTCTATCTTTTTGATTTTTGTACCGTTACTGATGCCGATTGCTTTGTTTTTTGAATGGAACTTAGTTTGGTTTGGCATTTTGTTAACCGTTATGGTGGCAATTGGCCAATTTACCCCGCCTATAGCCGTTAATTTAATGGTGGCATGCAAAATAGCTGGGGTACCTATTGAAGATACCATTCGATGGGTGGTATGGTTAATACTCGCTACATTTATTCTTCTAGGCTTACTCATTGTTTTTCCAGAAATAGCGACGTGGTTTCCTAAGTGGTTAGGGTATTGACGTTCAAGCACCAGCATTTTAAATAACGGCAAAAGTTTAAGCGGTGTTAACTAAATTAACAATAAAATTTCAAAGGCAGAACAAACATGGCTCTCAAAAATAACTTAAAACTCGTTTTAGCAATCGGCACAATAGCCTTTGCTGCGGTTTCAAATGCGCAGGGTTACAAAGAAGAATACAAAATGTCGTTGGTTGTTGGCACAGCCTTCCCATGGGGTAAGGGGGGCGAAATTTGGGCTAACTTGGTGAAAGAAAGAACAGACGGGCGCATCAACATCAAACTCTACCCAGGTGTATCGTTGGTTCAGGGCGATCAAACCCGTGAGTTTTCTGCTCTACGTCAAGGTGTTATTGATATGGCGGTGGGGTCAACCATTAATTGGTCGCCTCAAGTTAAAGAGCTTAATTTGTTTTCATTGCCGTTTCTAACGACAACTAATGCTGGTACCGACGCCATGATAAAAGGTGAAGTTGGTAAAAAGATTTTTGAAGCAATTGATCGTCAAGGCGCTGTACCTTTAGCTTGGGGTGATAACGGCTTTAGGCAACTAAGCAATTCAAAACGAGTGGTGTCTACCCCTAATGACCTCAAAGGCTTAAAAATTCGTGTGGTGGGTTCCCCTTTATTTATAGACACCTTTACGGCTTTGGGCGCTAACCCCACGCAAATGAGTTGGGCTGATGCCCAACCGGCTCTTGCCAGCGGAGCAGTTGATGGTCAAGAAAACCCGCTACCCATATTTTTGGGCGCCAAAATGCAAAATCTTTCACAGAAGTACTTAACCCTGTGGAATTATATGAATGACCCCCTAATATTTGTTGTGAACAAAGATGTGTGGAAGTCATGGACACCCCAAGATCAAAAAATAGTACGCCAAGCTGCTATTGATGCAGGACAACAAGAAACCATAATGTCTCGTGCGCCTTTAGAAAAAACCATTGCTGACTTGGGCGTTCAAATTACAACCTTAACCCCAGAGCAATCAGCTCAATTTGCTCAGGCCACTAAAGGTGTTTACGAAAAATGGACCAAAATGATTGGCCCAGATTTAGTGAAATTGGCTGAGAAAGAGGTTGCTTCGGCAAAGTAATGAATGCGTAAAGAAATAGACGTCTACAGCACTTTAGTAGGCGTCTAGTCTTTGTATGAGGTTTTATGCCCTGAAGCTGCTCTCAAGACAATTTGACGTCGTGTTGAGATATCTTGACTTTTTATATTTATAATTTATTATTAACAATAAAAATGAATTTTATCGATAAAAATAAATTTAGGAGTCATTCAAAGTGGAAAATAAATATCTTAAAGTGAGTGTTCGGCTTGCTAAAAAAATTAATATTTCATGTGCCTCGTTATTGTTGGCAGCAAGTGCTGTAACAGGCATGGGGCAGGTGCATGCGGCAGAAAACATTTCTTGGGGTGGCTCTAATCCAGGCGGGGTAATGTATTACATGGTTGGCACCGCCGGAACAATTATTTCTGAGAAGCTTCCACAGTACAACGTCACACAAGTCACGACAGGCGGTTCGACAGAAAACGCTAAGCGCCTCATAAAGGGTGAATTAGATATGGGCATTGTTTATGGTGCCCACGTGTTTATGGCGCAAAAACCAGAAGGCCCCTTTAAAGATGGCGCCAAAGGTACCATGTTGCGGGGCGTGGCAAAAGCCTATTCTGGCCCGACTTATTTTGTTACATTGCCAGGCTCAGGTATAACCAAACTCTCAGACTTAAAGGGTAAAAAAGTTGCTTTAGGCCCACCCGGCTCTGGTACAGTTTTTAACTGCCAAAATATTTTACGTGCTACCAATTTACTCAATGATGTAAAACCCAGCTTGATGACCTTTGCCGATGCAGGGCGTGCGTTGGGCAATGGGCAAATTGATGCATTTTGTCAGTCTTCTGCTCCAGCCGCGGCTGTTAAAGAGTTGGCTGAAACAAAGGGCGCTGTTATTTTGCCATACAGCCCTGAGGAAATGAAGGCGATTACAACAACCTATCCTTTTTATAACCGTGCCACCATGCCAGCAACAACCTACAAAGGTGTGCCTGCAGTTGACTTACCTTATTTGACTGTTTATTGGGTTGCACATGAGCGGGTATCGAATCAAGCCATTAAAGATATGCTCACCTTAATGTATCAACCTGCAATTAAAGACCGTTTGAAAGCAGGCCATAAAGCATGGGCTCAAATGTCGCCTGATGTGAAGAACTTTGAAGCGTTAGGGGTTCCTATGCATCCAGGTGCCACGCTTTACTATTCAGAAAATGGCTTATCAGACAAGTAACGAACAGAAGCACAACATCAATAGGTGATGTGGGCGGTGAGTCTAATTTGACGACCGCCCAATCTATTTGCATTCATCTTAAGAGCTGAGCGAATTTATGACGGGGTTTATTGCCACGTGGTTTCCACCTGTATCTTCCGCTAAACGAACATTGTCAGGTAGCTACGCCGTTCTTTATGGCTTGATCGCAGCAACCTTTTCCTTTTGGTATCTTTATACATCAGGCTTTGGTATCGTTTCTTCCGAAACGAATCGAGGCTTTTATCTAATGTTTACCTCAGTATTGGTTTTTTTAAATTTTCCAGCTTTTAAAAAAAACGAAACAACCAAACCATCTTTAATGGATTGGTTATTTATTTTTTTAGCGATTGCATCCATTGGTTATTGGATGAACCAATACATGAGCTACGCCTTTAACCGTGTGAGCGACCCCAATCAATGGGACCTAATCATGGGCGCGTGTGC
>ERZ888423.1227-NODE-1227-length-23034-cov-9.718700_pt1 | contig 23034 bp, 21 predicted proteins | sample MGYA00520523_ERZ888423 | MGnify/ENA primary metagenome ERZ888423 (study PRJEB32303, sample SAMEA104408611) | aquatic metagenome | biome: Brackish water; feature: Pelagic; material: water | place: Baltic Sea | collected 2014-06-08T10:24:00 | depth 30,27 m ...
TGAACACCTGACTACGAACACCGTGTACTGAAATCTGACCTGGGAGCACCCGATGACCACACCGATGTTGCAGATGACTGGAATCACCAAACGATTCCCTGGCGTCGTCGCGAATGACGGTGTGGACCTGACGGTGCTCCCTGGCCAGGTGCACACGCTCTTGGGCGAGAACGGCGCCGGCAAGAGCACCTTGATGAAGATCCTCTATGGGCTGTACACGCCGGATGAGGGAACGATTGAACTCAACGGAGCACCCGTCACGATCACCTCACCGGCCGACGCGATCCGACAGGGGATCGGGATGATCCACCAGCACTTCATGCTGGTGCCGACCCTGACGGTCGCTGAGAACGTGGCCCTCGGACTCGGCGGTCAACGCGGCATGGCCAAGATGGGCCCCGTCAAGAAGCGCCTCGCCGAAGTATCTGAACGGTACGGGCTGCACGTTGACCCGGATGCGCTGATCTGGCAGCTCGCCGTCGGCGAACGTCAGCGGGCCGAGATCCTCAAGGCGCTGTACCGCGATGCCGAACTGCTCGTCCTCGATGAGCCGACAGCAGTTCTGACACCGCCCGAAGTCGAGGACTTATTTGTCACCTTGCGCCAGATGCAAGACGACGGCAAAGGCTTGATCTTCATCTCGCACAAGCTGCACGAGGTCATGGACCTCTCCGATGAGATCACGGTGTTGCGTAACGGTCGGGTGTCCGGCCGCACCCGACCGAGTGAGGCATCGCGTGAAAAGCTCGCCGAGATGATGGTCGGCCGACCGGTCGAACTGACTCGGACTGTGCCGCCGCAAGAAGTCGGAAAACCCAAGCTGACCGTCGACGACCTCGATGTCGTTGGCGATCGCGGCAACCTCGCGGTGAAGAACCTTTCGATCCGCGTGCACGCAGGTGAGATCGTCGGTATTGCAGGTGTGTCCGGTAACGGACAACGCGAACTCGCCGAGGCGATTTTCGGTTTGCGACCGATTGCTCGCGGTGGCGTGAACATCTCCGGCGAGTGGGTGCCCACGCCGAGTCCGAGCAAGGTGCGCGCCAAGGGCCTCTCGTACGTGCCAGAAGAGCGAATGCGCGATGGCGCAATCGGCGAGTTCACCGTCGCCGAGAACATGATGCTTGTCGATTACAAAACTCACCCGTACACGAAGAAGGGCCTGCTGAATCGGTCGGCGATCGCAGAGCGATGCGAAGGCCTTACCGCCGAATATCGTGTCAAAACACCGAACATCGACACCCCGACCAAGAACTTGTCGGGTGGCAACATTCAGAAGGTCGTGATCGCCCGCGAGTTCAGTTGTGACGCCGACGTCCTGGTCGTTGCCCAGCCGACGCGCGGTGTCGATATCGGTGCTGCCGAGTACATCCACGAACGGCTGCTGCAGCAGCGTGCTGCAGGTGCAGCAATCCTGATGATCTCAGAAGACCTCGACGAGGTCATGGAGCTATCGGACAGGATCATCGTGCTACTCGAAGGCGAGATCATGGGCGAAGTCGCCCGCACCGACTTCAACATCAACGACATCGGCTTGCTCATGTCTGGTGTGACGGCGACTTCGTCGACGTCGTCGGCCTGACGGCCGCCCAGCGGCTGCGTCGCTGCACCAGAGTTCTCGGCCTGCGGCCGAGCTCGCTCACGCTCGGACGGTGGCCTCTTCTTGCCCGGCCACCGCTGCCGCTCGCCAGCGGGTCAATCCGGCGCACTTTCGTCATCCGATTTGCGCCAGCCTCTCTGGGTGGGCGCCTGTTCTGCGAGACTTGATGCATGGCTGACCATCTGGTTCCGACCGTTGACATCTCGGCGCCGACCGATTCGATGTTGAGTGAGCTTGATCAGGCGTGTATCGATCACGGCTTCTTCCTGCTGAGTGGGCACGGGCTCGACGAGCTGATCGAACGAACGTGGGCAGTCACCGAGCAGTTCTTCGCAGGTGATCGTGAGAGCAAGTTGGCGGTGATGCGCGATGCCGACAACCCGCTTGGGTACTTCGACCGGGAGTTGACGAAGCGCAAGCGCGACAGCAAGGAAGTGTTCGACTTCACCGATCCTGCTGACCCTCGAACCGACCAGCACAACCGTTGGCCCGCCGACGCCGCCACGTTCCATGGCACCCTGGTTGAGTTCTACGACGCCTGCAGTGGCCTCGCGGTGCGAGCCAACGAACTCGTGCACCGTGCGCTTGCATTCGCTACAGCAGGTGACCTCAATCCGACCACGAGCCTTGGAAGTCGCGCGACGAGTTCTGTACGGCTGAACCACTATCCGCTCGGTGATCCGGTGCCGGAAAGCGAACGAGTCGGTCTCCGCGACCTTGGCGAGACGGCGCTCGGCCATCACACTGACCCGGGCGTCCTCACTCTGTTGCTCCAGGACATGACCGGCGGGCTGCAAGCACAAGCCGTCGATGGGAGCTGGGTCGACATCACGCCGACGCCGGGCACGATCGTCGTCAACCTCGCCGATGCGATGCAGGTCTGGACCAACGATCGCTACCGTGCGGCTGTGCACCGGGTGATTCCGATGACGGCGAGCGACCGGTACAGCATCCCGTACTTCTTCAATCCGCCGCGCGACGCCGTGGTCGCGCCGATCCCCGGGCTGGGTGGAGATGCGAAGTACGCAGGGTTCCGCTGGCGGGATTACATGCGAGCGCGAACCGATGACAATTTCGCCGACGCAGGTGCCGAAGACGCTCAGATCACCGACTATTTACTCACGCGTTGACCCGGTTCCGCTGCTCGGGCGGAGTGTGAGAGCGGTGTTCGAGAAATGGCTGTGATCAGGACACGCTGAACGACGGCTGTGCCGAACAGGTCCGGATGTCCGGATCGGTCTCGGTCGGTAAGGCGCCAAATCGTCTGATCCACTCGTCGACGTCACCGGACAGCAGTTGTGAGAGAACGAACTCCAGCTCGACCAGTGTGATGTCGCGAGCGCTTACCCTGAATGCGGTCGTGCCGAGCATACCGACGAGATCGAAGGCGCCGAGATCGTCGGGACTCCGATGGATCCATGCCGGCTGGCCTCGGAAGGTCGCTGGCGTTAACTGCCGATCTCCGTACGCAGCTTGGGCAATCGATCCCTTCGGGTACTGCGTCAGTGTCACGACGATGTCGATGCCGCCGACGGCAACAGGGAGACCGAATGTGAACTCGTTGACGCTCGGACCCTCTGAAATCAGCTGCCATCCGTCAGGCAGGGCGATGTCGATCGACCCATTGGTGATCGACACGGACTGTAAAAGTCGGTTGAGTTCCGGTCTGAAGGGTACGAACCCCGGACCTTCTGCGAACGTGAGCGAACCGCAGGAGATGTTGGCTGTGTAGGCCCCCGTCTCGTCGGGTGCCAACACCGTAAAACCGTTGAACTCGCGCGGCGGGAGCGTGGGGATCGTCTCGCCGGTTTCCTCGGTGGTCGGTGGCTCCGGTGGAGGTGGCTTGAGACCGTCTGCTTCGCGCAATCCGAGAGTGGTCAGGTCGGAAGCACGAAGCAAGAGTGTCGAGCCACCGAGTTGCATGGGGGTGACCGTCAGCTCGTCGAGCCGGGTGCGCTCGGGTGGGAGCAGGAGCGGAGATTCTGCCGATCCGGGGATCGCCAGCTTGGTCGCCGTCGGAGCGGTGGTGGGGCGTGGCGGATCGATGACAATGGCCCGCTCTGGCTCGGTGGTGACCGTGGTTGTTCGCTCTGGGCCGGTGTCGGGTGTCGGCTGGTTGAGTGAGGTACCAGTGTCGCGGGATGCGGAGAAGGCGAGCCCCCCGACTGCAAGAGCGCCGAGCACGCCGAGCGCGCCGAGGCGAAGGGCATTCGAGCGTCGTGTGTTTGGCGATCGGACCTCCATTGGCTTGTGCTCAGTCTGGGCACGCATTGCCACGTCGAAGAGCAGCTCGCGCACGTGTCGCCGTTCCGCTGCAGGCATCGGGCCCACGTCGGGCCGCGCAGCCTCGACGACTTGAACGGGATTCACGACGGATCCTCTGCTCTGTCGTCGATCGATTCGGCCGCCCGCTCGATGTCGGTGACACGCCGGCGGAGTTCTTGACGCACGGCGCTGAGCCGCGACCGAATGTTGCCCTGCGGTATCCCCGTGGCGGCGGAGGCAAGCGCTGAGGAGCAGCCCTCCCATGCGACCAGGAACAGCAGGTCACGGTCTTCGGGCTCGAGTTCGGCGACCGCGGCCATGACCTTTGCCGCAGTGGCGACGGCAGCGTCCTCGGCACCTGATGAGAGGAGCGGATCGGTGGCGCGTGGTATCGACCCTGACCCGGTGGCGCGTGCGCCCGTCCATTTCAGCAAGCGCTCACGTTCGGTTGCACTGTGCCGGCGCAGGAATGCGGTCGTGATTGCGAACAGCCAACCGAGGTCGCTGCTGGTCTTTTCGGGACGCTGAGCCTGCCGCCCGAGGGCGTGCTCAAACACCTCTTCGACGACGCCGACGGCAGCATCGCTGCCAACACGGCGTGCCGCATAGGAATACACGGCGTCGACATGCTGGTCGTAGAGGCGTGCCGCCGCTGGCCCGGTCAAACTCACGGTCACATCATGCCAACGGCGCACCCCGATCGGGTGTTACCGGAGCGTCAGGGTGTGACGGGGTTGCGCGGCGTAACGCCGGCGATCACGTCGGATACATTGTTGGCAGCGGTGGCCGCCATTGCGCTTCGCGTGTCGACGGTCGCTGATCCGAGGTGCGGAACCAGGACGGCGTTGTCGCATTCGAGCAAGCCCGGGTGCACGTTGGGTTCGTTCTCGAACACGTCGAGGCCGGCACCGGCAATGGCCCCGCTCTGCAGCGCAGCGACGAGTGCTGCTTCGTCGACGATCGGCCCGCGGGCGGTGTTGATCAGGAATGCAGTCGGCTGCATCTGCGCCAGCGTCTCGGCATTCATCAAATGGTGCGTCGCTGCGGAGTACGGGCAGTTGAGCGAAACGACGTCGCTCTGGGCGAGGAGTTCGTCGAGGCTGACAAGGGTCGCGTCGAGTTCGGACTCGATTGCAGCGTCGACGGTCTTGCGGTTGTTGTAGATGACCCGCATGCCAAACGATCGTGCGCGCCGGGCCATGGCGACGCCGATGCCGCCCATGCCGATGATGCCGAGCGTGCGCCCCTGCAGGCCGGTGCCCAGCATCATGAACATGCCCCATTGCCACGGTTCTTCGGAACGGATCAGCCGTTCGCCTTCGCCGAGGCGGCGGGTGATCATGAGGAGGAGGCCCATAGCGAGGTCAGCGGTGGCGTCGGTGAGGACTCCAGGTGTGTTCGTTACCACGACACCACGTGCAGCGCATGCTGCGACGTCGACGTTGTTGTAGCCGACTGCGACGTTGGCCACCATCTTCAGGTTTGGTGCAGCGTCGAGGAACGCAGCGTCGACACGATCGGTCAGCAAGGTGACAGCAATGTCGGCGGTGGCGAGCTGCTCGTTGCGGACGTCGATTGGAATCACCGCGTCGTCATCCCAGGCCCAGACCTCAGCGCCGTTGATGGCACGCAGGATCTTGAGGCCGGCCTCGGGGATGCGGCCGGTGACGACAATGCGGGGCGTGCTGATTGGGTTGCTCACGCGTTGATCCATGCTGCGAGCTTGCCGAGGCCCTCGGTGATGTCTTCGACTGAGATGCCGGAGTATGCGAGGCGGATGTACTCCTGTGTCTCCGAGGGCTGGGGCCGACCGAAGTGGCGCCGGGTACAGAACGACACGCCGGTGTTCTCCAAGGCAGCGGTGGCGAAGTTGCCCACGTCGGTGAAGCCCATCTTCTCCATTGCAGCAGTCGCATTGGGGAAGAGATAGAAGGTCGACTCGGGCGTGGCGCACGTGATCCCTTCGATCGTCGCGAGGCCGGCGGCTGTGGCGTCGCGGCGACGTTTCAGCTCGGCGAGCATTGGTGCGGCACCCTCAGGGTTCGCGATCGCCTCAACACCTGCGGCTTGCACGAAGTGCGTGGTGCAGCTCTCGTCGTTGGTATTGAGCTTGGCGATCATCTGGGCGACTGCGATTGGCGCAGCTGCACAGCCGAGTCTCCAGCCGGTCATCGCGAACTTTTTCGAGAAGGTGTACAGAATCACCGTCCGTTCGGCCATGCCGGGCAGCGAGGCGATCGAGGTGGACGTACCCGAGTACCGCATCTCGAAGTAGGCCTCGTCAGACAGCACCCACAGGTCGTGTTCGATCGCGATGTCGGCAATTGCCTGCATCTCCTCGAGGCTGCTTTCGCAGCCGAGCGGGTTCTGCAGGTTGTTGTAGATGATCGCCGTGGCGCCGGATGCTGCGAGCTCGCGGATCTGGTCGAGGTCAATCCCGAAGCCCGTGGGGGTCTCGTGGTAGCGGTACGGCATTGGCTTGCCACCGAAGTACTCGACTTGGCTCTCGTAGATCGGGTAACCCGGGTTCGGGTAGAGCACGCCATCACCTGGGTTCATCAGTGTCTGGATGAACTTGGTGATCACCGGCTTGCCGCCGGGCTGCACGACGATGTTGTCGGGAGTGAGCGACATGCCTCGGTCGCTGCCAATATTCGCGGCGAGCGCTTCGCGGAGCGGCGCGATACCGGCGGCCGGGCAATAGCCGGTCTTGCCGTCAGCGATCGCAACATTCATGGCGGCAACGATGTTGCCCGGGGTGGGGAGGTTGATGTCGCCGAGGTGGAACGGGTAGATCCGGTTGCCCTTGGCGCCCCATTCAGCGGCCGCTTGGGAGACAGCGAACGCCGTTTCGGTACCGAGGTGATCGAGTCGACTTGCAAGCGCCATTTGGGTGTGTCCCGCTTCTGTGTGAGCGCCGTTCGAAGCGGGCGTCTGTTGAGGCCTCTCACCTTAACATAATGTCAAGGAACAGTTCCACAATATGGAACTGTTCCACAATGCGGGACAGGCGGTAGTGGCTGGGGCAAGGGGAGGGGTGAATTGCACCCCGCGTCGGCGATACTCGGGGAGATGAAGCGATGTCGTCGCTGTTGTCGTCGCTGTTCTCGTCGCTGTTCTCGTCACGGTCGTCGGCCATTCATTCGGCGCACCACGATCGACGCCAGGCCGTTGGTCTCATCGTGCAGCAGTATGTCGACATCGACCCGATCGAATGCATTGATCAGCTCGCCGGCCGGGGCGTGAAACGCGCCGGGTTGACCCTCAAGGCCGACCTCTGAGAGCACCGTCAGGATGAGTACGCCGCCCACGCGGAGGCGGCTCACGAACTGGCCGTAGAGGGCCGGCGAGCGATATCGCTGGCATACGATCATCGCAAGATCGGTCAATGTCGGCGGCAGCCCCTCGTCGGTGTCCCAGACCTCGGCTCGGAGCTGATGGCCATGCGGCTGGGCGGCGAGGGTCAACCGATCGATCGCGACTGATGACACATCGAGTGCGTTGACGGCCAGCCCTCGCTCAGCCAGCCACAGCGCCTGCGCACCCAGCCCGCACGCAATGTCGAGTGCCGGCCCGGTTGTCGGAAGAACGTCGAGCAACTCTGGATGTGTGTTGACGACGTCGGGTGGCGTTGCCGCAATGGAACCGGGCGCTGCAGACCAACGTTCGTCCCAGCGCTTCCGGTCTGTGTCCATTCGATCAGCATCCCACACGCGGTGTCGGCTCTCCTGCTCTGAACTCGCGGCAACGATTCACTGTGACGTCAGCCGAGATCCTCGGTCTGCTGGGATAACCGTGGGAACATTGCGGACGTGACTGACATCGATGCCGCCGACACGCAGACCGACAATGCATGGCTGTCCGAAGACGACCTCGCACTCGCGCGGTCGCAGATGCCGATTGTCTACGTCGATGCTGTGCCGGTCCGCGTTGACGGGATGGGCAACGTCGAAGAAGTTGGCATGCTGCTCCGGCAGGGTGCCGGTGGATCGATCAGCCGGATGGTCGTCACCGGACGCGTGCTCTACGGCGAGCGGGTTCGCGAAGCACTGATGCGTCACTGCGAGAAGGATCTCGGCCCTCTGGCGCTTCCCAGGGTGCCGGCCAACCCGACGCCGTTCACCGTCGCCGAATACTTCCCTGACCCAGCAGTTTCAGGCTTCTACGATCCACGTCACCACGCAGTCAGCCTCGCCTACGTCGTCCCGGTCGACGGCGAGTGCGAACCGACCCAAGAGGCGCTCAACCTCCATTGGTTTACCCCCGAGGAGGCCGTGAGCGACAACGTCGTGCTCGAGATGACCAGCGGCCACGACCGCCTGATCCGGCTCGCTCTCGCCCACGTCGGCAAGCTGCCGTAGGGCAGCGCTCGAAGTCGTACAAGAAGTAAGAAATGAACCATTTCGCCCGTCCGCCAGGTGACGTATTCTGATCACTTCAATGCCGAATGCAGAAGCGATTCAGCGGGCTGCCAGTGCGCTCAGAACAGCGCTCGCGGGTAAGCCCATGGTGCGATTAGATGCCCCGCGCCTTGTTGGCCCAACGCCTCAGGCTGGCCGAGTGCTCGAACTCATCGAGAGCCACGGTCAACACGTCGAAATGGTGTGGGATGACAACGTCGTGCTCCTCACGCATCTCCGGAGGAACGGCTCATGGCACGTGTATCGCCGAGGCGAGCCGTGGCGTAAGCCGTACCAGCAAATGGCGGTGTCGATCGAAGTCGATGGCTGGGTTGCCGTCTGTTTCAACGCGACGAACGTCGAGACGTATCGCATCCCCGACAAGCGGCGCCACCCTGGCATGGGGCGCCTCGGGCCCGATCTCAGCCAGCCCGAAACCGATCTCGGTGGCGTTGTCAACCTGCTCTTGTCATACCATGACGGCGCTGCCCAGATTGGTGAAGTACTGCTCGATCAGCGCGTGATGAGTGGTGTCGGCAACGTTCACCGATGCGAAGTGCTGTGGGCGCAAGAGCTCAGTCCGTTCGCTCGGGTTGACGCATTGTCCGAACACGATGCGGTCGGCATTGTCAACACCACCGCCTCGATGCTGCGGACCAACTTGCAACGTGCCAATTGGCGCCCAGGGCACGGGTTGCGTGAAGTCGTTGGGGGACGCGGAGGTCATGGCGGCGTGGCGGTGTACGGGCGCAATGGGCAGCGATGTCAGCGGTGCGGCGAAACCATTAGTACCCGGCCACTCGGTCAACATGGCCGGAGTCTGTACTGGTGTCGAGGCTGCCAGAACCATCTCAGTCCGCAGGAGGCCGTTCGGTCAGACGAGACGCCGATGGATCCGCATCCTGCGGCCCAGGCGTACCTCGCCTCCCTCCCCTGGAACCGCTGATCCTGACGAGTGTCGTGAAAGGGGCCAGCGGGGTGGCGGGTTCTCGATGCAACGACAGGCGCCGGGGTGGTCAGGCGCGGCCGAGGATTTTGGTGACGTCGATTTCAAGGACGGCCCGGTCGTCGCGTTCCTTGGGTTGCTGATAGCGGGCGGCGTAGCCGTCGATGCCGGGTTGGACCTGGTCGGTCACCAGGCGAACCGGGCCCTCGAGGGTCAGCCAGCGGCCACCATCGACCTGACAAACAGCGGCATGCTGGCCCTGCGCTTCCATGCGCCCGGCGTTGATGGCCTTCTGCGAAGTTGCCCAGGTGATGACTCGTACGACCCGCGCTTCGGGGTCGTAGCTGAACCCGACTGCCACCACATGGGGGGACCCGTCGGTCCGCAACGTGGTCAGCGTCGCGAGATGCCGTTCCGTGAGGAACTCCATGACGGAGTCGTCGAGTTGATCAATGTCAAGCGCCATGGAGTGAGTCTGCCCGCTTTATTCGGTCGCGATTGCTTCGAGCACATCCATGTTGCTTGCTTTGAACGACGGGTAGAGCGAAGCGGCGAGGCCAGCGATCACCGCAAAGACCATGACGACCACAATGATCGCTGGGTTGAACGCCAGCTTGCTGATGACCTCGTCGGGCACGGCGAGCGAAGCGACCACGCCCAGGAACGTGCCGAGCACAATGCCGACCACTGCGCCGAACGACGACACGATCACTGCCTCCCATCGGACCGACCGTCGGAGCTGGCGCCGGTTCATGCCGACCGCTCGGAGGAGCCCAATTTCACGTGTTCGTTCGAAGACACCGAGCGCAAGTGTGATTGCGATGCCCAACACGGCGATGATGATTGACATCAGCAACAAGATGGTGATCGTCAGCAACAGCTGGTTGATCTGGTCTTCCTGACTTTTACGGAACTCAGCGTTTGTTTGGACATCGGCCTGTGGGAACCCAGCGGTGGCAGCTGCGACGGCAGCGTCGCCCTCAGCTGCGGTGACGTTGTCGGCAAGCCTGGCAATGATGAAGAGATCACGAGCGGGGGCATCGCTCACGGCATCAAGCGTGTCGAGGCTGATCAGCCAGTTGCCAAACGTGGCATCGCCGTACACACCTGCCACAGTCAACGTTCCTGAGGCGCCGCTCTGCCACAGGATGTCGATTGTGTCACCGACCTGCTTGTCCAAGTCGTTGGCAGGGTCGCTGTGGATCAGCACCTCGTTCAGGCCGAGGCCGGTGATGGTTCCGTCCTGCAAGTCGGGGTCGACCAATTTGTCGAAAGCGTCTGGGTTGATGGCGCCGATATTCTTTGAATCGCCGTCGACTTGTCCGCTGGCCTGGCGGATTGGCGTCACTGCGTCCAGCTCTGGGAGAGCGTCGAGCCCCTCTGCCACAGCCGGGGACAGGCCAAAGAAGTTGGGGTCGGTGATGATGTAGTCGGCGGTGATTGCGTTATCGAGGACGTCGGTGATCGTGGCTCGCAACGACGAAGCAAAGACGGCTGCAGCGCTCACCAGGGCAACGCCGATCATGAGTGCAGAGGCACTCGACGACGTCCGCCGTGGGGCGCGGACAACGTTGTCGCGAGCCAGTGCGCCGGGAACTTTGAAGAGCTTCGCAATTGGCCAGCCGATTGCACGCGTCACGGGCGGAGCGATCGTCGACGAGACGCTGGCAACGCCGAGGAAGAGTGTCAGAGCGCCAGCGCCGGCAACGGTCGCCCAGAGCGCGGCAGCGCCTGGCTGGACAAACAGCCCGACGATGAGGAGCAGTGTGCCGGCGGCGGTGACGACGGCGCCGATGATCAACTGCTGCTTCTTTAATGCGTCGAATCCCAACTCGGGTCGCATCGCAGCAACCGGAGGGATTGTCGAGGCGCGGCGTGCCGGGACGAACACCGACAGCATCGTGACACCGATACCAACCGCGGCAGCGGCGACGAACGTTCGGGGCTCGAGGATCGTCGACGTGTCGGGGAACCCGATGCCAGCCTGGTTGAACGCCCAAACAATGAAGCGCGCGACACCGATGCCGCCAATAATTCCGAGCGCGGTGGCGATCAGGCCGAGGACAAGGGCCTCTGCCACGATCATGCGCCGCACTTGCTTTGCTGATGCGCCAACGGCACGGAGTAGTGCGAGCTCACGCAGGCGTTGCCCGATGGTGATCTGGAAGATGTTGTTGATGATGAAGGCGACGATGAACGTCGTGATGAACGCAAAGATCAGCAGGCCGGTTCCGAAGACACTGATGAATCCGTCGACGTCGCTCTGGCGCTCGGCGGAGAGCACTTCGCCCGTGACGACTTCGGTGCGAGCGGGGAGTACGTTCTCGATGGCGGCTTGGACGGCAACGGCATCGGCGCCGGCGGCGAGCCCGATGTCGATGGCATCGACCTTGCCGCCTGATCCGAACTTTTCGATGGCGGTCGAAATGTCCACGGCAACGACCGATGCTCCGAGGAAACCGTCGGAGTCGGCTGCACCAATCGTGCCAACCAGCGTGGCTGAATGCGTACCCGTGTCGGTGAGATAGCCGACGGTGTCGCCGACCACGTACCCGACGCGGTCGGCTGAGGCCTTATCGACCACAATCTCATCTGCGCCGGTCGGAGCTCGCCCGTCTTTCAACGTGACTCCTTGGAGACCGCCTTCGCCAATGTAGGAGAAGCCGAGCGCCGGGCCGCCGGTGGTGGCAACAATGTCGCCGTCCTGGTCGAGGAGTTGAGCAAAGCGGCCAAGTGAGGGCTCGATGACGTCGATGCCGTCGATGCCTTGGAGATCATCTGCGATCGTCGCATCAATTGGATCCCGGTTGCTGTCGCCTTCGAAGGCTTCGGCAGCACGCACTTGGAGGTCGATCTCCGAGACGAGTTCGTCGGACAAGCTGGCAAATGTCGCCCGGAGGCTGTCGGCGAGGACGAACGAACCAACGACGAATGACACGCCGGCGGTCATCATCAGGGCGATGGCGATGGTGCGTCCGAGGCGGGCTCGGATGCTCTTGCGCGCAAGGAGCGCAGTTGATGAGAAACTCATGTCAGCTTCCAAGTTGCTTCATCTGATCGATGACCTGATCGGCCGTCGGATCATCGAGTTCGCCAACGATTTTGCCGTCGCCAACAAAAACGACACGGTCGGCGTACGACGCGGCGCTTGGGTCGTGGGTGACCATCACGATGGTCTGGCCGAACTCGCGGACGGCGCGCCGCATGAAGTCGAGGATCTCGGCACCAGTCGCGGAGTCAAGGTTGCCGGTCGGTTCATCGGCGAAGATGATCTTCGGCCGCGAAGCGAGTGCACGAGCAACAGCAACGCGCTGCTGCTGGCCACCGGACAACTCACTGGGCCGGTGCTTCAAACGGCCATCGAGCTTGACGGCAGTGACAACCTGGTCGATCCAGGCGGCGTCGCCGGTCTCGCCACCGAGCATCATGGGGAGTTTGATGTTCTCCTCAGCGGTGAGTGTCGGAATCAGGTTGAAGGCCTGGAACACGAAGCCGACGTCAGTGCGGCGAAGCTCGGTGAGCTCCTTGTCGCCGAGCTTCGAGAGGTACTTGTTTCCAATGTAGGTGTCGCCGGAGGTGAGTGTGTCAAGCCCGGCCAGGCAGTGCAGCAGCGTCGACTTGCCTGAGCCGGACGGGCCCATGATTGCCGTAAATTTCCCGGTCTCGAAGGCGACGGTGACGTCGTCGAGCGCCTTCACCTGAGCGTCGCCGGTGCCGTAAATCTTGCTGGCATCTACAGCGCCGGCCGCAGCGGTCGGTGGAGGCGCGTCAAAGGCATCGGGGTCAGAACTCGGCAGTGCAGCAGTCATACTGAAGAGCTTGCCGAACGCGGCAGCTGGGCACGTCCACTCTGTGGTGGTTCTCCGTCACCCTGCAGGTTGATGGTGCAGTTCTGTCACCGCCTGGTCAGACGCGAGTGTGACACTCGTGGCCCCGGGTCAACGACTGCCCGGCGGGACCAGGCCAGATTCATATGCGGCGACGACGGCTTGAACGCGATCGCGGGCACCGAGCTTGGCGAGAACCCGCCCGACGTGGGTCTTGATGGTTGCTTCGCCCAGGAAGAGTTCTTTGGCGATTTCGTTGTTCGACATCCCACGCGCCATCAGCTTGATGACCTCGAGTTCGCGGTCGGTGAGCTCGTTGATCCCGGGGAAGGCTTCGGGCTGGCCGACCGGTCGTCGAACGATTTCATCGATCAGCGTCTGGGTGACCGACGGAGCGAGCAGCGCATTCCCCTCGGCGATGATTCGAATGCCGTCGACCAATTGTTCGGCTGGCGCATCTTTCAACATGAATCCGCTGGCGCCGGCGCGCAGCGCAGCGTGCACGAGATCGTCAAGATCGAACGTCGTGAGCATCATCACGCGGGCGGCGACCGTGGCGTCGGCACAAATGATCTGGCACGCCTCGATGCCGTCCATCTTGGGCATGCGGACATCCATGAGGATCACGTCGGGTTTGGCTCGCCCGACCATCTGTACGGCTTCGGCCCCGTTGGCTGCTTCACCGACCACAGTGATGTCCGATTCGGCCTCAAGGATCATGCGGAACCCGGCGCGCACCATCTGCTGGTCGTCGACCAGCATCACCCGAATCACTGGCCGACCTGCGCGATGCCAGAGCGGAACGATCGTGCAGAGGTAGGTGGAACGCCGGGTGTGGTCGGGAGCGAGATCTGTACCCGCCAGCCGCCGCTCGGCCGTGGGCCGGCAGCGACCGACCCGCCGACGGCCATTGCACGCTCGTGCATGCCCACGATGCCGTGGCCGGTCCCCAGATCGTCGGCGGCAGCGCCGCGACCGTCGTCGGTGACGACGATCGAGAGATGACCGTCAGCGTGCCCAATGGTGAGTCGAACGTCGGTCACTGGGCCGGCATGTCGCCGGACATTGGTGAGTGCTTCCTGCAGCATGCGGTAACCGGTCAACGTGACCGAGGCTGAAAGCCCGTCCAGGTCGCCCGCGATTGACGTGGTGAGGGGGAGGTCTGCGGCGGATTCGATGAGCGTCGCAACCTCTGCCATCGTCGGCTGAGGTGCACGCCGGTCGAGCCCGTCGCCGCCGCTGTCGGTTCGAAGAACGCCGAGGATGCCCCGCAGTTCGTTCATGGCTTGGCGGCCGGTGGCTTCGATGTTGTCGAGCGCAACGGTCGCGACAGCGGGCGATGTGGTGAGATTGCGGCGTGCGGCAGCGGCCTGGATCACCATGACGCTGACCGAATGGGCAACAACGTCATGGAGTTCGCGCGCGATTCGGGTCCGTTCGGCAGTGACCTGCTGTTGAGCGATCAAGGCGTGTTCGCGTTCGGCTCGTTCAGCACGCTCGATCAGGCTGTCTGCCTTTTCGCGCCGGCGCCGCAGGTTGTCTCCGAGAACGAAGGCGGTGACCAAGATGACGGTCGAACTGACAAATGAGCCGACGTCAAGTTCGCCCACTGCGAGGCCTGTGATGAACAGGAGTGCGAGCGCAACAGCGATTGTCCAGAGCGCATTGGTTCTGATCTGGCCGGTCGAGTAAGCGCCGAACGCGTACAACGCAATGATGACACCGAGAAACCCGGCGCCATCGATGTCGAACAGAGCTGCTGCTATCTGGGCGCCGACGACGAACAGCCCCGTGGGGATCGGCGCCACGCGCCGCCAAGCGACCGGGAGCACCGAAGCGATGATCAGCAGGGTGGTCCACCACGTGGGGCTACGGAATTTGCCGTCGGTGTCGAGGTCGAGGAGATGAAAGGTGACACTGAGCGAGGTGATCAAGATTGCCAGGAGGGCGTCGGCAGCGCGTTCATGCGTTCGCAACCAGCCGAGGGGTCGGCCGATCGCAGCTGAGGTCTCGCGGGTAACAGCCATCCAAAGCACGACGCTAGTCATCCGTGCGAGCCGACTGATCCCCCGTGGGGTGGATTGCCGTACGCTCTGCGGTTGATGGCGTGCGTTTCTTGCTCACGGCCGCTTCCAGACGGCGCACGGTTCTGCCCCTTCTGTGGGCACGAGGTCGTTGGTGCCGCCACCGAGGAGCGCCGCGTCGTCACCGTGGTATTCGCCGACCTCGTCGGCTACACGGCGATGAGTGAGCATCTCGACCCTGAGCAGGTCAAACGTCTCATCGATGGCGCGTTCCAACTGCTGGTCGCCGACATCGTCGCGTTCGGCGGACGCGTCGACAAGATCCTTGGCGATGGCATTCTCGCGATCTTCGGTGCTCCGGTGGCTCACGAGGATGACCCGGATCGTGCGGTCCGTGCCGCGATGCAGATGCACACGTCGCTCGAACGATTCTCGCGGAGCCAGTTGGACCGTGATGGCGAACTCCAGCTCCGCATCGGCGTGAACACCGGCGAGGTGCTGGTCGGTTCGGTTGCGGGCACCGACGATTACACGGCGCTCGGCGATGTGGTCAACCTCGCGTCGAGGTTGCAGTCGCTCGCTCCGCCAGGGTCGGTGTATATCGGTGATGGTACGGCCTCGCTCCTCAGTGTCGAGATCTTGCGCGAGCGACTCGCCGATGTCACCGTTCGCGGTCGTGTGCAAGTCGAGCAGGTGTGGAACGTGCTGGGCCGTCAGCGACGCCTGCCCCGGTCGGGTACGCGCAGTGTGGTCCCGTTCGTTGGGCGACGTCCGCAGCGCGAACTCCTGCGGTCGGTGATGGCCATGGTCGCCAATGGCCGCTCGGGTGTCGTTTCGGTGACGGGCGAGGCAGGTGCAGGGAAGACGCGGCTGGTCAACGAACTCCTCGACGAGTTCCCCAGCCGACGTGTCACAATCTTTGCCGGGGTGTGTGCGCCATACGGCGAAAACAACGTCTGGGCGCCGATTGCCACAGCGCTCTATCGACGGCTCGACCTCGATCCCTCGGTTCCCTCTGATCAGCTCAGCGCCCTCGCTCGGTCGAGAGCTGTTTCGCGATACGACTTCTCCGCTGATGACCCGTCGCTTGATCGGTTCGTCGATGCCGCACTTCACTTACTCGGGCACTCGTCGGCGTTCGATGACGTGAACCCGAGCGAAGCTCGCGAGATGCTCTTTAGCCTCATCGTCGAGGGACTCCGTCGACGGTCGAGATCTGGCCCTGTGGTCCTCTGGCTCGACGATCTGCAGTGGGCTGACCCTTTACTTATCGACCTGCTCCATCGCCTCACGCGGGCGCTCGTCGATCGGCCGTTCCTCATCGTCACTGCGCAGCGCGACGACGTCGACATCAGCTGGCCGTCGGCACCTGATCACCTGGTTACCATCCGGATGCCATTGGAGCCGCTGTCGCGGATCGAAGCTGACGATCTCATGTCGGCGATCCTTGGTGAGGCTTCGAACGATGTGCTCGCTGGCAAGCTGTACGAACGCAGTGGCGGCAACCCGCTCTTCCTGACCGAGCTCGCAGGCCTCGCAAAATCGACTCCTGACAGCACGGAATTGCCGGGTTCGCTGCGCGCATTGATCGCTGCACAACTTGATCGCTTGCCTCCTGGCCAACGTTTGATTCTCGACAATGCGTCCGTACTTGGAGCTTCGGGTCCGCTCGAATCGTTGGAGCAGTTCGCCGATGCGCTCGGCCAGTCGTACGAGCGGGCGGGCGTCGACGCTCTGGAGACAGAGGGTTTACTCGAACTCGATGACGGCTGGTGGCACTTTCGCAGCGATGTCGTGCGGGAGGTCGCATATCAGATGTTGACCAAGCGGGTTCGAGCACAGCGCCACGCAGGTGTCGCGGCGGTGATGGGCGACATGCCGAGGGTCCCCATTGAATTGCTTGCCCATCACGTAGCGACCACGGCCGAGCTCGTGGGTGAGATCGGGCCGGTTGAGGGGGTGTTGCCGGGTGCCAAGTCTCATGCCGTCCAGTTGTTGGCGCAGGCAACGCAGCTCTCACTCAACGTTGGAGCGTTCGCTCAAGCAATCCGGCATGCGTCGCGTGCCCTCGACCTCGGCGCGGACAGCGCTGAAGTCACCCGTCAATTGGTGCTGTTGCGTTCCGAGGCACTCGTCGGTCGGCGTGAAGCCGACGCAGCGAGAGCTGACGCTACCGACGCGCTCGAAGCTGCAGTAGCTGCCGGCGACGCTCGGCACGAAGGCATTGCCCGTCGTTTGCTTGGCCAGCTCGCGCAGATCAGTGGCAATCTCGTGAATGCACGCGAGGAGCTCGGGCGCAGCGTCGAGATTTTCCGACAATTGGGCGACGACATCGAGCTGGCCGCGTCACTTCGTGAACGTGGTTTTGCCGAAGTTTTCGGGGGATCGCTGGGCGACGCCGACTGGCTCCTCGGTGAATCCGAAGCGCTGTCCGAGCAGTTGGGCGATCGTCGTGGTCGAGCATGGGTACGCCAGCACCAGGCATGGGTTGCCTTCCTGTCGGGTGACGTTGAGCTTGGTGAGAAACGTCTTCACCTTGCGTCGGCCGAGTTTGCTGAACTTGGCGACCGATCTGGAAGTAACTGGGCAAACGGCTTGCTTGCGTTCGTTCGTTTCTTCTCCTTCGACTTCGAGCAGGCCGAGCGACTCGCGAACGAAGTGCGTGCCGAAGGTGTCGAGCTTGGCGAACGTTGGGCGCCAGCCATGATGGACTCGTTGCTCGGGTCGATCCGGCTGTGGACCGGCAACTTCACGGAGGCCGAAGCGTTGTCGCGGCGGGCCATCACGGAGTTCCGCTCACTGAACGACAAGTTTGGTCTCGTTCAAGCATTGGGGCCGCGAAATCGGGCCCTCGTCGCGCTTGGGCGCGATGCCGAGGCCGAGCGTGGGCTCGAAGAAGTGTTGGCCCTCGGCGACTCGTTTGGTGAGCTGGCATTTCCGATGATGGCGGCAGCCGGTGCGGCAGTGCACCTCGGGCTCGGTGAGCGTGCAGCGGTGATCGGCGAGATCGCGGTCAGTCGGATCGAATCGATGGGAGCCGACGGATCTGAGGCGACGATCACCTATGCGTTGGCGCTCTGTCAGTCGAGCCGGGCTGACGAAGCATTGGCGATGCTCGACGGCGTCCGGATCGACTCACCGTACGGTCATGCCGTCCGAGCGATCGCGGCCTCGATGCTGGGTGACAACGTGCAACCGCTCACCGATGCCGAGGCAGTGTTGGTCAATGCCGGCTCGACGTACCTCGATCGTGTGCTCGCCAACCTCGCAGCTGCTGGTGCCGAAGTCCGCAGTGGTGCGGTTGCGGCGGCGGAACATCGGCTGGGCCGAACACAGGAACTGGCAGACGAGACGGGTGATCAGGTGGCCATCCGGTTGGTCGCGCACGCCTGCGCAACGCTGCTCCCAGATGTCGCGCGCGGCGACTACCGCTTCCCCGACGGCGATCTCCGGGTGGGCTGGCACCGAGTGATCATGGGCCTTGGAGGGCTGGTCGCCCACCCGTCCAGCTGACCGATGGGGGAGCAGCACTTTAGCACCGGCCTGATCGTGGGCCGCTTCGATCCGCCGCATCTCGGTCACTCGTTCATGATCGACGTTGCGGCACAACGTTGTGAGCAACTCGTGGTGTTTGTCAACAGTTCGACCGAGCGGGATACGGCTCCCGGCCCGCTCAGGGCGGAATGGCTGGGTGATCTGCATCCGCATGTCACCGTGGTCGAACTTCGCCACCAGCTGGGAACCGACTTCGACGACGAGGACCTGTGGGCGAAGTGGATGGCGACCTTTCGCGACCACTGGCCGCACGAGATTGGGCCGCATGCGGTGTTCTCGTCGGATGACTACGTGGGTGAAATCGCCCGGCGCTTCGATGCCGTGTCGGTCGTCGTCGACGCTGATCGGGTCACTGTCCCGATCAGCGCCACACAGATCCGCGAGTCGCCGAGGGATCATCTCCACTGTCTGGCACCCGTCGTGAGGGCGTGGGTCGAGGCGAACTGGCTGGACCACGAAAAAACACAACCCGCCGGATGACATCCGAGGTGTGCGTCTTTCGAAGTGGCGTTGTCTAGCGGTTCGGCTGCTTGGTGACTCGGAGGTACGGCTTGACCGGATCCCAGCCGTTGGGGAACAGGGTCTTCGCTTCTTCATCGGAGACGCCGGGGACGATGATCACGTCGTCGCCATCGTTCCAGTTGGCCGGTGTGGCGACCTTATGGTCGGCAGTGAGCTGCAAGCTGTCGATGACGCGCAGGATCTCGTTGAAGTTGCGGCCGGTCGAGGCCGGGTAGGTCAAGGTGAGCTTGACCTTTTTGTCGGGGCCGATGATAAACACCGAACGCACAGTGAGCGTGTCGTTGGCGTTCTCGTGGATCATGTCGTAGGCGTCAGCAACGCTGCGGTCGGAGTCGCCGATCATCGGGAAGTTGACGGCAGTGCCGACGACCTCTTCGATGTCCTTTTCCCACTCGATGTGGCTCTCGACCGGGTCAACCGATAGGCCGATGACCTTCGTGTTGCGCTTGTCGAACTCGGGCTTGAGTGATGCGACAGTGCCGAGCTCGGTCGTGCAGACCGGCGTGAAGTCTTTGGGGTGGCTGAACAGCACGCCCCACGAGTCGCCGAGCCACTCGTGGAAGTTGATCTCGCCCTGGGTGGTGGGGGCGGTGAAGTCGGGGGCGATGTCGCCGAGACGGACGGCCATGATGAGCTCGCTTTCGTGGGAACGCGGTCAGGCGCAGGTGCCTGCAGTGACCGGGGGAGTCGTTGATATGGGCGAGCCCGGGCGGTTGCGTGGACTCGTGAACTGCACGTTATCGACTCATCTTGACTAATCCCGATAAATCAGGTCGGAGTTATCAAGTAATGGCCGATGAACGTTTCCGGCCGTCAATAGAGGCTGATCGAGTATCGACGCACTGCGTTTTCAGCTGTGGTCGATGGAGTTCGATGATTGCTGCCAATGGTGTTGAGCTGTCTGTGCCCCAGCGCAAAACCGGGCGTCGTAGTGTGCGGTCATGAGTATTCCCGTCGAGTTGGCTGACCTCCGTTCCAAGACCGGCGAGTACACGTGGGCGTACTTGTTGACGGTGCGGTCCGACGCAACGCCACATCTCGTTTCCCTCTCGCCGCAGTGGTCAGATCCGGCTGGCTCTGGATCCGGTTCTGGTCCGGTGATTCTGCTGTCGGTCAGTAGTGGCACGGCGCGTCATGCTGTGGCTGGCGCCACGGTCACGCTGTGCTACCCGCCGCTCGATCACGACGGCTACAGCCTGATTGTCGATGGCACCGCTGGTGCTGCTGATGACGGTGCAGGACACTTGGACATCAACGTCCCGGACGGCAAGCAGTTGATCCGTTTTACGCCGACCGGTGCTGTGCTTCATCGATCAGCTGCGCCAGGCTTCGCCAATTCAGCCACCGGATGCGCGAACGATTGTCTTCCTGTCACGCCTGAAATCTGATGACCGGCAGTGGTAGTAGTGGTGGCAGTGAACCTTTCGTTCTGGTGCAACCGATCTTGATCGCCCACTGCGGCCCCGGATCAGGCGGCGGAGCGCCTCGGCGGGCCAGTTGTCATGATGTGGCCATCAGGAAGTCGGAGCGCCAGCGCACGTCTGAGCCCAAGCTCGATGACCCAGCCCTCGTCGTGAATCTTGTGGTGATGGTGCGAGCACACTGGTACTAAGTTGCCCAGATCGGTTCGCCCGCCGTGCCGCCACCACGTGATGTGGTGCAATTGACAACGCTCGTAGCTTGAGCGACATCCAGGAATTGCGCAGGTCGCGTACAGGCCTCGAAGTGCTCGTCGTTGAGCTCGATTGGCCAACCGAGTGGCCCGGCCGAGATTGAGTTGCCCGGGAGCATGAAGCACGAGGCCATCGGCGATCACCACCGTTGAAACTTCGGACTCGAGGTCGTCGCCGAGTAGGTCGGCGAGCACATCGCTGGGCACTTCGACTGGAATTGGCCAGGTGACGCAGGGCGGGCCCGTCGAGCGCGGCTCGGTGCTGGTGATACGCCTTGCGGTCGGTGCGTCGGCGATCGGTGTGCTGGTGATCGGTGTGCTGGTGATCGGTGCGCTGGTGATCGGTGTGCTGGTGGTCGGTGCGCCGCGAATGGGTTCTTCGGTGCTGGGTTTGCCAGCGTGGGCCGAGTGGTCGTTGGTGCGCGGCATGGTCGAGTGGTCTCCACGCGTCGATCGATCCATCGACACGTCGATGACCACGACGAACTCGGGTCGGCCGGATCGTGGTCGCGACGCACCAGAGCGCTGTGGCCAAACCGACCCCATCGAGGTGCTACTAGATGCAGATCCGTGGCTGAGCGTGCCGCCGCTTTCGATCAGTCGGCTGAGCGCCATGGCTCGGAGGTACTTCTGTTTTTCGATGGGATCGGAGGGGCACGTCGTCGGCTCCGCTTCTGCGAAGAGGGCCTCGACCGTCGACTCGAGCTGAGCGGCGAGCCGCACGCCGGTGACGGGGTCGAACTTGCCGTTCAAGCGCCACATGCCCTCGTCGTCGACCCAGGTGGACACCGCAGTGAATCGACGCTGCCGCTCGAGCCGGGCCACGCCGTCGTCGGCGAGGATTCGTGACACCTCGTTGCGGAGACGCTTGCCGAAGTCGGGCACGGTGGCAACTGCTGCGAGATCGACGAGGCCGGCGACCTTGTCGAACAGGCGAGCGGACTGCTTGTCGTCGAGATGTTTTGCCGCACGGCTTAACGCATCGACGTGGCTCCCGCTGATGTGACCAGCATCGAGCGCTGCTGCCATCTCGGGTGCAGCGTCGAGCGTTCGAGTTCGCTCGAGGGTTCGGCCAGCATCGTTCAAAGTGCCCCGGGCTGCCTCGGCGACATCTTTCTCCGGAAACGAGGAGCCGGCGGCGATGCGTCGTGCGAGGTCGGCCTCGGCCGCGTCGAAAAATGACCGCAACACACGAACGTCAGCTAAGCCGGCCTGCAGTTCGAGCATCGTGGCGGAGGCGTTGACCCGCAGGTTGTTGACCCGTTCCACTCGTTTGATCGCCTCGGCCATTCCCATGTGTTCCACCATAGAGATGAGGTGTCACAGAGATGATCGGCTTCGCGGATCAATGGCGACTACGTCGCCTGCTGGCTCCGCCAGCATCTGTGCGCCCTTCGCCCGGGGCCGAGATTGCTTCGCTCGAGGGCCCACGAGTGAGCATCGCTGCGCAGCACGGGCTCAGTCGAGCGTGATGGTCACGGTGTTGAGCGGGCCGCGGTTGACCGTCGCGGTGCCGGAGCGGCGTTTGCCGCACAGGTGGACGACCACCTGGGGGTCAGCCTCGGCGTTCTTGAGCCACTGCGAATCGCTACGCACCGTGCTGACGACGACCTGTTTGCCGACGCGTGCTGCAAGCAACGGCACCTGGCGTGGCTCGCCCGACACTCGGCCGGTCACTTCGAGTACGACAGCGCCGCCACCGATTGGCAGTGGATTTCCAGCACCGGCCAGCACGGCGGGCCGGACAACACTGTTCAACGTGCGGAACGCCGTTTGTGAAACCTTGGCCTGGGCCTCGCGCAACTGGTCCATACGCAACTGATTCATAGAGGGGACGCTACCGACGCCGCAGGCACCTACGCTTTGGGGCCGTGGATGCAACAGCAAGCGAAACGCCGGACGCGACCGAGCAACGAGTGCGACAGATCGTCGCGCGGTTCAACGCCGATAAGCCGGACGTCGATGCACGGGTTATCGACTGCGATCCCCATCTGGCCGATACCGCCCAATTCGTTGAGGCCTACGGTTACACCCTCGACCAGTCGGCGAACACCCTCATTGTGATCGGCAAGTCGGACCCGCCTGTTTACGTCGCCTGCGTTGTGCTGGCGAACACGCGGCTCGACGTCAACAAAGTCGTCCGCAAGAAGCTCGGTGTGAAGAAGTGTTCGTTCGCCCCGGCTGAGATGACCGAAGAACTGAGCGGAATGAAGGTTGGCGGCG
>ERZ888423.1228-NODE-1228-length-23032-cov-26.052922_pt1 | contig 23032 bp, 19 predicted proteins | sample MGYA00520523_ERZ888423 | MGnify/ENA primary metagenome ERZ888423 (study PRJEB32303, sample SAMEA104408611) | aquatic metagenome | biome: Brackish water; feature: Pelagic; material: water | place: Baltic Sea | collected 2014-06-08T10:24:00 | depth 30,27 m ...
AACTAACTTATTGAAATTTATATATTTAAATGAAAGCAATGGTGCGGCTGAAAGGACTCGAACCTTCACGGGAGTTACCCCACAGCGACCTCAACGCTGCGCGTCTACCAATTCCGCCACAACCGCACGTTGCAGTGTCCTTTTAGAGGGGGATTGCAGCAAAGGAAAGTACCATTGCGCGGCTTTTGAAAAATTTCACGAAGCATTGCTTTTTTCCACAGATCAGCCCAAAATGTCGCAAATAAATATGGATAAAACATGATCGAATGGCGTCACATTGGCGGACTGGCCCCATATCAAGCGACACTCGCCGAAATGGAGGCACGGGTGGCAAAAATCTCGGCCCAAAAGGCGCCCGAGGCCATTTGGCTTTTAGAGCATCCGCCGCTTTATACAGCAGGCACCTCGGCCAAGGCGGAGGACTTGGTAGCACCTGAACTTTTCGAAATACATGTTGCTGGGCGTGGCGGACAATATACCTACCATGGGCCAGGACAAAGAGTGGTCTATGTAATGCTTGACCTTAATAAACGTGGCCGTGATGTTCGCCAATTTGTTCGCCAATTGGAAGATTGGATTATTTTAACCTTAGAGCAGTTCAACGTCGCAGGTGAGCGGCGAGCGGGCCGCGTAGGCGTTTGGGTGACCCGCCCCAATCTCGCACGCCTGCCCGACGGAGCGCAGCGCGAAGATAAAATTGCCGCCATCGGCGTCAAGCTGCGCAAATGGGTAAGTTTTCACGGTATTTCAATTAATGTTGAGCCAGATCTACACCATTATAGCGGCATTATACCTTGCGGCATTTCAGACCACGGCGTGACCTCTTTAGTAGATTTAGGCTTACCCGTGACAATAGGTGACCTTGACGCGGCTTTGATTCGTAGTTTTGGTAAAGTCTTCGAGGTGTAAAAAATCTGTAGTTTGGGGCCGCATTGGTGGTGATCTATTACAGACCGAAGAAGCGAAGGACGCATAATGCTAAGACCACTCCTTATAGCTATTGGCTTTTTGGCACCTTTTAGTGGCGCAGCATGGGCCCAAGACATGGCAGGTAATGCCGATTTTGGACGAAAAACCTTTAAAAAATGTCAATCGTGCCACAGTATCATCAAATCCGATGGCCAATACATTGTCAAAGGTGGCAAACTTGGCCCTAATCTTTATGGTGTTATTGGCCGCACGGCGGGCACCAGCGATTTCAGGTATGGTGCCGACCTGATTATGGCGGGGAAAATGGGGCTAGTGTGGCAGGTAGATACATTATCTGAATATCTCACCAACCCCACCACCTATTTAAAGAAAGTTACAAACAACGCCGGGGCAAAGTCGAAAATGTCCTTTAAACTTGGATTCGGCGGGCCAGATTTAGCGGCTTATTTGGCTTGGATTGCAAATTAGGTCTTTTTTTGACCCAAATTGCAAAATATCTGTCCCTGCGACAAAATCTAACGTTGCCCAATGGCCTAAGTCATTCTAAGAACCAATCATGAAGCTGGCTATATCTGTAGCAAGATATGGTTAGTTGGAATTTTTTAACAGGAGGCGCCAATGGCCGACGCAGCCACTCATGGCCACGATCATGACGAGCGCGGGTTTTTTACCCGCTGGTTTATGTCTACAAACCACAAAGACATCGGGATTCTTTATCTCTTTGCAGGTGGGCTTGTTGGCCTAATTTCAGTAATTTTTACCGTCTATATGCGCATGGAGCTAATGAATCCTGGCGTGCAATATATGTGTATGGAAGGCATGCGCTTTGTCGCTGACGCCACACGCGAATGTACGCCCAATGGTCAGGTGTGGAACGTTGCGGTCACGACACATGGCATCTTGATGATGTTTTTTGTTGTTATTCCTGCACTGTTTGGCGGGTTTGGCAACTATTTCATGCCGTTGCAAATAGGCGCGCCAGACATGGCCTTCCCGCGTTTGAATAACTTATCTTTCTGGCTCTTTATAGCTGGTACAAGCTTGGCGGTAGCGTCTTTGTTTGCGCCTGGTGACGGTGGCACGGGTGTTGGTGGCGGCTGGGTTCTCAACCCGCCTTTGTCAACCTTAGCCCAAGGCTACGCGATGGATTTGGCGATTTTCGCCGTGCACTTGTCGGGGGCTTCTTCGATTTTGGGTGCGATAAATATGATCACCACCTTTCTGAACATGCGCGCACCTGGCATGACTATGCACAAAGTGCCTTTGTTTGCATGGTCGATCTTCGTGACGGCTTGGTTGATTTTGTTGTCGTTGCCCGTTTTGGCAGGCGCGATCACAATGCTTCTGACGGACCGAAACTTCGGTACCACATTCTTTGATGCGGCCAATGGCGGCGACCCAATCCTTTACCAGCATATCTTGTGGTTTTTTGGCCACCCCGAAGTTTACATCATCATCGTACCAGGCTTTGGGATAATTTCGCAAGTAATTGCGACTTTCTCTAAAAAACCAATTTTTGGTTATTTACCAATGGTTTATGCGATGGTGGCAATTGGTGCGTTGGGCTTTGTGGTTTGGGCTCACCATATGTACACGGTAGGTATGTCGCTGACACAGCAATCTTACTTCATGGTGGCTACCATGGTAATTGCGGTGCCAACAGGCATTAAGGTCTTTAGCTGGATTGCAACGATGTGGGGCGGCTCAATTGAGTTTAAAACCCCAATGTTATGGGCCTTTGGGTTTTTGTTCTTGTTCACAGTTGGTGGCGTAACAGGCATCGTTCTGAGTCAAGCAGGTATCGACCGTGCCTATCACGACACCTATTATGTTGTCGCGCACTTCCACTATGTTATGTCCCTAGGTGCCGTTTTTGCGATCTTTGCAGGAGTTTACTTTTGGATCGGTAAAATGTCCGGCCGTCAGTATCCTGAATGGGCGGGAAAATTGCATTTCTATATGATGTTTATCGGCTCGAACCTAACATTTTTTCCACAACATTTCTTAGGTCGCCAGGGCATGCCACGCCGTTATATCGACTATCCCGAAGCATTTTCCTATTGGAATTATGTCTCGTCAATAGGTGCATTTTTGGCCTTTTTCTCATTCGTCTTCTTTATTGGCGTGGTAGTTTATACGTTGTTCTTCGGCCGTAAAGTAACCGAAAATAACTATTGGAACAAATATGCCGATACGTTGGAATGGACACTGCCCTGCCCACCCCCAGAGCATACGTTTGAACAGCTGCCCAAACAATCTGACTGGGATAAAGGTCTCGCGCATTAATGCCCTATTAATGGGATAAAACACTTGGAATGGCCCCGCGAAAGTGGGGGCCATTTTGCAACCGATTAACGGCAAACTGTTTGCACGGATCACTATTTGGCTTTATCGGTTGCTCGCCCAGCTTGGCTTTGTCCTGTTTATCGGTGCACCTACAACCCTCTTTATTACCCATGAATGCGTTTTTTTGGATGGCTGTTTTATAAGTGTTTTTGCTTTTTTTGTTGTTAGTGATATGGCGCCCGGGTGTGCGGCTATTTCTACCGGTATATATTTAAATAGCTCAACCTTATTTAAAACCGCATAAACTTAACACACAATCGGCCCTACGGCGCCCAAAGGGACCGGCAAGCCAACTCCCATTGGTCACGCTTTAATTGCGCTACGGCCAGCGGCCCAGTGCTCAATCACCTGACGTTAACCGCTGGCACATGAACGGTTCAGCGGGCAGGACCTTTTTAACCCCCAACGAGCGTTTAAAACCTGAGGAAGAGATTGCTCGCATCCTTTTAAAAATGCACGAACCTCTTTAGAGACACCTAGAGCACGCAGTCTGCGCTTAAGATAGCATATTTTTCACACGTGGCCCGACGGCGCTAAAATCCATTTGGCCGGTATATTTGCCTTTCAGCTCAGCCATTACTTTGCCCATGTCGCGTATTGAGGTAGCACTACAGGCCGCGATCGCATCCGCAATAGCAGCAGTGACTTCGCTGTCGTCTAACTGTCGGGGCAAAAACTCACCAATCACCACGATTTCACTCAGTTCTTTTTCAGCAAGTTCAAGACGTCCGCCCTCTTCATAAGCGAGGGCACTTTCTTGGCGTTGCTTAACCATTTTGCCCAGAATGCTCAAAATATCATCATCGTTAACAGGCGTGGTTTCACCATCAACTCGTGTGGCGATTTCGCGATCTTTGATCGCGGCATTAATCAGTCGCAGGGCAGACAAGCGATCAACCGCTTTAGCACGCATTGCATCTTTCAACGCAGTCTGTAGTTTATCACGCAATGCCATTGCTTACCTCAAATTATTTAAGTGCAAACCGTAATCGCTCTGTTCATCAAACACAACAATGAACAAAATGCACCCGAGCTTTGGCGCAAATACACATGGTTAGAAAGGATGGGTCATCTCATTAACACTTTCGCGCAGAAGCGCCACGTCAAAATAGCGGCAACACTTGACCCGAAGTTGTTCAAACCGTAGGGTCCGGCCAATTTGTTGCAGATTACCTTAAGGAATCGTTGATGCCCCATACATCTGATCAAACTTTGCAAAAGCCGACCGCTTGTTTGACCTTGGCAGATGGGCAAGTATTTTACGGAATGGGGTTTGGGGCAACGGGCGACACGGTGGCAGAGTTGGTGTTCAATACCGCGATGACCGGCTATCAAGAGATCATGACCGACCCCTCATATTCAGGGCAGATCGTAACCTTTACCTTCCCCCATATCGGCAATACTGGCATAAATATCGAAGATGACGAAACCGCCACTCCCGTTGCCGCTGGCATGGTAGTGAAATGGTCCCCAACCGAGCCCTCGAACTGGCGCATGACCCAAACGCTTAACGATTGGATGAAACAAAAAGGCCGTATTGGCCTAGGCGGCATTGATACTCGCCGCCTAACCCGAGCCATCCGCCAACAAGGTGCTCCGCACGCCGCCCTTGCGTATCATCCTGACGGTGTGTTTGACGTGGCAGCCCTTGTTTCCAAAGCGCGCGCCTGGAAGGGCTTGGTAGGGCTTGATCTCGCCAAAGAGGTCAGCTGCACCCAATCTTATAAATGGGACGAAATGCTTTGGGAGTGGCCGCAAGGTTATCAACCGCGCACGGAGGCTGGCTTGCGAGTAGTGGCCATTGACTTTGGCGCTAAACGCAATATTTTGCGCTGCTTGGCCTCAGTAGGCTGTGACGTCACGGTTTTGCCTGCAACAGCAACTGCGCAAGATATTTTGACATTGAACCCTCAGGGCGTATTTCTGTCAAACGGGCCAGGAGATCCTGCGGCCACAGGGACATACGCGGTGCCAATGATTAAAGGCGTCTTGGCGGCTAATGTACCCGTCTTTGGCATTTGCTTGGGTCATCAAATGTTGGCTCTGGCGCTGGGTGCCAAAACGGTAAAGATGAATCATGGCCACCACGGGGCCAACCATCCCGTGAAAGACAAAGAAACAGGTAAGGTTGAGATTACCTCGATGAACCACGGTTTTACGGTTGATGCTCAAACACTGCCCGCTGGCGTGATCGAGACACATGTGTCCCTGTTTGACGGATCAAATTGCGGCATTCGGGTCGAAGGCAAGCCGATCTTCTCTGTGCAATATCACCCCGAGGCTAGCCCCGGCCCCCAAGATAGCTTTTACCTGTTTGAACGTTTCGCAAACGCAATGCGTGCTTTGGCCTGACGCCTCTAAACTTTAAAAATGCTTTGACACGTTTAAGGCAAATTGAGCCAGAAGTTCTCGATGCAATATTTGAAATTGTTCCAGTCAAACGGCCCAAGGAGCGCGGAGAGCTACAGCGCGCGCTTTGTTTGTTTAGATTGTGTGGCGCAGCCCTCCTCACTTGGGCCTATTTATTTTATGGGCGCAAGGCGAAATAAAAATCTCAACGCAGTGCAATTTCTCCTGAATCTATCCGAAGCCTTGTTTCATAAGCGCTAGAAATATGCTGTTTCAATGCCAACAAAGCCGCATCACCATCACGTTTTGTGATAGCCGATACAATTTGAGCATGTTCTTCTAGCGCAACCTCATCGCGCCCCATAGCCGCGAATGAGGTGGTCGCCATCAAAGCCATGGCACGGTGCACCAGATCTAATTGTTGAATCAAAAACCGATTATGCGAGGCCAGGTGAATTTGCTTATGAAAGCGTTTATTTGCACGGCTGAGCGCGCGCGGATCACCGCCTAAAAGACTGCGATCCTCCGCGACCATCGATTCCAGAACCCTAAGTTCTTCTTCCGAGGCGTGGCGCGCCGCCAACCGCGCGGCCAACCCCTCAAGCTCGGTGCGCACTGCATAAAGCTCGGCCAATTGATTATGGTCAAGACTGGCCACTATCAAACTACGCCCATCACGGCGCAGCATCGATTGGGTCTCAAGGCGCTGTAACGCTTCGCGCACCGGGGTCCGCGACACGCCCAACCGCTCAGCCAATTCAGATTCGACCAATCGATCACCGGGTTTAAAAAAACCCCCTTCAATCGCTTCTAAAATCAGGGTATAGGCGTCTTTTTGCACATGAGACCTCATTATTGTTTTGCCAAGGCTACAGGCATGCGCCACAAGGCTCAATGGAAAAGACCAACAATAAAAGGCCAAAAATGTCCCTTTCATTTGAGTTTTCAAAGATCAACACTTGGGTTTTTGACCTAGACAACACGCTATACCCCCCAAAGACTAATCTTTTTGCACAAATTGAAAAACGTATGACCAAATGGGTGATGCAAACCCTTGAACTATCACAAGTGCGCGCTGATGAGCTTAGGCTGCAGTATTGGCAAAGCTACGGCACCACATTAGCAGGATTGATGCGCGAACATAATGTGGATCCTGGCCCCTATTTGACCGATGTACACGATATTTCCTTTGCCCCTTTGACGCCTGACCCGATTTTGGCTGGGTACATCAGCGCCCTACCCGGTCGACGCATTGTATATACAAACGGCACCGCCGATTATGCGACAAAGGTCATCGCAGCGCGTGGCCTTGAGGGGCTGTTTGACGCGATTTATGGGGTAGAAGATGCTGATCTTCTGCCCAAGCCAGAATTCGCCGCCTTTGATAGAGTCTTTGCCAAAGACGGATTTTCCCGCCAAACTGCGGCCATGTTCGAAGATGACCCGCGCAATTTGCAAGTGCCTCATGCAATGGGGCTTAAGACCATTTTAATTAGCGAACTCCCCAATAGCTCACCCTTTATTGACCACCAAGCCCCAGATTTATCTGACTTCTTGGCCCAATTACTTCTGTAAGCACAGCTACTTGCCCCTTGGCGTAGCCCGGCCACAGCGCTATATCTTACAAAAGGATAACATGACCCAAACTGATATTATCATTTCAGGCGGTGGACTTGCCGGATTGATGGCGGCGGCAGCCTTTGGAGCTGCGGGCTTTCGCGTAACCTGCATTGAGCCCACGCCCCCTGTCACCAGCCCGCAAGATCAAGGCGCTGATCTGCGCTCAACCGCTATCCTACAAAGCTCTTATGCTTTGTTAGAGCGCGCGGGCATTTGGGCGAAGTTAACCTCCCATGTCGCCCCATTGCAAGTCATGCGTATCATTGACGCAGGCGGGGCAGAACCCATCGCGCGGGTCAGCAAAGAGTTTGACGCCACCGATTTGAATGATTTACCATTTGGCTGGAACTTTCCCAACTGGCTGTTGCGGCGCGTACTTTTGGAGCGTTTAGCGGAACTGCCTCAGGTCAACTTGCGCACAGGCCTATCGTGCGTCGGTATGTTCACACGCCTTGACTATGTGCAGGTACGCCTAAGCTCGGGTGACAAGCTGACCGCCAAACTATTGATCGGCGCCGATGGGCGCAGCTCATTCGTGCGCACCGCCTCAAATATAGGGGTTAAGACGTGGCGTTACGGGCAAAAGGCGTTGGCCTTTGCGGTGACGCATAAAGAGGCGCATCACAATATCTCAACCGAGGTGCATCGCACAGGCGGACCGTTCACTCTGGTGCCCCTGCCCGATGATGCCCAAGGCCGCCCCACCTCGGCTGTGGTTTGGATGGATCACGGGCCCAAGATTTTGGCCCATGCGTGCCTAGACCAACAAGCCTTTGACAAAGCAATTACCGAGCGGTCAGCGGGAGTTTTGGGGCCGCTGACGCTGCTGGGACCGCGCTCGGTTTGGCCCATTATCAGCCAATTGGCCGACCATTTGGTTGGTGAACGTATGGCCCTAATGGCCGAAGCCGCGCGTGTCGTGCCCCCGATCGGGGCGCAGGGGCTGAATATGTCGCTTGGAGATATTGTCTGCCTTTTAGACTTGGCGCAAAGTCACAGCACTGATCTGGGGTCAGAGGCCATGTTGGCCGCCTATCAAAAGGCGCGCGGTTTTGAAACCAAGGCCCGTGTGATTGGGATTGATGCGCTCAACCGCGCCTCGATGGTGGGGGCGCCTGCTTTACGTGATTTACGCAGCCTTGGCCTGCAGGCGATTTATGAGTTCAAGCCCCTACGTCGAACGCTCATGAAAAAAGGCTTGGGACTGCAAAAAACCCAAGCCTAGAAACGTAAATTCCGCTGTTAGCATCCTAAAAAACAGCGTCCATTGCAGTTTGTAAACGCGCCAAAGTTGCAGGCACATCAGCCAGTTTATCAAGACCGAAAAGCCCAATACGAAAGGTACGAAACTCGGCCCCTTCGCCGACTTGCAAGGGCACGCCAGCGGCAATTTGCAGCCCTTGGGCCAGGAATTTCTTGCCATTTTGCAAATCAGGATCTTGGGTAAAGGCCACAACCACCCCAGGCGCGCCAAACCCTTCGGCGGCAACCGAAACCACACCTTTGGCCTTCAACATCGCACGCACCCCTTGGCCAAGCTGCCACTGGGCTGCTTTGGTCTTATCAAAACCCATGGCGCGGGTTTCAAGCATCGCATCGCGAAAGCCAACCAAAGCATCGGTAGGCATTGTGGCATGATAGGCATGCCCGCCCCCTTCATAGACTTGCATTATGCTGCGCCATTTTTTCAGATCAATAGCAAAGGAATTGCTTTGCGTATTGGCCAAACGCTCCTCGGCTAAGTCAGACATCATCACAACACCTGCCGAAGGCGAGGCGGACCAACCTTTTTGAGGGGCCGAGATCAAAACATCAACGCCAAGCGCGGTCATATTGATCCAGATCGCGCCGCTGGCCACACAGTCAAGCACCATCAGCGCCCCAACATCATGAGCCGCTTGCGCCATTTGGGCAATATAATCATCAGGCAAGATAATCCCAGCCGAGGTTTCGACATGCGGCGCAAAGACCACATCGGGGCGGGCTTCGTGAATTTTGACGATCAATTCTTCAATCGGTGGTGGCGCATAGGCGGACGCGGCACCGTTACCTGACACGCGTGCCATCACAACCGTGGTTTGCTTGGTGAATTGGCCCGCATCGAAAATCTGGCTCCACCGATATGAGAACCAGCCATTGCGCACCACCAAAGCATGTCGACCATTGGCGAACTGACGCGCCACCGCTTCCATGGCGTAAGAGCCGCCACCCGGCACCAAAGCAACTGCTGAGGCATGATAGGCCTCTTGCAGCGTGGCAGAAATGTCGCGCATGACGGTTTGAAACTTAGCCGACATATGGTTCAAGGACCGGTCCGTAAACACGACTGAGAATTCTTGCAACCCTTCGGGGTCAATATTTGGCAAAAGTCCAGGCATCATTCGTCCCTTTCATAAAGAGTGTTACTCTTGGCTTCATGCATAGAAAAAGCCCATGTGGCACAATGTCCATGCGCCCTAAAAGCGCTAAAAAATCAGATTTTCTGAGACGCTATGAGGAGAAATTCCAAAAGGCAGCTCAAAGTGGACCAAGACTGCGTTCTTGGGTTAAAAGCACATTGGCCTCGACCTGACCTGCGCCGGGAAGGGTCATGATGCGGCGTCGCAAGATCCGCTCAAAATCCCCAATATCGCGCGCCACCACCCGCAAACGGTAATCATAAAGGCCCAAAACATGCTGCACAACTTGCACTTCGGGAATACTGGCGACCGCACGTTCAAAATCCTCAAGGCTGACGCGCCCTTTGGTGGCCAGTTTGATACCCAAAAATACTGTCACCCCAAAGCCCAAAGCCGCCGCATCTACTGCAACACGCTGGCCGGACAGCACGCCCGCCTCAGTCAGGCGTTTGATACGACGCCAGGTGGCAGACTGGCTTAGCCCCAGCTGACGCCCCAAGATACTGGCGTTTTGACTGGCATCTTGCGCCAAAGAGCGCAGGATTTGGCGGTCAATCGCGTCAATATCAATCATAGGGGCAAACCCTCTTTGTTTTTGACCGTCGAAATAAGCATTAGGCTTTCAATATCGGCAATATGGGGCAACGTTAAAATCGCATGGCGGTAGATATGTTGATATTGCGCCATATCACGAGCTATCACGTTCAAACGCACATCGACACGCCCCAAGAACGTCTCGATGGCGATGACTTCGGGCACCAGACGGGCGGCGGCGATAAAATCATCAAAGGCGCGCGGGTCGGTCTTATCAAGGGTAAAGCGCAACGAAACCTCAACCTCATAGCCCAACAAACGCCAATCGATCACCGCCTCAGGGCGACTGATCACGCCCATTTGGCGAAGCCGCTCAAGCCTCCGCCAAATGGTGGCTTGGGTCATGGCAGCGCGTTCGGCCAAAAGGACGACGGATTGGCCCGGCTCAGCCAGATAATGGCGTAGCAAGCGGCGGTCGGAATCGTCAATTTGCATGAATAATTCACTTTTTTAGAATTTAAGCATAATCTTTTACATATATTTACAATTTAGTCAAATATTGCACAAAAATTTATCAAATTATGACTAAATTCACCTCATCTTTAACCTGAAAGGAAACATCATGCGCGTGTATTACGATCGTGATTGCGACATCAACCTCATCAAAGACAAAAAAGTAGCGATTCTGGGCTATGGCAGCCAAGGTCACGCGCATGCGCTGAACCTGCGCGACTCAGGTGCTAAAAACCTTGTGGTGGCCCTGCGAGAAGGCAGCCCCTCGGCGAAAAAAGCTGAAGGCGAAGGCCTAAAAGTTATGGGCATTGCAGAAGCGGCCGCTTGGGCTGATTTGATCATGTTCACCATGCCCGACGAATTACAGGCTGAAACCTACAAAAAATACGTGCATGACAATATCCGCGAAGGCGCCGCTATTGCTTTTGCGCATGGTTTAAACATTCACTTCGGCTTAATCGAGCCAAAAGCTGGCGTTGATATTTTGATGATGGCGCCAAAAGGCCCAGGTCACACCGTGCGCGGCGAATATGTCAAAGGCGGCGGCGTGCCTTGCTTGGTTGCGGTGCATCATGACGCATCTGGCAAAGCGATGGAAATCGGCTTATCTTATTGTTCGGGCATTGGTGGCGGCCGTTCAGGCATTATTGAGACAAATTTCCGTCAAGAATGTGAAACTGACCTCTTTGGTGAACAGGCTGTTTTGTGCGGTGGTTTGGTTGAATTGATCCGCATGGGTTTTGAAACTTTGGTCGAAGCAGGATACGAGCCCGAAATGGCTTATTTTGAATGCCTACACGAAGTGAAACTGATCGTAGACCTTATCTATGAAGGCGGTATCGCCAACATGAACTACTCTATCTCGAACACTGCGGAATATGGTGAATATGTTTCTGGTCCACGCATTTTACCTTATGCCGAAACAAAAGCCCGTATGAAAGAAGTGCTGACTGACATTCAAACAGGTAAATTCGTGCGTGACTTCATGCAAGAAAATGCCGTGGGTCAGCCTTTCTTTAAAGCCACACGTCGCATCAATGACGAACACCAAATCGAAAAAGTGGGCGAAAAACTTCGCGCCATGATGCCTTGGATTTCCAAAGGGCGTATGGTCGACAAAGCCAAAAACTAAACTCTAAATCCTCAGGGCGTAACCTATGCGCCCTGAGCCTCTAACGCGCTTATCATCGTTTGAACAACCTCTTTCAATAGCACTTCATCCTCGCATTCAGCCATAATGCGGATAACAGGTTCAGTGCCAGATTTGCGGATAAGTAAGCGTCCCTTACCCATCAGGCGCGCTTCAGTTTGGGTAATCAGCCTTTGCACGGCTGCCTCCGCCAAAGGGTCGGTTCCCAAAGCATAGCGGTGATTTTGTAAGAGTTGCGGCACGGCCTCAAAACTTTGGGTTAAGCTGCTTGCGCGCGCGCCACTGCGGGCCATTTCCGACAAAAACTGCAAGCCTGCAATCAGCCCATCGCCTGTGGTGGCGTAGTCTGTCATCACAATGTGGCCCGACTGTTCGCCGCCTAGATTATAACCGCCGACGCGCATCGCCTCGACCACATAGCGATCGCCAACGTTGGTGCGCAAAAGATTTAGGCCGCGCTGATTCAAAAACCGCTCAAGACCCAAGTTTGACATTATGGTGGCCACCAAACCATTGCCCTTTAACCGCCCATCCGAGACCCAGCGGGCCGCGAATAAAGCCATGATCTGATCGCCGTCAGCGACCTGACCATTCTCATCTAAAATCATCACGCGGTCCGCATCACCATCAAGCGAAATGCCCATATGTGCTCCATGTGCCACTACCGCTTCGGCCGCGGTTTGCGTATAGGTCGAGCCAACCAACGAATTTATATTCTTACCATTGGGCGATACACCTACGGGAATCACATCAGCTCCCAATTCCCATAGAACGGCAGGGGCGACACGGTAGGCGGCGCCATTGGCACAGTCGACCACAACTTTCAAACCATCCAAGCGCAGGCCTGCGGGAAAGGTAGTTTTGACATATTCAATATAGCGGCCTGCCGCATCATCAATTCGTTTGGCACGGCCAATCCACTCGGGGGCAGCCAAGCTCATCTCTTGATCAAGCATCGCTTCGATCTCGGATTCTGCGATGTCTGAAAGTTTAAACCCATCGGGGCCAAAAAATTTGATGCCATTGTCATAATGTGGGTTGTGGCTAGCCGAGATCATAACACCCAGATCCGCACGCATTGACCGTGTCAAAAACCCAACCGCAGGTGTGGGCACGGGACCAAGTAAAAGCACATTCATCCCTGCGCTGGTCAGGCCTGCCGTCAACGCATTTTCTAACATATAGCCCGAAAGCCGCGTGTCTTTACCAATCACCACCCGATGATCTGTATCAACCGAGCGGCTAAAATACCGACCCACAGCCGTCCCAAGGCGCAAGGCCACCTCGGCGGTCATAGGGTATTGGTTGGCTTTTCCACGCACACCGTCAGTGCCAAATAAGTTTCTGCTCATGTTGCGTCCCTTGTTGCGTTTATAGAATGAATGGCCTGCCACAGGGCCAAAGCTTGTTTGGTGGCCAAAACGTCATGCACGCGCACGATCTGCACGCCCTGCGCAACCGCTGCTAAAGCCACCGCAACTGAGCCAAACACTCGCTCATCCGCTTGGCTGGTCTGCGTCAACGTTCCGATAAACCGTTTGCGCGAGGCGCCAAGTAATAGTGGGCATCCCAAAGAATGAAACAGTGCTAAATCAGCCAAAAGGGTAAGATTATGTGTTAAAGTTTTACCAAACCCAATGCCCGGATCCAAAATGATCTGGGCGCGGGTGATGCCGCAGGCCTCAGCTCGGGCGATGGCACTTTCTAAGAAATCATAGACATCAAGCAAGACATTCTCATAATGAGGATCTTCCTGCATGGTGTCGGGCGCGCCCAAAGCATGCATCAGGCAAATAGGAGCACCCGTTTGTGCGGCCAAGGCTCCAAGTGCGGGGTCAAACTGCAAGGCCGAGACGTCATTCAAAATGGCGGCACCCATGTGAAGGGCGGTACGTGCCACCATCGCTTTGCGCGTGTCAATTGATATAGGGTAACCTGGAAAGGCTAGGGCCAGGGCCGTAATGACGGGGGCCGTACGGGCCACCTCTTCTTTGGGATCGATCGTTTTGGCACCTGGCCTGGTACTTTCGCCGCCAACGTCCAAAAGGTCGGCTCCCTCGGCGCGCAAAAGCGCCCCATGAGCCAACGCTTGGGGCAACACATCATAGCGGCCACCATCAGAAAAACTATCGGGCGTGACGTTCAAGATGCCCATAATTTGCGGGCGCTCAAACGACAAACCCGCCACAGAGTGGCGTGGGGCTATCAGGTTTGTTAAAATATGGGTCGGCAAATCAGCGGCTTTGACCGAAATAGGCGCTTGGTCACGGCGCAGCTTAAGGCAGTGATCGAACCAAAGCCACCCACCCGCGAGCCCAAAGGCCAAGGGCGGCTTGGGGCCAGAGTGTAAAAGGGGACGAAAATAATCCATAAACGCCCCTATACTGGCACACCGATCAAAGCAGGCTTCAGGGCTGCCCGACTGACAGGAACCCGCGATCCTGCGGGCAAAGTGGCGTCGCCGTGCACCAGCAGCTCGGACGCGGCCAGATGTTCGGCCAACCACAGCGCCAGCGCCAAAGGATCGGCATTAGTCGGACCGTCAACAGCATCAAGCACGAGCTTTGAGGGGGCCCAAACAATCATATTACCCTGTTTGATCGCCCAATCAATTTCTGTACGCGATGAGACTACGACACATCGATCATCACGCGCCGCCAAAGTCCAGGCGTTTTGCTCGATCGCCAACAGGTCAACGCGCCTCTGTGTAGGGCGGTGCCCCGTAGTGGGGAGGTCAAGATTGGGCAGTCCCACACATAAGACTACAGGCAAGCCCTTAGCCCTAAGCGACAGGTCATCTAGGATGGCCGCAATATTTGAGTGGGCAATTGCTGCGGCATCTAAAAAAACCACCAAAGGATGCACCGATTCTTGTGCACCGCTGGCCCCTTTGGTTTGAATAGGGGTCGCCGCGCGCGCGCGCGCTATCTCAACACCCAGTGCGAAGGGGCCCCGATCTAGCTTTTCAATGCGCACAAATACCCGCATGGCGCGCGGTTCGGCCAAAATACGTTCAGCAACGCCTTCGGCCAAAGTCTCCAGCAGGTTGAGACGATCAGCCGCAAGTTGGGCGGATATCGCCTCAGTTATACGGTCATACGATAGGATACGGTCGACATCATCATCAAGTGGAATGGCGTGGGGGCTGACCTCAACCACAACATTAAAGCACACACGTTGGCGAGTGCCGCGCTCTTGCTGAAATGCCCCGATTTCAACATCAACCAAATAGTCGCGAAGCAAAATTCGGTCACGCGGATCTGCGCTGGCCGAAGCAATGGCGCGCTCTTCAGGATGGGCGAACGCCAAGGAAATATCACTGGTCATATCAAATCCTGCCAATTTAGTTTGGTGGGTTTTGCATAAAGGGCAAAGTAGGCATCAGCAAGCCTAACTTTTAACCACAGCCAAGTGATATTGAAAAGTTTATGAATTACAGGTTTTCAGGGTCTCGGTAAAAGGCATGCAGCCCGATATCCGCTGTATGGTCAAACACCTTAGCCCAGTGGGGGCTGGCATATTTTGCGTGAAAATACGTTGCACCCTTAGTAAGCGTGCGCGGCGCGCCATCAAGCAAGGCACGGGCTATTTTGGCCGCCACATCATAGGCCGCAAGTTCGGCTACCTTTTCTGGCTTACCGTCGCACATATAGGAGAATTGGCACACGCCATTACGACTTTGATGCACAACGGCGCAGATGGTTTGGGGGTACTTTACACTCTCAACACGGTTCAAGATCACTTCCCCCACGGCCACTTGGCCTAAGATGGTTTCTCCTCGCGCTTCAAAGTAAATAGCTTGGGCCAGACAGGACCATTGTTTGCCACCACTGGCAATCGGTAGAGCCCCAAGGCGATCAGCAGTAAAAAAGTTGCGTGAACGCCCAAGGCTTAGCGAGCCAAGCGGCTCAGGCGCGAATAAAAGATTTTTAACTTGGTACGCAATGGTCGCTTTTTGGGCAGATCCAACATTATCAAGGGCCATTTTTTCCACCTCGAACAAGGCCCCAAGCAACGTGCCGATGGTGTCGTTCGAATTATTCGATTTAGATACAGTCACATCAGCAAAAGCAGCCGAGCTTAAAATCACACCCAAAAAAACAGCATATTGCCAAAGATTGATCATTCGCATCAAATGTTTCCAACACTCGTTTTATCGCCCCCTAAAATCAATAGCTAGGACACGAAACTCCTTACGTCACAACAGGGTTAGCGTCTAGTTACCACCTGAAGTTGATGCAGGTATGTAACAAAAATGGCGAACTTTCGCCTATATTTGGTAGCGAAACAAAGATCACGCACTTTAAATTAAAGACACAAGATATTGAATTTAATTCAACTTACCATCTGCAATTACTAGATGTGCAACCGCCAGTCGCGCTAAGGGAACACGGTAAGGAGAACACGATATATAGTTAAAGCCGGCCTTGCGGAAAAAATCGATGGACTCAATATTTCCCGCATGTTCACCACAAATGCACAAAACAACATCAGGACGCGCATTACGACCCCGATCTGCGCCCATATGCAAAAGCTCACCTACACCGTCAAAATCCAAGAATTGGAACGGATCTTCGAGAAAAACCCCTTGCTGCACGTAGGTGTTCATAAAGCGGCCTGCATCATCTCGTGAAAGTCCATAAGTCATTTGCGTCAGGTCATTCGTCCCGAAAGACAAAAAAGAAGCGTGCTGAGCAATCTCACCGGCGCGCAAGCAGGCCCGCGGCGTTTCCACCATGACACCCAGCTTATAATCAAATTCCACACCCGAGCTAACTCGCACCCGTGACGCGACCGCATCAATATTTGATTTGACCAGCTCAACCTCGCGCTTGGCCGATACCAACGGGATCATAATTTCGGGCACCACCGAAGCACCCCGGCGCTGAATGACTACTGTGGCCTCAAAAATCGCTTGGGCCTGCATGTCATAAATTTCAGGTAAAACCACCCCCAAACGCACGCCGCGCATTCCCAACATCGGGTTAAACTCGGCCAAAGCCTCGGCACGTTGGGTCACTTCCGACAGCGGCTTATCTAATGCCTCGGCCAATTCGCGCAAACCGTCACGCGACTGGGGCAAAAATTCATGTAAGGGCGGATCAAACAAGCGAATGCACACAGGCAAACCTTGCATAATGTCAAAAAGCTGTACAAAATCAGCGCGCTGGATAGGCAAAAGCCGCGCCAAAGCGGCAGATCGATCTTTTGGGCTATTAGCAAAGATCATCTCTCGCATCACGACCAAACGGTCATCTTCAAAAAACATATGTTCAGTACGGCAAAGCCCGATTCCTTGCGCATTAAAATTGCGCGCAGTTTGGGCATCTGCAGGCGTGTCAGCATTAGCACGAATGCCAATATCGGCCAAACGATCGGCCCAAGATAAAAGCGTGTTGAAACTGTCGTCCAACGCGGGCGGCATCAGCTTAACGGCCCCAACCAGTGCCTCGCCTTTGGAGCCATCAACGGTAATGATGTCGCCTTCGCGAAATTGGCGGCCATCAGCACAGGCTAGGGTTTTTTCGCGTAAATTAATCACAATATTCGACGCGCCCACCACACAAGGCACCCCAAGGCCACGGCCAATCACGGCCGCATGGCTGGTCATGCCGCCGCGCTCGGTCAAAACGCCAGCCGCCGAATGCATGCCGCGAATATCTTCGGGCGCGGTTTCGCGGCGCACCAAAATGCAAGGCTCCCCGCGTGAGACGCTAGCCTGAGCCTGCGCTGATGAAAAAACAATCCGCCCAGTAGCAGCCCCTGGACTTGCTGCAATGCCGCTCGCCATCACATCGCGCGGGGCTTTGGGGTCAAGCTGATGGTGCAACAAATCAGAGATCGAGCGCGGCTCGATCCGCACCAGAGCTTCATTATGAGAAATAATACCGTCTTGCGCTAAAGAGACCGCGATTTTCACACCCGCCCGCGAGGAGCGCGGCACTTTAATCGCATCCAGCACCGATAGTTTGCCATTTTCGATGGTGAATTCCACCTGCATTTCTTCACGTAGCTTCACCCGACATAGCGCGCCAATATCCAAAAGGTGTGCAAAAATATCAGGGGCCGCATCTTCAAGAGAGGGGCCGCGCGGGTCACGGGTGAGGTATAGCTCTTTACTTTCGGCTAATTGCACGCGCGCTTGGCCTTGCGCCAAAAAGCGGCCCGTGACTTGGTAAGCACCCGTAACAGGGTCGATAAATTGAATAATACCACAACCAGACAAGCCCTGACCCATGCCTTGAACCATTTCTTGCACAACAAGCCCCAAGGCGGCCTCAGCGGGTGCACCCTTGGCTTGGCGCAAAAGGCGCGCTGTCGTACCTTCCCATGCTCGCGACATTGAGCGTAAAACCTCAGTCAATTGTCGGGCGGGGTCTTCAGGGAAAGATTCATCCATTTCTAATTCGTAAAGCTTAAGTGCTGCACTGATCCCTTCAAGCGAGGGGGACAAATCGTCAAACATATCAGGATCAAGCCGCGCCACATGCATGGCATAGGCCTGAATGAACTGTAAAAAAATTATATTGGCGGCATCTTCCCCGTGCGAAAGACAAAGCCCCTCATGTGCGGCAGCATTCATACCTATGTTAAGCAAAGACGCAGGCCCCCCCCATTCGGGGTTAGCTGGGCTTGGTCGCACCGAGAGAAGGGTATTGGGAACGAAATTCGATAAAATCGCTTTGGCATCAATAGAATGACCAATAGCAATTTGACGCACAGTATTGGCAGGCAGAGTGACAACCTTTGGCACAGGCAAATCCATACGCACCAAACGTTGCAGACATTTTGCTCGCCACCCATGGGTCGCGGCCAAAATATCTGCCTTGGGACTAATCGAAGTAAAATCACTTATCAGATCATATTTCTGCACCGCAGCACTCCCTTTCTTAGGTGCAGCATAGACCGATCATCAAGTGACGCAAGGGGGAAAAAAGCTTCACTTGAAGCACATTTACGCCAAATAAGGTGCTCGGTGTGGCTTTACCCTACTACTTTGGATAAGTCGGCAAGCTGTCCACAGGTGGAACGAATGCGGTGTAATAAATTTAACCGATTGCGACGGATAATCGCATTATCTGAATTAATCTGAAGCCCCGTAAAAAACGCATCCAGCGGTTCGCGCAATGCCGCCATATAGGCCATAGAACTAATAAAATCCTGCTCATGAATGGCTTTGGCGATCAGCGGCTCGGCGTGATCAAGGGCCGTGAAAACCGCGCGCTCAATGTCATTTTCAGCAAATTTAGGATCGGCCCCATAGGAGTATTCGACACCATCTTTGGCCTCGGCTTGGGCTAAAATATTGTTGGCGCGCAAAAAGGCTTGACGCAGATTTTCTCCGTCATCGGTTTGCAGGCCTGCAGCCAAAGCTTGGGCACGGCGCGTGACTTGCAACAGGTCATCATTGCCAACACCCACCAAACAGGCATCAATAATATCATGGCGAATGCCTTGATCGCGTAAATAAACCTTTAAACGGTCATGGAAAAAACTCAAAAGATCGTCGGCATTTGCAAGGGTATTGGCATGCGTAAAAAGGCCGCGCAGATTGAGATGCAGATCTTTGGTCAAAATGATCCTAATAATTCCTAAAGTAGCACGTCTGAGTGCAAACGGGTCTTTTGAGCCTGTGGGCTTTTCGCCAATCGCCCAAAAGCTTGTCAAAGTGTCGATTTTATCGGCCAAACCCACCACTAGCGCCAAAGCATCATCGGGCACAGCGTCTTGCGGCCCAAGGGGAGCGTAATGGTCTTTACAACATTGCGCCACTTCAGGTGGCAGGTTTTGGACGCGGGCATAGTAGCTACCCATTGTGCCTTGTAATTCAGGAAATTCCCCAACCATGGCTGATTGCAGATCGGCTTTCGCCACTTTAGCCGCCAAAATCGCACGCTCGGGGTCAACATCCATCATTGGGGCCAAATGAGCAGCTAGAGTGGCGATGCGTGCGATCCGTTCAGCCTGCGAACCAAGCTTATTATGAAATGTCACGGCCGAAAGCCCTGCGCCCATCCCCTCGAGCCCATTGGCTTGAATACGTCGCAAATCATTTTCCCAAAAGAACTTTGCATCCGACAAACGCGCAGACAGTACTTTTTGATTTCCCTTAAGAATTAAGGTCCCACCATCTTGGGGAGCATTATTGGCAACAGTAATAAACCTCTCAATACGGCCTGTTTTGGGGTTTTTGACCGAAAAGAATTTTTGATGTTCTCGCATCGAGGTTTGCAGAACTTCGGCGGGCAGCGCAAGGAAATCGATGCCAATTTCGCCCATCAAAACCACGGGCCATTCGACCAGGCCTGCCACCTCGGCCAAAAGTCCCGCATCCTCGACCACCTCGAGACCCAAGGCGAAGGCTTGGGTGGTGGCGTCATGCCAGATTGATTGGGCGCGCGTTTCGGGATCAAGCACCACGAAAGCGCGTGCCAATTTTTGGCTGTAATCATCGAAACCCTTAACGCTGAAGGGAGTAGGTGCCAAGAAGCGGTGGCCTTCTGTGATATTTGAGGCGGTGATGTGATCAACGCTAAGCGGCACAATTTCGCTCCCCCCCTCATCACAAAGCAGGCATAAAATACGGTGCAACGGGCGCACCCAGCGCAAGTTTCCGGTACCCCAACGCATCGATTTAGGCCAGGGGAAAGTACGGATGGCCCCTTCAAGGACCTCGGTCACGATAGCGGCCGCAGGTCTGCCCGGTTTTGAGACGACCGCAAAATAGACCTGACCCTTCTTGTCGTCGCGCGGTTCAAGCGCGTCAATATTGACACCCGTAGCGCGCAAGAACCCATCGATCGCGGCTTGAGGCGCATCGGTTTTTGGGCCTTTGCGCTCTTCTTTTTGGGGTGGGCTTTGAGCCAAAAGCCCCTCAATGCTCAGCGTCAGTCGGCGCGGCGTTGAAAAGACCCCTGCAGCGCTATAGGTTAAACCCGCCTCAACCAAACCGTCAGTAACGAGCTTTTTTAAATCTTGCGCCGCACGTTTTTGCATGCGTGCGGGAATTTCTTCGCTGAAAAGTTCAATCAACAGATCGGGCATGGTTATTCTTTCAGTTCGGCGTTTAGTTGGTGCCAGGCAAATCCATGGCCATCGTCAAAAATCACCACCACACGGTCAAAACCTGGGGTAATATTGGCCTGACCCAAAAAGGCCAAAGCGCGCCCTTGGGTTAGGCCTTTGTCAATCACGGCGGGGTCAAAGCAGGTGAACCAGCTGGGCGTAACCAAAGGGGTGGGGGTTTTATAAAGCTGATAGGTTTCGCTCAAGACCGACAGGCTCTGCGCAGCTTTAAAACAAGCCCTAAACCGTAAGGGAGAGCTTTGTGCGTCAATCCCTTCTATTTCGCTGACCAAAACCGGGCTTGGCGGACCGCCATTTAGAGGGGTCAGGCTTATTTCCGCGCCTTTTTCAAAGTTTGCGGGCACGTAATAGGCATAAACTTGCAACCAATACATGGCTAAACCCGCGCATAAAGCCACTGCAACGATTAGGCCTGCAAAAAATTTACCCTTCATAATGCACCTGCCTCATCCGCACTGCGGCCCGCACTTGTGCTCACGAAAGCATCAGCACAACGTTTGGCCAAGGCGCGAACCCGCCCGATATAGGCTTGCCGCTCGGTCACCGAGATGACACCGCGCGCATCCAACAAATTAAACAGATGGCTGGCCTTAATACATTGATCATAGGCAGGATGCGCCATCACAATCGCACGCCCCGCCCCGTCCAACAGCGGTGCGGTGAGAATGCGGTCACATTCGGCTTCGGCATCTAGAAAATGTTGCAACAGCATTTGCGTATCGGCTTGGTCAAAATTCCAGCGAGAGTATTCTTGTTCGGTTTGCAAAAACACATCGCCGTAGGTCAGGGCGATGGGGGCACTGGGGTCGTTAAAGGGCATATCCATTACATGATCTACGCCCAAAATATACATGGCCAAACGCTCAAGCCCGTAGGTCAGCTCACCCGAGACTGGACGGCAATCATGACCGCCAACCTGTTGAAAATAAGTGAATTGCGAGACTTCCATACCATCGCACCAAATTTCCCAGCCCAAGCCCCAAGCGCCCAAAGTTGGGCTTTCCCAGTCATCTTCGACAAAGCGAATATCATGCAAGGTCGCATCAATCCCAATGGCGGCAAGTGAGCCTAGGTAAAGCGCTTGCAAATTGGAAGGCGAGGGCTTGATCAAGACTTGATATTGGTAATAATGCTGCAGACGGTTTGGATTTTCACCGTAGCGCCCGTCGGTTGGGCGGCGCGAGGGTTGCACATAGGCCGCAGCCCAAGGGCTCCCCCCCAGCGCGCGCAAAGTCGTGGCAGGGTGAAAAGTTCCAGCTCCCACTTCCATGTCATAAGGTTGCAAAATAGCGCAACCTTGCTGGGCCCAGTAGGCCATGAGACGCAAGATAATATCTTGAAAACTGCGCGGAGCGGTGGTGGGTGATGCAGACATAAAAACCTCGTTCAGAGCGCCCCTTGCATAGGCAGTTCAAAGCCTTTGGTCAATCTATTGCGAGAAAAGAGAACAAGTTTAAGCAGTATTAACCATTTGCATTGCTTTCTGTAGCGGTTAAAACGCTAACATAGCTGTCTTGGGAAGAAAAATGACTATTTTTAAACAGACTTTGGCAATAGTTTTTTGCTTAACCTTAGCTTTCATAAGCCCCCTTTTTGCTCAAACCAGCCCCTTTTCTCAGGCTGGTCAGGTCTGGATCCAAATTGACGCACAGCGGGCCCTATCCGACGCAGAGGCACGGGCTGAACTTTATGAACCGCTGTTTTCAAATCTTAAAGGGTATCAGTTTGATACGGGTTGGTATGGTCTGGCCATTGGCCCGTATGATGAGCCAGAGGCCAAGAATCTTTTAGTCAACTTGATCAATGGCAATCAAATCCCTGTTGACAGCTACGTCACACGCGGTGCAAATTTTACCCGCGTTTTTTGGCCCCACCCTGAGGGATATTTACCGCTTGGAAAGGCACCCGAGGTAAAAATCGATCTGGCGTCCGCCCCCCAAGTTGCTGAAAACCTCGTTGCGCCGACCGTATCAAGCGCCCAAGTCTCAACATCGTTAGACCAAACATTTGTTACACCAGTGTCCATTTCTAACGCGCAAGCAGCCATTGCGGCCGCGGCCAAAAGCAGCACCACAGCTAGCAACGCGACCACACACAAAGCGCC